>JAEEGL014665804.1_pt1 | contig 11798 bp, 7 predicted proteins | sample 9134231 | NCBI WGS metagenome assembly JAEEGL01 (sample SAMN16246548, study PRJNA631951) | gut metagenome | biome: gut microbiome; feature: rumen; material: fiber-attached | host: Bos | place: Iran: Karaj | collected 2018-10 | reverse complement strand
TTTTAAAAAAGGAGTAAATAAAAATATTTTGCTTTTTTCGCGATTTTGTGTATAATAAAAACGAAGATAAATCGGAAAGGGTCGATCACCTTGTTCTCCTGTGTTCAGTCTATCGGTCTGTTCGGCATGCAAACGTATCCCGTCGCTGTGGAAACTGCGCTGGAACGCGGTATGCCGCGCATCGATATTGTCGGTCTGCCGGACGCCGCGGTCTCAGAATCCCGCGACCGGGTCCGCGCCGCCATGCGCAACAGCGGCTTCTTCTTCCCCTCCGCGCGCGTCACGATCAATCTCTCCCCCGCAGACAAGCGCAAGGAGGGACCGATGTATGATCTGCCGATCTTTGTCTCGGTCCTGAAAGCCAGCGGGCAGCTGGACGCCGAGACGGACGGCTGCGCGTTTCTGGGCGAGCTGTCGCTGTCGGGCAAAGTGAGAAAGGTCAACGGCATTCTGCCGATGGTGATCGACGCAAAGGAACGCGGGCTCAAGGCAGTCTTCGTGCCGTTCGACAACGCGGCGGAAAGCTGCACAATCACGGGGATCGACATTTACCCGGTATTGACCTGCAAGGATCTCGTGTCGCACCTCAAGGGCGAAAAGCGCATCCGCAAAGCCGACCGGGAGCAGTTCCCGGCATTTGAGCCGCAGAACCCCGAGGTGCTCGACTTCGCCGACGTGAAGGGCCAGTTCCAGGTCAAGCGCGCGCTCGAGATCGCGGCGGCAGGCGGACACAATACGCTGATGATCGGTCCGCCGGGCTCCGGCAAAAGCATGCTTGCCAAACGTATCCCGTCGATTCTCCCGGATATGACGCCGGAGGAATCGCTGGAGACGACCAAAATCTATTCGATCGCGGGCGCTCTTTCCAACCACCATTCGCTCGTGCTCTCCCGTCCGTTCCGCGCGCCGCACCACTCAATCTCTGCGGCGGGGCTTTCCGGCGGCGGACACATTCCGAAGCCGGGAGAACTTTCGCTCGCGCACCACGGCGTGCTGTTTTTGGACGAGCTGCCGGAGTTTCCGCGGCTGACGATGGAAACGCTGCGTCAGCCGATCGAAGACGGCGTGATCACGATCGCCCGCGTGTCCGGCTCGATCACCTACCCCTGCGACGTGATGCTCGTCTGCGCGATGAACCCCTGTCCGTGCGGCTACTATGGGCACCCTACCAAGAAATGCACCTGCCCGCCGCACGCGCCGGCAAAGTATCTCGCGAAAGTCAGCGGTCCCCTGCTGGACCGTCTGGATATCCATATCGAAGTGCCGCAGGTAGAGTTCGACAAGCTGTCGAGCGAGGCGCCCGGCGAATCCTCTGCGTCCATTCGCAAGCGCGTCAACGCCGCGCGCAAGATTCAGCAGCAGCGGTTAGACGGCAGCGGCGTTACCTGCAACGCGAAAATGACGGCGGCGCAGACGCGGCGCTTCTGCCCGATCGACGACGCGGGCAAAAAGCTGCTCGAGCGCAGCTTCGACCAGCTCGGGCTTTCCGCCCGCGCGTACGACAAGATCTTGCGCGTTGCACGGACGATTGCCGACCTCGAAGGCAGCGAACAGATCTCAACGGCACATCTCGCCGAGGCGGTACAGTACCGCGCTTTAGACCGTAAATTTTGGAAAGCTTAAACAACAAAGGAGGCAAACCCATGGAACTCAAGCAGAAACTCTCGTTTGGACTCATGCGCTTACCCCTGAAAAACAAACTCATCCAGACCGCCGTCGACCACGAAGCGTTTACTGCAATGGCGGACGCGTTTCTCGCAGCCGGCTACCGCCATTTTGACACGTCGATCGTCTATCACGGCGGCGCAAGCGAGACCGCCTTTCGCGACTGCGTTGCAAAGCGGCACCCGCGCGAAAACTACACGATCACCGACAAAATGCCGATGTTCATGATCAAGGCAAAGGCCATGCTGGAGCCGACGTTCCAAAAGGAACTGAACCGCTGCGGCGTGGACTACTTCGACTACTACTGGCTGCATTCGCTCAACAAAAAGAGCTACGGGACCTGCGAGCGGATCGGCGCGTTCGAATGGCTGGCGCAAAAGCAAAAGGAAGGCAAAGTGATCCACACCGGCTTTTCATTCCATGATTCCGCCGACGTGCTTGACGAGATCCTGACAAAGCACCCGGAAGTGGAATATGTACAGCTGCAGATCAACTATCTCGACTGGGAAGACGAAAAAGTCCAGTCGCGTCTTTGCTATGAGACCGCCCGCAAACACGGCAAACGCATCATGATCATGGAGCCGATCAAGGGCGGCGCGTTGGCCAACGTACCGGAAACGGTAAGGCTGATGCTGGAAAAAGAAGACACGTCCCTTTCCCCCGCCGTCTGGGCGCTGCGGTTCGCCGCCTCGCTGGAGGGCGTTGATTTCGTCCTGTCCGGCATGAGCGACCTCGCGCAGCTGAAAGAGAACACCGCCGCGTTTGAGACGCTGCAGCCGCTGACCGAAGCGCAGACCGCGCTGCTGATGAACGCCGCCGAGATCATCCGCTCCGGGATCGAGATTCCCTGCACGGCGTGCCGCTACTGCGTGGACGCCTGCCCGATGGATATTCCCATTCCCGATTATTTCACGACCTATAACGCATTCGGCGACAACAAAAAGAAGGCGGCTGCCGAATTCGAAAAGCACGCCGCCGACCACGGCAGACCCGGCGACTGCATCGCCTGCCGCGGCTGCGAAAGCCACTGTCCTCAAAACCTGCCGATCGCGGATCTGATGGTCAAATTGAAAGAACGCTTTGAAGCTTAAACAGCAAGACAAAAAAGAACCGGCGTGCCAAACGGTACGCCGGTTTGTCTTGGTGTCTTCAGACGTGGAAGACAACCCCCAGTTCTACTGGGGGCAATAAATGGTAGTGCCACAATAAAACCGGCGAGCTTTATGCAAGCCGAATTCGAGGCAAAAAGCTGTTTATGAAATAGTAGAAACACTGGAGAATAAGAATTCTGACCCGTTTACGGGTTGCAGTGCGTGTAATGCGATAAAATAATTCAGTGCCCCTTTCAGGGGTTAAGCCAGTAATAGCCCCTTTTAGGGGCATAGCAAACCGCCGGTTCAACCGGCGGTTATGATTATATGGTTCAGTTTGTGAGCGCAGGCACAAGCGAAATCGAGAACGCAAGCAGATACTGCGCGATGTAATAGGTCAGGTGGTTGATAAAGAAGTTGGTCGGGTTGTTCTTCTCCTTCGGTCCGAAGTACATCGGCGAAAGAATCAGGTCGGAGAGCAGGAACATCACACCGCCGATCGCGCAGCAGATGAAGCGCGGCTGCTTCGTGCAGATGACTGCCACCATGCTGACGCCTGCCATACCGGCAACGACCAGACCATAGAGCATCACCGTGATCTTGAACTCGCCGAAATGCTGCTTTGTCGGCTTTTCGGAAATCAGGACGAACGCGGAGACAAGCACCGCAAACGCCGCCGCAAACCACAAATATTTCATCTCGAGTCCGTAGTTTCGGGCGTTCAGGATGATCGCCGGGATGTAGAACAGGTGCCCGATCGCGAAGCTGATGAAGCCGGCGTACAGATATTTTCTGTCATCTGCAGGATAGACCCACTTCTGATCCAGATAGATGTCGCCGAGCATGCCGAACACCAGGCCCGCGAGGATCAGGATGCCGTACTGGAACTCCGACGGCTTATCCACAAGCGCGATGATAGCGGTGATGATAAAGAAGGCGCTGATCGCATTCTTCAGAAAGACGCCGCCGACAGAGCGCTGCTTGTGGCATTTAATGACGAACAGAACAAAGAATACCAGACCGAGTGCGATAGAACAATAAATCATAATGCTTTCCCCTTTTCAAAATATGTTGTATCTCAAAGTTCCGGACTGTTAATCCGAAATCTCAATACCGCGTTCCTTGCGCATCACGGCAAGCTCTTCGGTGATCTTCTTTTTCTTGTCGCCGACAATGTCATAGAAGAACAGCGGAATGGCGCAAAGCAACAGGCTGATGCCCGGGACGATGGAGACGAGCGCGTACATGCCGAAGTTCTGTCCGGCCGTCATGGAGTTGGCGATCGACAGCGCCGCGGACGGATCGGCAGCGTTGAGGTTCTTCGGGTCGATCTTGACGATCAGGTACATCGCGATGATCATCACGGTCGCGAAGGCGTTGCCGAGCTTGTTGACGAATGACTGGCAGGCGGAGCCGAGCGCGTTGTCGCGGTGTCCGGTCTGCCATTCCATGTAGTCGATACAGTCGAAGACCATGGCGCCCGAAACGTTGTTGATGACGCCGAGCGGAATGGCGGAGATGATCATGAACGGGATGCAGAACATCAGATTCTTGGTGAACCAGCCGACAAGCAGCGTAACAACGGAGGATGCGAAGCCGATCAGACACGAGGAAATCATCAGCGTGCGGTACTCAAACTTTTTGAACAGCTTGGGCAGGAAGATCATCGCGCCGAACATACCGATAGCGGCGCAGATCTGGATGATCATCTGAATCTTCGACATATTGGCGGAGAACTGCTCCACAGTCGCCGTGTTGCGGTCGATGCCGATATAGAAGCCGGCGTAGCGCGCGACGTGCGGCGCCGCGGACTGCAGCATATAGCGGCCGAACGAAAGCGAACCGGCAAGCACGACCAGCATCAGTGGCTTGCACTTGAGAATGCGCGAAAGTGCGGAGGGTTCGCCCGGCGCGCGCTTTGTCGAGTTGGGATGTACGACGCGCTCTTTGATATTGAACGAAGAGAGGACGAACAAGGGCATACCGATCAGCGACATGGAGATTGCCATGATCGCGTATTTCGTCGCGGAATCGCTGATAAAGAAGCCGACAATGATCGGCAGCGCGACCGTCACGGCGGAACCGATGCCGCCGACGGTACGGCCGTAGGAGATAATCACGCCGCGCTCCGCCGGGTTCGGCGTCATCACGTTCGGGAAGCTCCAGAACGGGACGTCGGACGAGGTATAGATCATACCCCAGAGGACATAGACGACAGCGACGTAAACGTACAACAGCGTGCTCTGACTGCCCGGTTCAAAGCCGATCGGGCGCAGGAACATCAAAATCGTCAACGCGGCGATCGGGATCGCCGTAAAGACGGGGTACGGACGCATTCTGCCCCATTTTGTCGTGTGGCGATCGACGATCATACCCATCAGCGGGTCGTTGACCGCGTCCCAGACACGCGCCAGCAGCATCAGCATAATGACAAACCACGGCGTCAGCATCAGCACGTTCATGTAAAAGTCGGTGATATAGCTGGACATACAGCTATACACCAGTCCCTGACCGAGCGCCGCGATCGCATAGGTCACGGACTCTTTTTTGGTCACATACTTTCTTTCTTCCATGAGAGCCTCCTTTTGATTGCGCCCAGACCGCCCTTCCAGGTGTACGGGCTGAAGAGTATCAGCATTGGGAACAGTTCCAGCCGTCCGGCGAGCATGTCAAAGATCAGCACGATCTTTGACAGCGGCGAAAACATCGCGTAATTGCCGACCGGTCCGACCAGCTCGAACCCGGGTCCGATGTTGTTGAGCGTTGCAGCTACCGCGGAAAGCGACGTTGCAAAGTCATAGCCGTCGAAGCTGACGATGAAAACCGAGACGACGAAGATCAGAATACAGAGAATGAAGAACGATCTCGTCCCCTTGATCACGTCCTCGCCGACGCGCTTTTTGTCGAGCTTGACGACGTTGACGCCGCGCGGATGCACGATCGACGCGATTTCACGCAGCGAGCTTTTGACAAGCAGGATGATACGCGAGACCTTGATACCGCCGCCGGTACTGCCCGCGTTGGCGCCGATGAACATCAGCACGAACAGGATGAACCGCGAAGCGGTCGGCCACCGCGAAAAGTCCGAGATGGCAAAGCCCGTCGTCGAGATGACGGACGCAACAGTAAACGATGCGTTATGGGCCGCCTCATATACGTTGCCGCCGTAAAACTGCCGGTTGATATTCCATGTGATACAGACGATCGACACGGCGACGATACAGATATACCAGCGCAGCTCTTCGCTTTTCAGCGCTTTTTTGATGTTGTTGGAAAGCAGGAGATAATAGACGGAGAAGTTCACGCCGAACAGCAGCATGAACGCCGTCACAACGGTCTGCAGGTAATGGCTTTGGTAATAGCCGATGCTCAGGCTCCGAACGGAGAAGCCGCCGGTACCGGCTGTACCGAATGCGGTCGTGATCGCGTCGAACCACGGCATACCGCCCGCAAGCAGCAGCATGATCTCCAGCAGCGTCATGGCAAAGTAGATGGAATAGAGAATGAACGCCGTCTGCCGCACGCGGGGCACGAGCTTCTCGACAGAGGGGCCGGGACTTTCCGCTTTCATCAGCGACATGACGTGACCGCCCGTCAGCGGCACGATCGCGATCAGAAATACCAGCACGCCCATACCGCCGATCCAGTGGGAAAAGCTGCGCCAGAACAGCGAACACTGCGACATCGCCTCAATGTTGGTCAGAATGCTCGCGCCGGTCGTCGTATAGCCGGACGCCATCTCAAACACGGCGTCGAGATAGAACGGGATCTCCTTTGTCAGATAGAACGGCACCGCGCCGAACAGGCTCATCAGCAGCCACGAAAGCGCGACCGTGACAAAGCCCTCTTTCATATAGAAGACGTTGCGCTTCGGCTTTTTAAGCGTCAGAAGAATACCGCAGACGAGGGAAGCGAGCGCGACCAGCGCGAAAACCTTCCACTGCGCTTCTCCGTAAAAGATACCGACCGCCACCGGGAGCAGCAGACAGACGCTCTGGATGTTCAGTATCCAGCCGAGCAGATAGAGAATCATGCGATAATTCATGATACGGTTCCTTTATGCGAGAATATCTTTGAAATCGTTCATACCCTTATTGGTCGTCACGATCACGACGGTGTCGCCGATCTGGACGCTGTCGCGGCCGCCGGGGATCAATATCTTACCGTGGCGTGAAATACAGCAAAGCAGAACGTTTTTCTTCAGATGGAGGTTCATCAGTTCGACGCCGATCGCGTCGGATTCCGAGCGGATGTTGAATTCGAGCGCCTGCGCCTTGCCGCCGACGATGTTATAAAGCGTCTGGACATTGGAGCCGGTCGTGTTTTCCAGCGCACGGACATAGGAAAGGATCATTTCCGCCGTAATAAACTTCGGATAGATCACAGAACCGAGCGCGAGCCGGTCGATGATCCCTTCGAAGTTCATCTTGTTGATCTTCGTGACGGTCTTCGCCTTGAAGTTCGATTTGACATAGAGCGAGAGCATCACGTTCTCTTCGTCGATATCGGTGATCGACGCAAAACCGTCCGCGCTTTTGATCCCCTCTTCGAGCAGCAGGCTCTGGTCGCTGCCGTCACCGTGTATGATCACAACATTGTCCGGCAGCAGCTGGTTGAGCATCTCGCAGTGCTCTTTGTCTTTTTCAATGATCTTGACACGGTAGCCGACGTCGCTGAGGCGTCTGGCAAGATAATAGGAGATCTTGCCGCCGCCGACAATCATGATCGACTTGATATGCTCCTTGGTGAAGCCCGCCTTTTTGAAAAAGTGTCCGGCTTCTTTGCGGCTGGCGACGAAGGAGATCTTGTCGCCGGGCAGCAGCTGATCGTCGCCCGTCGGGATGATCACGTCCTGTCCGCGCTCGATCGCGCAGATCAGCACCTTGCCGGAAAGCTTGCCAAGCGCATGGCGGATCGGCTGACCGGCAAGCGGCGAATTGGCGGGCAGGATCGTCGTCATCAGATCGATCCGGCCGCGCGCGAACGTATCGACTTCGATCGCAGACGGGATGGAGAACAGACGGGCAATCTCATTTGCCGCTTCCAGTTCGGGATTGACGAGCATGTTGATCCCGAGTTTTTCCTTGATAAAGCCGCGCTCGGAAATAAAGTCCGGGTTGCGCACGCGGGCGATGGTCCTGCAGGTGGTCGTCGCCTTTTTCGCGATCAGACAGCAAAGCAGGTTCAGCTCATCCGATCCGGTCATGGCGATGAACATATCGGCGTACTCGATGCCGGCGTCCTTTTGTACGCGGTGGACCACGCCGTTGCCGACGACGCCCATGACGTCGCACTGGCTCGTCACACGCCGAACGGCTTCTTCATTTGTATCAATCACTGTGATATCGTGTCCCTCATTTGCCAGCTGTTCGGCAAGCGTGGAACCGACTTTTCCGCATCCGACGATCAAGATATTCATAGAAATTCCTCAAAACTTCAAACTCTGCGGTCGAAAGACCATAGGAAACTATAATACATCATACCACATTTTAATCTTATTTTCCATTTCTTCCATCTGAAAATTTGAAGTTTTTATGTAGAAAATTTGACAACAATTTTGTTTGTTTTCACAAATTACACGGCGACGCTTGCTTTTCATGGCGGAATGCGGTATCATCGAAGTGTATCAAATACTTTGGAAAAGGGTGACTGATGATGGCAAATGCTGATGCAAGATTCCGTGATCTGTTTACGATTTCCTGCACGCCGAAAACCGACCCGCGCTGTGTGATCGTACGCGGGAAGGTGCGTTTCAGCGTGCTGACGTCCCGCCTTATCCGGCTCGAAGCGGCGAAGGGCGGCGAATTCTGCGACGCGCCGACGCAAAAGGTCTGGTTCCGCGATTTTGAGCGTCCGCGCTTTTCGCTCGAAGAAAGCGGAGACGAACTGACTATCCGCACCACAGACTGCATCTTCCGCTTTGACCTTGGCAAGCGCGCGCTCATTTCCGTGACGTTCAAGGGCGGCAAAGAAGTGACCGATTTCAAAGCGGGCAACCTCAAGGGCACATACCGGACGCTGGACCGTGCCAACGGCGCCCACAGTCTCGAAGACGGACTGATGAGCCGCGGCGGCGTCAGCGTACTTGACGACGGAAAAAGCTGCCTGATCGCCGACGACGGAACGATCCTCCCGCGCGAAGGGACGCTCAAAGACGTCTATTACTTCGCCTACGGCAACGACTACCGCAGCTGTCTGCGCGATTTCTACCGGCTTTGCGGCAAGACGCCGCTCGTCCCGCGCTGGTGTCTCGGCAACTGGTGGAGCCGCTACAAGGCGTACACGCAGGAGGAATACCTCAATCTGATGACGCGCTTTCGCGACGCACAGATTCCGCTGACCGTCGCGACGATCGACATGGACTGGCACTGGGTCAACGTCGGCGACCGGTTTTCCAGAGAGGACCTCGGGCTCGGCAGTTCCACCCGCAAGTCGATCCGCGACGTCGTGAGCGGTCTGGGCTGGACGGGCTACAGCTGGAACACAGAGCTGTTTCCGGACTACAAAGCCATGCTGCGTCAGCTGCAGGAGATGGACCTCAAGGTCACGGTCAACCTTCACCCGGCGCAGGGCGTCCGTCCGTTCGAGGATCAGTATGCGGAAATGGCACGCGCGATCGGACTGGACCCCAAGTGCAAGCAAACCGTCAAATTTGATATTGCCAATCCGCGGTTCACCAAAGCTTATTTCGATATTCTGCACAAGCCGTATGAGGACGCGGGCGTCGATTTCTGGTGGATCGACTGGCAGCAGGAAAAGACCACCGCCATTCCCGGGCTCGACCCGCTCTGGGCACTCAACCACTACCATTCGCTGTATTCCAGGCGCGACGGCAAGCGGCCGCTGATCCTCTCGCGCTACGCGCAGGCAGGCTCGCACCGCTATCCGCTCGGTTTTTCGGGCGACACAGTGATTTCCTGGAAGAGCCTCGATTTCCAGCCGTATTTCACGGCGAACGCGACCAACGTCGGCTACACCTGGTGGAGCCACGACATCGGCGGCCACATGTTCGGCGTCCGTTGCGACGAGTTGTATGCCCGCTGGGTGCAGTTCGGACAATACTCCCCCATCATGCGGCTGCATTCCACGGCGGACCCGTTTATGGGCAAGGAGCCGTGGACTTACGGCTATGCGGCGCAGAAGGCGGCGACGGCGGCTTTGCGTGAGCGGCACGCGATGATTCCGTATCTGTACAGCATGAACCGCCGCACGCATGAAGACGGGCGCGCGCTCGTGGAGCCGATGTATTACGCTTATCCCGACGAAGAAGACGCCTACCGCGTCCCGAACGAATACTTCTTCGGCAGTGAGCTGCTCGTGCGCCCTGTCACAGCGCCAGCAAGCAAAACAACGACGCTCGCGAAAAGCCGCGTCTGGCTGCCGCGCGGCCGCTGGACCGACTGGTACACCGGCGCAATTTATGAGGGTGCGCAGTGGGTGGATATGTACCGCGGGCTCGGGAGCATCCCCGTCCTCGCGAAAGCAGGCGCGATCGTGCCGCTCGCGACGGACGACCGCGGCAACAACTGGCGCAACCCCGACGCGCTGACGGTCCGCATCTTCCGCGGCACAAACGTGTTCACCCTCTATGAAGACGACGGCGAAACGATGGCGTTCGAGACTGGCGCATACGCCGAAACGAAGCTCTCTGTCCGCGAAGCCGGCGGCGATCTGACGTTCACGATTGACAAAGCGAAGGGCGATCTCAGCTCTCTACCCGAACGGCACGCCTGGACGCTTGTCTTTGACGACGTCACAACAGCGCAGACTATCAACACTAAGATTGACGGTCAGACGGTGGAAATCACACCGCAGTACGCGAACGGCAAAACGACGATCGCGCTGCGGGACGTGCCCGTCACGGCAAAGGTCGAGGTGCTGTTCTCTTCCATCACACCGCGCGAAAACCGCGACAAGCAGCAACTGATTACCGAACGGCTCTCGCAGTATCAGATGACGACCGTTGCCAAGCGCTTGCAGTTCGGCAGCTTCATCAAGGACATCACCAAGCCGTTCCCGTCGAAGGACGAGGCGCTGTACGGTCCGATTAAAGAGATTCTGAAAATGAAATAAGCGCGCTGATCATCAGGTCAGAAGAAAGGCGGAGAAGAAATGACAGACTATCAGGTAAAGAACTTTTCCGAAGCGCTTTCCGTCATGAAGCAGGCAGGCGTGGAGCCGATCGAAAGTCAGGAAAGCAACCATGTGGCGCTTTCCGAAACGCTGGCGGACGCGCTGATTTCGCAGATGACGCTGAAAGAGAAGGTACATATGCTCGGCGGACACTGGAACGTCGTGAACGGTCTCTTGCACGGCAGGGCCTATAACTACGACCCGATCGCGGGCGGCGGCTGCAAGCGGATCGGGATCCCTCCGATCCTCTTTTCCGACGGGCCGCGCGGCGTGGTAATGAAAAAGTCCACATGCTTTCCGACGTCCAACACAAGGGCGGCGGCGTTCGACACCGACCTTGAGCAGGAGATTGGCGAAGCGATTGCTAAAGAGTGCATTGCGCAAGGCGCGAACTATTTCGCCGGCGTGTGCATAAACCTGCTGCGGCACCCGTCCTGGGGTCGCGCGCAGGAGAGCTACGGCGAAGACCAGTATCTGACGGGACGCTTCGGCGCCGCGCTGACAAAGGGCGTACAGAAATACGGCGTGATCGCCTGCCCGAAACATTTTTACATGAACTCGATCGAAAACCTGCGCTTCTCCGTTTCGGCGGACGCAGACAAAGAGACGGTCCGCGACGTCTATTTGCCGCACTTTGAAGCGTGTTTCGACGCGGGCGCAGGCTCCGTGATGAGCGCGTACAACAAAGTCAACGGCACATACTGCGGCGAAAGCAAAGAGGTGTTCGATCATCTGAAAACGCTCGGCTTCAAAGGCTTTTCGATCTCCGACTTCATGTGGGGCATTCACGATGGAGCGGAAAGTCTGCGCGCCGGACTGGATATCGAGATGCCGTTCACGCTCAAGCGCGGCAGAAAGCTCCAAAGCGCCGTCAAACGCGGCGACGTGCCGGAAACACTGGTCAACGAA
>JAEEGL013996682.1_pt1 | contig 11798 bp, 9 predicted proteins | sample 9134231 | NCBI WGS metagenome assembly JAEEGL01 (sample SAMN16246548, study PRJNA631951) | gut metagenome | biome: gut microbiome; feature: rumen; material: fiber-attached | host: Bos | place: Iran: Karaj | collected 2018-10 | reverse complement strand
CGATATTTTATCGTCTGATCGAGTGTGCCATACCAGTTCTCATATTCAATAAAATCGGATCTGAATATATGCCAAAATATGTTATGAAATGGTGATACAAATACTGCCAGCAGTATTATATCTAATATTACAAAAACGATACCCGCTGTAATCTTCTTTTTCATGGCAATAGCTCCTCTATCTTCGTAATATATTTACCTACACTTATATACACGGAAAATGGAGCCGTCCGGTCACAACTTCTCAAGATACTCAGCCAAAGCTTTCTTTATAATCGTTAAATGTATTTCTTATTTCCAGTCAGAAGTTTTTTTCGATCGTCCCGATTTTTACATATAAAAAGACCGGAGCTTAAGATCTCCGGTCTTCTGGTTTTAAACTAGTTGCAGTGCTTCTTTGGCTTTTAGAACAAGGGCAGGATCGATGCCACAAAACTCAGCTATTTCCTCAACAGTTTTACCATTGCTGAGCATTCCGGCAATCATCTCAAGTTTGCCCTTTTCAATGCCTTCCTCAAGGCTCATTTTCTTTTCCCAGTCTATTCTGTCCCCGAATGTCATATAATCACCCCTTATCTCCGGATCCCGGCGCACATTACCGACATATTCATCGAGTTCTTTAGTAGCTTCATCAACAGCTGAAGCCGCCTTACTGTTCTGGATGTATTTTAGCATATTTCGGACACTCTCGCTACCGCCCTTGGTTCCGCTCAAGTAACGCATAAAGAACCGCCCCTTTGTATCAATACGGATAGCATTCATTTGAACCATCCATTATATAATGAGCATCATCATAGCCGCCAAATATCAGATATGAATTATCAAGATAGTAAAAATAATCCAGTTCCGTTGCCTCATCAGCCCTGCTATCCTTTGAGGTTCCGGATACATATAGTCCTCTGTCAAACTGCGCATTAATGGTTTCCGTATTTCCATCACCGAAATAAACCGTGGATCTGTACGGACCACTTACCAGGCCATTTATAACGTTTCCGGTCATATCATATTCATAAGAAAAAATTGCACTGCCATCATTCGGACAATACAGATGCTGCATCAAATTCATTTCACCTTCAAACATTCCGTCAACACAGGGGCAGCTTCCAAAGATGGTCTTAGATATGATCATGTCTGATCTTATCAGCTGGTAATTCACATAATAACCCATGCCATTTTCAGGAATGATATATACCTTATATGCTCCTCCCACCGCTGCCATTTCATCCGGATATATTTCCATATACAAACAGATCCGATAATCATTGTATACGAATCTGAACCACTGACCCCAATTGGGAGTGTTTCTGAAATTATCCACAAGATAATTTTGTGTATTTGTGATCAACCCGCTGTCATAATCACCTGAATGATACTGTTCATTCAAAGCGATCACACTGTCTGCTCCGCCATTACATGCTTCAATGACTGTATCCAGGAATTCAGAGAGTTCAGCATTTGGTTTCAAATTGTAATACGCATGATGTAATACTCCATCAACAACGGTTTCAGGGAAAGCCACCGTCATCTCATTAATCGCATTTTCACCAGTCTCAGTTGTTTCAGTAACTTCGACACTCAGATCTTCTCCGGTCCACCCTGTAGCATTTATTACCTCTTCAAGCAGATCAGAGTTTGAATTAATAATTTCTATAACTTCACCGGGCAGTGCCAATGCACCGATATCCTCAAATCCCACGATCCATTCACCGTCCATTTTGATGACAGACATCCTCTGTCCGGCATGGACCTCGTAAATCTCATCGGTCTTGTTACAATATACGGATATTGTTCCGCTGGTGATGGTTACAGACTCGGGACCATCTTCGCTTGCAAATACATATCCTGAGGTTCCGCGGATACCGATGACCATGGTAGAAGTTTCTATCTCAAAACTCTCATCTTCAGCAAGTTTCTTTGCAATATAGAAAAACGTGCTGCCGCTTTCCATGCTGAGTTTCATGGCATTCCCGGTCTTATTGAATCTTGCCCTGGAAAGCTCCAGCATATACACCAAACGGTCATCATCAAGTTCGACTACTGCTTTGCTTGCTTCCTTTGTATCAAGGATATTTCCATCCTGCAGTCTTCTTCCGACAGAAGGAGTCTGTTCTTTTCCGGTATCATCCGAAAGCACAACCGTGCCCTCAAGGTCGCCAATCTTCATGGAAGATGCACTCATTCTTCCTCTTACAGCGATTATGATGACCACAGCAGCTATGGCCAATGCTGCTGTGCCTACGCATATACCTATACCAACAGATTTCTTCATCTCCTATAACTCCCTCTATAAAAACTACTCTAACCCAATGTCCAGATCTACATTATACTCCTGAACATCTCCGTCGCATAATGATCACTACAACCCCAGATAATTCTCCGCACTGAAGCCGTAAGATCTGCAATGGAGAACGGCATATCCTTCCATTCGTTCAGTTCCGGATCCATCCTTTTTAGAAGTCTCTATCACATACCATCCGTAGATGTCGCCGAAGCGATCGTCGGGTTCATATGGCCTGAGTCCCACCGAAGATGAAACAAGTTCCACCGTTTCCGGATCCAGTCCCAGGTGTTTCAGATCATCTGCAACTCCCGCCTCGTATGAAACAAGGAGACTTACACCGATATCACGATCTACGCAATCGTTCATTCTTGTCTCCACTGTGAGAAGATCCATGACCAGCTTGTTAAATACAATATAGCATTCGCCTTCCGCCAGTGACGATAAAGACCTTTCACCAAAAAACAGCAGATCATTATCATTCACATTCTTCGGAATACTTTCCTCAGGAACAATTCCATCCACACATCCTCCGCCACAGAAATACCATCCGGTGTAGGGTTCATGATATTCAGGTTCAAAGCCCTTAACCGCAGAGATAGTCCTCATCCATTCATAAGGCCCGGGGGCGACATTTCTCCTTATCATCTCAACACGGATACTTAGAACTATAAGTACGACAAGAATAACTGCATATGCTGCAGCCATCCCCGTCAGTACTTTAATCCATTTATCGCTCATCAGATCTCTCATAAGCCATCTAACAAATCACGTAAAAGGAAGTTCTTCCTCAAATTCATCGCAGGGAGCACAGAGATATCCTTCACCATCCGCGGAACCTACACCGCACATTTCAGAATCAGACCTTCTAACCGCATCAGAGGTATTATGCACATTTCCTCCGCAGAGCTCCACCAGCATGTTGTGATATTCCGTGCCCACAGCCGCAAAGAGACAGATCTGGTACCAGTACTTCTTTATGATATCCATCAGATCATCACAGGCGAAGGGACACTCCGAATAATAGGCACCGGGCTCATCATACCTTTCATAGTAGATATCGCACTCCTTTGTCTCGCGAAGATACTGAAGATACAGGTCGTTCTTCTCCCTGATGGTCGCTGGCTCTACGCCGTTATAGTATTGCAGGAATCCGTCGCTCATCAGAAAATCAAAGAACGTTTCAAAGAATCCGTAGATATCGCTGTTGTTCCCTCTGATAAAATCCGACTCCTCAATGTCATGGAACTTGTACTCAAAGGAGATGGTATCTTCGATCCTTTCCGCTGCCTGAACCCAGACCTCCTGAAGCTTAAACAGTCCGTCCTCCTTAAAGCTCCCGGCGTCGCTAACCTCACCGTCCTTTTCAAGATACTTGCAGTATCTCATAAACGCCCACAGAACCTTGAACAGAACATGGTCATCCACCTTCTCCTCATCCGTAAGGAATTCGGAATAAAAACACACGGGATTGACCTTTTCCAGGACCGCACTTAACACCTCGGGATCCATAAGGAGTTCATGAGGGATATCCCTGCAAAATTCAAGCATATCATCCATGAACCCGCCGGCAGTCCCGTCTGCGGATGTATCAGGCAGAGGGAAAAGCGACATGATAAAATACATCACCACTTCCTTATCCTTCTTGAGAGATTCATCCACATACTCCAGAAATAAACGACTCATAAGATAGTCCTGAAAGCATACGCTCTTGTCAAAGCGGACAATATTGTGGAGCAGCCCGATGAGAAAATCCTTATTCTTAAAGATCCCGGGAAGATTCTCCGCAATATTATCGAGCACCGCCTGAGTAGCGGATATATCGTAAAAATCTCCATAACCTTCGCCGTTCAGCACATAATCCCCGGCCATAACACTGCAGATAACTCCACCGACGCGGTCAAACAGTTCCTGATCCATGACATTCTCAAAAGCCGTATTTTTCATATTCTCTCCTCCTTACAAAAAACTTACATTCCCCAGTGAAAACCCTGCTCTCCGATGCCGGGAGTATCCTCCGGATATTCCCAGTTCTCGAAGCGCTCATCGTAGGACTCGTCGCAGGATTCATCATAAATCTCATCGTCGAGATCATCACAGGAATCATCAACATCCGGGATCCTTCCCGCCGCCTGGGTATCCGATCCTACGATAGTAAAAGCAGAGGGAAGATTCCTGCCGAGATCCTCAAGTGCCTTAAGGGATTCTTCGGACCAACCCGTCACGATCTTACCCTTAACGATCTTAAAATTCGTCACGGCATCGGGGTACACGGTGAGCAGGCACTTAGCGGTCTCCACATCACAGATCCCCTGAGACATTACACCGGGAATGATGACATCGATGACCCTGTAAAGGAAGCGCACCAAAGAGTCGTCAGCCTTATAAAGGTAAATGAGGTAGCGAACAGCATTGTCTTTGATCATAGTTTTTTCCTCCATAAAAGAATATAAAGATCAGTGTCCAAATTTTTCCTCATCAAGGGCGATCACGGGACGGATTCCCAGCTTGTCGTAAGGGGAGGCTCCGTGAAAATTGATCCTTCCGTCAGACATCACAGTGGCCATATTGGTGTGGTAACCTACGCTCTCACCGGGAGTTCTCAGCCACCAGAAGCAGTTCACGCCCCTTTTTAAAGTCATGCCCTGAGCCTCGGCATAATCCGTAGGGAGAAGCTTGAGCTCGTTATTGAAAGGGTCTTCCGGCATGAAGTACTTAACCACCTCATCCAGGGACATCAGGAACACCTTGTCGTAAGTATCGTTCCCGCCGGAGGTTCCGAACTTGGGATTGGGCTTGTTTTCTACCCTGACTGAAACGAACATCTCTCTTTCCCCGGGGCTGAAGGCCTCATGTAAAAAATCATTGTTGAGCCATTCACGGATCCCGGATCTTTCCCAGGTAAGTTCCACCTTGTCATCGTCAAAGGCTTTCGCATCAAGGGCTTCCCTGCTGGTCAAAAAGATCACTCCGACCTTTCTTTCAAGTACTCTCCACTGAATTCTTGTTTTCCCCAGATCCCTGTCGCGATACTGATAATACTCACCGAAGTAGTACAGCTCTCCGTAAGGGTTGCGGGACCTTGTTTCATCAATTACCGCTCCGCATCTGTCGCAAATGATCATCTTTTTCCTCCTTTCAAAAACATCATTTTTTCTATGATCATTACATCACGGATTGTAGATGTGTTTGTTGCAAAAACCCGCGATTTTTGCAACAAATAAAAAAACAGGGATCCTTAGATCCCTGTTCAAAAAACGTTTACATCCAAGCTCTATCATCAAAGAAGGGCTGCGTTTCCGAGGAATTTTATATCCTTACCGATGGCATCCTTAAGATCTCCCTCCAGCAGCAGATTTATATCCGCTACATCATGACTGGAAAATCTTCCTTCATCACGCTCCTTTATAAACCACATAATAAGCGCTTCCCTGTTTTTTTCTTCTATGGATAGTTCACGCTTTTTTCTGGTGCATTTTTCAAGAAGGCGCAAGGTCTCCAGCTCGTTCAATCCTATCGCAAAGGCTATTGCAAGGACCCAGTCCCGGTTCTTGGTATCTCCGTTATGACGGATCCTCCAGAAAGTATCCCTGTTGAGATTGGCTCTTTTATAGATCTCCGAATCCGTGAGATTACCGTGTGCCCGGATAAGTTCATCCAGGAGTTTTATAAAAGCTTCAGCATCGCTCCCGCCGGTATATGCTTTTACGGCACTCCTGCGCTGGGCGGAGGTCAGATTACAGGACATCAAAAGATCCTGCGGAAGTTCATCCACATTCTGACCACTAAGAGAAGTACCGGCCCCACCGGTCTCGACCGGATACCGGTAATTCCTGATGTATTCCATCAGATCATCAATGTTGATCTTGCCTGAGTCTGTCATTTTTCCACCTATTTGAGAGCAATATTGTAGTTCCAGCATACAAATCCAAAAGGCCTAAACGGAAATGCCGCAGCAGGACCGGGAAAAGTCAGCTGGGTGTTGATCACATCTATGTCTCCCGAAAAATCCAGCCGGTTCAGGCAGGAAGCAACCAGAGATACCATACCGATATTATTATCGCGGCACACACGATTTCCGGTAATATATACTCCACCGCTTCCGGACCATCCTCTTCTGACGGATTCGATCATAGCAGAGATCGTTATCAGCTGAGGACGACAGCTTACCACCGTAAAAGGAAATGCATTTGAAGATTTATTGATCTTCATATTATTTCTGAAAGCGATCAGATCGTTTACACTTCTAAACTGCGAATAATACGGACATGCTTTTCCGATGATCCCGATGTTGGCAGTGCATGCGAGCATGTCATAGAATCCGTCCATGCTGTGCAGATCATAACCGTGTCTGGGAAAATAATCATAGTCAAAATTTAACGTTGTATATGAAAAATGAAAAACAGGATCCTTCACATCCTTGCTAAACATCACATATACAGGCGAATCCGATGCAGCATATACACAATTGTTGCTCTGTGCAGAATACTCTCTTTCAAGATCACGCTCATCGGGTCTTTCTTCATCGAAAAAAATGTTTGTACTGACAACGGCACTTCCGGATTTTTTATTTCCGGAGTTTTTCTGCATTATCCCTTCAAAAATATTTGAAGCCATAACAGCTCTTGTAAATGCTCTTTGAAAAACCGATCCGGACGTTGATGTAGGGTAACAGTCACGCTGAGTAAAAAATCCATTAGGCTGAGGATTGTATTTGTAGTGAATATCGGTGTAGAGTTTTATGTTGCTTCGGCTTTGAATTTTTAAATTGTCATCTGAATACTTGATCTCTTCAACCGCCATGACCGGAGCATCAACATTTGCGTCGGGCACAGTGACACCGGTCTTATCCTCGTAGACCAGATAATCGCAGCACGCAATTGCATCAGACGAGTAATAAGTTGTATCCCGAGTTGCGATACAGAGATAGACATGATTTACGGACTTGTTGGGAAGGATGTTTACCTCATACTGAAAATCAGCAGAAGGGGCCTTGCCGGAAACATGATCGAATACATATGTTTTACCTGTATCCGGTGCCAGGATCTTCTTTACAACTTTGTTATAGCCATAGAACAAAAGACGGCCTATGGATTCCTGGGTTGTTTCTTTCTTCCTTGCAATGACGTAAATATTCATCTGATGACCTCCTCACAGCTTAGTCTCTCTAACTCTCATGGGCACACCGGATTTCCACGTAGCTGCATCTTTTAACGAAAACGATATCAGGGATGCGGTGACCTTGTCTTCGGGAACACCGAAGAGGGCGCTGACAGCGTTCCTATATTCGGCGATCTGACATTTGTATTTGTCTTTAAGGTAAGCGACGAATTCCTTTTCGCCAAGGAACTCGGTATCATCATCGGACTTGTAGTCGATGACGTGGTAAGAGCCGTCCTTAAGCTTTATAACAAGGTCGGATTCGCCATGCATCCAGTAGGGAATGTCCTTCTTCTCTCCGGCTCCCAAATGATCGGTCATGTAGAAGAAAGGAAGCTCGGTAAAAAATACATCGGCATTCTTAAACTCATCCTGCAGGGCAAACCATTCCTTAAAAACAGCTATAGCTTTATTCAAAAAATCAAGATACTTATCGTATTCAGCCTCGGGAATCTTATCGCTGTTCTCGTTAAGGGCCTGGAGAATGCACATATTCGAGATCTCTTCCGAAGGAAGAACATACGCATCCGTTTCCTTAACGCTTCTTTCGACCAGCAGTTCAAATGCCCTGTGAATGGAAAGGCCCAGGATATTTCCCCTGACTCTGTCGGATTCGGTCTCATTATCTTTACGACCCTTTTCCGCAGTCTTATCTTCAAGCTCACTGGGAGTTTTTGAAACATAGAGATCTTTCGAATGATCCTTTGCGGATTTCTTTGCAGCCCTGCGCGCTTCGGCACTTTCGGTGGTGTAAGGAGTGGCACTTCCGGAAGAAGGTGCAGGCTTAACTCCTGTGGCAAAAATATCCGCAGAATCCAAGCTCGCAAGAGAATATCCGCTGCTGAAAAGACCGCCGTCCTGCGCCTTTTGACTTACGATATCCATAAATATCAAAGCATGCTTTGCCCTGGTTGCGGCAACATATTCAAGTCTGATCTTTTCGGATTCTTCATCCGCTCTTGCCTTATTGCTTATTGCCTTATCGGTACTGCTTGCGGCCCATTTAACAAAGGGCTTTCCGTGATCGTTATTATCCTTAACATCAGGATAATAATCATTTCCGTCCCTGTAGCGGCCCTCGGCATAATTCCTGTTCTCGTACCGGTTTGTCCAGATGACGATATTACCCTCAAGGCCCTTTGCCTGATGAAGATCCATAAATCTTACAGCGCCCTTTTTCTCGTTGAGAACAAGCTCTTTTTCAATCTTTCCGGCAACATAGTCTTTAAGCACCTTAAGGACACCGTCCTTATCTTCATAGCCTGAAGACAGCACCTTCTCAGTCATCTGATGAAGTTTTCTCTGAAGATCCGCTCTTTCATGAATGTCAGTTTCTGCGTCCTTCTTCATGATAAGATCCACATGCTTTATGAGATACCTGATGATCCCGTAACCGCTGAGTTTCTTAGTATCTTCCCTGAGCTCTTCAAGTATGCTTTCCGGTTCACTGACTCCGGATAAAGAAAGAACTTCAAAGGCTCCCCTTCTTGCAACGCGGTCAAAAGGCGATACGAGGAATGCGTACATGTCGACAAAGGCATTCAGATAATAATTCCCCGATGCATCCACCTTGGCGATCATGGTATAGGGAATGCCGTATTCCTCCATAGCCTTGGCATATTCATCCATATGGTAGGTATTGGAACATAACAGAAGAAAATCGGAATAGTCGACGGGCTGCGGATCACCGCCATTATCGATATTAACCTTACCCACAATGCCGGTGATCAGTTTGCACACATTATCCGCATCCGCTGAAAAGGTTGTGATACCCTTCTCGTACTTTTCCGGATATTTAAACTGATATACACCCTTTATGACAGTATTGCTCCTGCTTAAGGGATTCTTAGGAACGGTTAACGGATCCTTAGTCATATTAATATAAGGATTCTTCTGCATATCTCCGGTTATATTCTTCGATGAAAAAGAATTATTGACCCAGTCGATTATTGACTGATCGGATCTGTAGTTATATGTAAGTTCGCAGACATATGCATTATTCAGAGGAAGCATGTAATCCTTAGTATTAAAATATACATTCGGCTCTGCACCCCTGAATCTGTATATGGACTGCTTGGGATCCCCCACCACAAAAAGCGCACCGTCCCTGAGTTCACCGGGGGCACCGGGTTTTGAAGCAAGCATCCTGATAAATTCATCCTGTATATGATCCGTGTCCTGGAATTCATCCACGTATATGCAGTCGAATTTCGATGCAAAATAATCCCTTATCTCATCGGATGAAGCCAGCAGATCCTTTGTTTTTTCAAGAAGCTTGTCGTTGGTGATAAGGGTTGATGGAAAATCATCCCTGTAGGCATTAGCCGCATCCAGGGCGAATTTTACATATATCTGATATACTTCAGCCTTAACCTTTATTCCGCCGTTTACATCATCAAAAGCATACTTAAAGGCAGCGCTCTCCTTGGTCTTTACCTCATCGATATATTCCACAACTTTTTCTTTTCTGGCCTTCTGAGTTTTTAAGTCGGGGAAAGTTTTCTCCACATAATCCGTAAGGAAAGGATCAGACTGAGTGACCTTAAAGATATAGGACTTTGTGGTGGGCTTCGTAAGGATCTTATTAAAAATATCGCTGATATTGCCCGAAGCAAAAACAGTCTGCATATCTTTTCCATAGGCAGTCAGATAGTCGTCGGGAATGGTTTCGAAACCTATGGTCTTATCCGCAAAGGGGAGCACTTTAACCGCTTCGTCAAGCTTATCCCTGAAGCTGGTGATAAACGTATCTATCTCCTTATCGATCTTCTGATAGGAAGATGCACTTGCATTCTTAATGTTCGTATCCGCAGACAGTGAAAAGAGTTCCTTTGCCAGGCTCATGATCCTCCATGCGGCCTGCTTCTTATAATCTGCTGCTATGAGCATCTTATTCCAGTCGGAATAGTGAATGTTCTTTTCTGCCCATTTTGAAAAAAACAGATCAAAACGCTCATTTTCCTTTTCCGGGTCAAGCAGTTCAAAGCCCATGGGAAGTCCGATATTAAAGCCCTTCTCGGTAAGTATCCTTTCACAGAATTTGTGGATGGTGGATACCTGCATCCGGTCAAGATTTTCCTTGGCATTCAGCAGGTTATTTCTCTCTTCATCTGTCAGTGTGCCGGAAAGAGCATCGTCCAGAACAGAAGCTATCCTGTCCTTTAAGCTTCTGGTTGCCTCATTGGTAAAAGTGATGGCAACGATCCTTTCGGGAGTAAACTTACCGCTCTTAAACTGGTTAACGATCCTGTTGGCAATGAGTGTCGTCTTGCCGGCTCCCGCTCCCGCCTCAACAAAAAAGCTCATATCAAAAGTCGTAAGGATCGTATCTCTTATATCCTTTTCGGTACTTTTTGTCAGTTTCACTGTATCAACCCTCCGTCATAAGCTTCAGTCTGAGCCTGCATATATCCTTGTATTCACAGTAATTGTTGTCGCAAAAAACATCGATGGAATCACCGGGTTTTGTACTTTCTAAGTACTGATCTTTCGAAAGATCCGTGATGGTGCATATGGCATCCTCGGCCCCGGACTGATAAGCGCATTCAACCTTTGTGATCGTATCTTTGATCTCATCGGGAAAAATAAGTTCTCCCTCTTTGATCTTCTCACTTTCCGCATCCATCCTTGCGATCATTGAAATGGTCTTATTTTTTCTGTCCTTTTCAAGAGGAAGATCATAGTTCATGCTTTCAACTTTTACTTTTGAATATGAGGGGAATCGGTCTTTCAGTTCCTCTTTTCCCTTGTCGGAAAGTGCGTAGGCAATGACACCTGCAGAATATACATAATGCTGGATCTGCTTATGGGCATCGATCTTATCCTTCAGCTTGTTATAGCTTCCGGTCTTATAATCTATTATCTGTACATACAGAGTATCATCCTGAACGTATCCGTCTGCTCTGTCTATAAAACCGTAGAACTTGATCGAATAATCCGTTCCGTCGGTGTCCTGTACGGTGTAAGAAATATCCGTGAAGGGAATCTCACATCCGATGACCTTAAGACCTTCCTTTTCATTAAACTTCTTATAAAGGTCCTCAAGGTAAGCTTTGATATAAGCATGGATCTCTTCCTTTTCACTTTCGAAAACTTCCGTGGAAGGTGCGGGAAGAACTTCAAGGACTCTTTCAGCAGCCTTATCCAGACACTCCTTCAAAAGTGCTTCATCCAAGACAGAAGTTTCATTATCGATCAGAGCCTCATTGCAGTAATCTTCCATTGTGTAATGGAAAAGATTACCTCTCGACGCGGGATCAAGCCAGGTATGGCCGTTTCTTTCGATATATTCATTTACGCGGATGTTCAAATGCTTCCCGTAATGATACTTAAGAGCACATCCAAGAAGACTGTGCAGGGAT
>JAEEGL013774556.1_pt1 | contig 11798 bp, 10 predicted proteins | sample 9134231 | NCBI WGS metagenome assembly JAEEGL01 (sample SAMN16246548, study PRJNA631951) | gut metagenome | biome: gut microbiome; feature: rumen; material: fiber-attached | host: Bos | place: Iran: Karaj | collected 2018-10 | reverse complement strand
GAGGTCGGTCTCAATACGGAACGCTGATGTGCGGGTCCCGTGCAATCGCACGCCGTGAACCGTGTCAGGTCCTGACGGAAGCAGCACTAAGCGGAAAGTACGATGTGCCGCGGGGTTACCTGCGCGGAGTCACCGGTTGAGGGTCCACTCGGAGCAAGCGGTCGAAGGACGGGTGTGCGATCGTTGAATGAAAAAGGACTGTGAGAATTTCTTCACAGTCCTTTTCGTATGCCGTGCTTTTCAGAACAGCGTGTCGACGACGACCTTTTCCACGCGTCTCGCAATCACGTCAATCGGCAGCAGCGCGCCGTTTTCCATACAGTTGATCAGCTTGACGTTCGGAATGCGCTTTGCGTATTCTGCATATTTTTTTCGGGCGCGCGCCTGAATCGAATCGATGCTCTCGTAGACGTCGCGCGCATTGCCGATGTAGTCGCGAAAGCCTTTTTTGTCCACATTGCTTGCGGCATCCTCGGTGTCCATATCAAGCACCAGATGCAGATCGGGTACGGGAATGCCGAAATGGCGGTGTTCAAGTTCGAGACAGAAATCGAGGATATCGGGTTTTCCGACGTCGATGTCGCGGATACTCTGATAGACCGCGTTCGAAAGTACATACCGATTGATCAAAAGCACGTCATAGCCGGAATAATCAAGGCTTTTGAACGCTTCAAACCTGTCGAGCGCAAACCACAGCGCCATGCTCTTGCCGTCAACGGTGTTTGCTGCGATACCGTCCTTTGCGGACAGATAACGACCGACCATTTCGCCGAAGAACGTGTCGTACATAGGGAAGGAGATCTCCAGAACGGAGAGCCCGCGCGCCTTCAGTGCGTCGGAAAGCCGCTGCATCTGTACGCTTTTGCCGGTACCGTCGATGCCCTCGAATGCGATGATCTTTGTCATGCTTTGCCTCCCTTGATGCGTTCCATCGCACGGATCGTGTTCTCGCGCGTGGCGAATGCGGTCATGCGGAAATATCCTTCACCGGCTTTGCCGAAGCCCGCGCCCGGCGTGCCGATGATGTGGCAGCGGTCCAAAAGCTCGTCGTAGAACGCCCAACTGTCGCCGCCGGGGACCTTGATCCACACATAAGGCGCGTTCTGTCCGCCGTAGACCGTATAGCCCGCAGCCTCCAAAGACGTGCGGATGATGCGCGCGTTCTCCATATAATAGTCAACCGTGTCCATGATCTCGTCATAGCCTTCATTATACGCGGCAGCGGCGCCGACCTGCGTGATGTACGCAACGCCGTTGAATTTCGTCGAGATGCGCCGTGCCCAAAGATCTTTGAGACGCACCGATTCACCGGTCTCATCCTTATAAACCAGATCTTTCGGGACAACCGTATAGGCGCAACGCGTTCCGGTGAAGCCCGCGGTCTTGCTCATCGAACGGAATTCAACCGCGCAGGTGCGCGCACCGTCGATCTCGTAGATCGAGTGCGGGAGCTTCGGATCGCGTATATACGCTTCGTACGCGGAATCGTAGAGAAGCAGAGCGCCGGTGCGATTGCAGTAATCGACAAAGAACTTGAGCTGATCGTGATTAAGCGTCGCGCCGGTCGGATTGTTCGGATAGCAGAGGTAGATCACGTCGACCGGCTCTTTGGGCAGTTCCGGAACGAATGCATTCTCTGCGGTGGCGGGCAGATACGTAATGTTCGCATAGCCGCCCTTTACGGGATCAAACGCGCCGCTTCTGCCGCCCATGACGTTGGTGTCGACATAGACGGGGTAAACGGGGTCGAGCACGGCAATCTTCGCGTTTCTCGAAAACAGCTCCTGAAAATTACCGACGTCGCACTTGGCACCGTCCGAAACGAAGATTTCATCCTTTTCAACGGGGATATTGCGCATCTGATAGTCGCGACGATGGATCGCATCGCGCAGGAATTCATAGCCGAAATCCGGCGCATAGCCGTGGAACGTCTCCGCATGGCCCATTTCCTCGACGGCGCGGTGCATGGCCCGGATAACGGCGGGTACAAGCGGCTGTGTCACGTCGCCGATGCCCATGCGGATGATCTCCGCGTCCGGATGCGCTTCGGCATAGGCGCGGGCGCGCTTGCCGACTTCATAAAACAGGTAATTGCCCTGCAGATTCCGATAATCCCCGTTAGCGATAAACATAGCGGTTCCTCCCATATAAAATCGTTTTATTATAGCATATCCCAAAAGCATCGGCAAGATGATTCTGACGGAACCGGTCAAATTCAGAAACGGTATTGAAAAACAGAACGGAACAACGCGAACCTCGACGCGCAAAATCGCATTCGGTTCGTGTCGGTTCGCCGAACATATACGGGTTTAGCACGCTACAATACGGGTATGCAGATTAAACAAAGGAGCAAAAACGAACGGACAAAGATCAATCTGACCGAGACATGGAATATTCTCGGCGGATTTCTGATTGCACTGTTGCTATCCCGCGTGCGCATCCACGGGATGCATATGCCGTGCGGATTGGGACTGCTGCTCGGCTGTACGATGTGCGGGATCGAACCGTATGCGGTTCTCGGCGGACTCGTGCTCGGCGCGTTGATCGAGGTACCGCCGATGTGGCAATCGGTACTTGCGGCGATTCTGTATGTCGCGGGACTGCGCGTTGCAGCGGTTATGAAGCGCAAATGCACGATGCGTATCTCGCTGATTCTGTATGCAACTGCGTATGCCGCGTCGCTTCCGCTCGTTCTCCTTGACGGTTTTACAGAGCTTTTATACGGTGTGATCGCGCTGCTGCTTTCCGTGGCGTTCGGTGTTCTTTTACGGCGTGTTCTTCGCAGTATCGGGCATCTGACCGTCGAACAATACCTGTCGAACACAGAGCAAACCGTTTTTGTTCCGGTGATCGGCTGTTGCATGCTTGCTCTGTCCGAGCTGCAGCTTTTCGGTTGGTCAGCGTCCGTAATGCTGTTGTTGGTTCTTGCGGCAGCGGCGGTTGCCGTGCGCGGCGTTTACGGTGCGGCGGCAGGCACCTTCTGGGCATCGCTGCTGATTCTGTACACCGGCGAAAACCCGCTTCTGATCGGTGCTGTCGGACTCGGCGCACTGCTCGGTACAATCCTGAAACGATACGGAAAACCGGCAATTGCCGCATCGTTCTTTGTATCGGCGGTCCTGTTTCAAACAATTTTGTCCGAAGCAGGCATATCTGTAAACCTGCAGAACCTATTTTCCGGCATGCTGTTGTTTTTGCTGATACCGCGCACTTGGACGGAGCGGCTGAAAACGCTGACGGACGCCGATACGCGCGCGGAACAGGCGATGCGAACTGCGATTGAACGGATTGAATACGGCGCGTCGAACGAGCTGATGCGCATGGGAAAGCTTCTGGCGGGCTTTTCGGGTATGTTTCATACCGCTCTGCAGGAGGAAGACGCGGTCAGACGATGGACCGTTCAGGGCGCGTTGACGGTCTGCGGCAGTTGCAGCACAAAGGAACGTTGTTGGAAAGATACGCCCGCCATGCAGGATGCAATCATGCAGACGGCGGAGGATGTGAATGCGGGTCGCAAACAGCGCACAGTCGATCCGATTGACCCGGATTGTCCGCATCGAAAGGAATTTGACGCCGCCGTACTGCTGTCCTATCAGCAGGCGCAGAACCGAAACACCGTATGCGAGCGCGTGAAGGAGCAGACGGGACTTGTTGATCGTCAATTCAACGGTGCGGGGGAAGCGCTTTGCGTTTATGCCGAACGAATGCGCGGCAGAAACCGCGAAACCGATCTGCTGTGCGAGCGCATGCGAACGGCGCTGAAGGAGAACGGCGCGGGCGTTGTTACGGTCGATCGATATGTCTCGAACGGATCGGAGATCCTCTCCGTCTGTGTGCGACGACCGCTGAAATGGAAACGCATGGAGCTTTTGAAAGCGCTGGAACGCGTTTGCGGATTCCGATTGCGCATTGTCGAAAGCGAGATTGAGCGCGATACCGTAACGATGCTGTTTGAACGCGATGCAGCGCTGCATGCTTCGATGGAGGTGTCCAGACTGCACGACGGTCAAACCGTCAGCGGAGATGCGACGGGCGAATGTCGACTGCTCGGCGGGCATGTATGCTTTGCGCTTTCCGACGGAATGGGCAGCGGACAGATTGCGCGCGACGAAAGCGAAGCGGCGATTGATCTGCTGTTTCGGCTTTGTCACGCGGGTATGCAGAAGGAACTGATCTATGAAAACGTCAACCGCCTTTTGCTTGCGCGAAACGATACCGAGATGTATGCGACGCTCGATGCGGTTTCGATCGACCTGAATACGGGAGAAGCTGAGCTTCTGAAATACGGTGCACCGCCGAGTTTTCTGCTGCGCGACGGTAAGGTCCGGCCGATCTTCGGAGAAGCGCTTCCCTGCGGGATCCTTGCAGAGGCAAAGCCGAGTGTGATTCGGATCAAACTCAGGAAGGACGACCGACTGGTGCTGTGCTCGGACGGGGTGCAGGATGTGCTGCCGCTCGGTGCAGAACAGGCAATCCGATCTGTTGCGGGAATCGATAAGGCGGTGGGCGACCGACTTTTGAAACTTGCCAAAAACAACGGCGGTGCCGACGATATGACCGTGCTTGTGATTCGCGTCGCATGAAGCTGTCGATCGAAGCGTTCCTGTTCGACAACACGCTGATGAACACCTGTGTGTTCGCGTTGACTGCCGTTTGGCTCGGCATGCGTATTCGCTGGGGACCGATGCTTCTGGTATCGCTGTTCGGCGCAGTCTATGCGCTGTTGTCGCTGTTTATCGCGCCGATACTTGGGCAATGGTATATCAAGCTACCATGCTTCTTTGTGCTCTCGCTGCCGCTTTACAGAGGCGCTGGTTCAATGCTGCGTACGCTGCCGTTTCTGCTGCTGTCGGCGGCGACGGTCGGCGGACTGGCGTTGATGCTGACGTTGCTGCTCGGCGGGCGGATCGCTTCGGACGGCTCGCTGATCGGAACGGTTTCAATGCGTGCAGCACTCGTATCGGCGCTGCTCGCGATGCTCCTGCCGCGCTTGATGCGGACGATCCTGCAAAATCGCAGGAAGCGCGCACTTTACACAACCGTTGCCGTGCGGCTGTATACGCATACCTATCGGTTGAAAGCGCTTGTAGACAGCGGAAATCTTTTAAAGGAACCGATCACGGGATTGCCTGTACTGCTGATTGACCGAAAACCGGACAGACCGTCGATCCCGATTCCGTATGCAAGCGCCGCGCAGGACGGTTTACTGTACGCAGAACGCGCAAGATCGCTGATGCTTACGGATTACGGCGGTGTATCTGTCGACTGCATGGTTGCGGAATCACCGATGCCGATTGCGAACGCGCAGGCGATTCTGCCGGAATCCGTACTGCCGAATGAATGGAGGACAGAACATGATTGTATGGCTTCGACGCGTCTGGTCGCGTCTTTTGCTTCGCCTGCACGTTGGCAGACGCACTATCTGCTGGTACATTCACACAAACGAAAGCCTGCCAGCACCGCTCAATCCGGAGGAGGAAGCCCGCTGTATCGCGCTTGCGCCGACCGATCGGGAAGCGAAGGATAAGCTGATCATTCATAATTTACGGCTTGTCGTTTATCTTGCACGTAAGTTTGAGAACACCGGCGTGCAAACGGAGGACCTGATCAGTATCGGTACGATCGGGCTCATCAAGGCAGTCGAGACGTTTAGGCCGGAAAAGAAAATCAAGCTTGCAACCTATGCGTCCCGCTGTATCGAAAACGAGATTCTGATGCATCTCAGGCGTACGACCAAATTGAAGCTGGAAGTGAGCTTTGAGGAACCCCTGAACGTTGACTGGGACGGCAACGAACTGCTGCTGGAGGATATTCTCGGTACCGATCCGGACGTCGTCAGCCGCGACATGGAGGACGAGGTAGAGCATGATCTGCTCAATCGAGCGCTCAGTAAGCTCTCGGAGCGCGAACGCGACATCATTGATCTGCGTTTCGGATTGAAGAACGGCGAAGCGCAGACGCAAAAGCAGGTGGCGGACGCCATGGGCATCTCACAAAGCTATATCAGTCGCCTCGAAAAGCGTATCATGAAGCGGCTGAAACGCGATCTGTTGCGCATGCAGTCATAGCTTGACGTACTTTTCGAGCTGTTTCAGAGCGCTTTTTTCAAGACGCGAAACCTGCGCCTGCGAGATACCGATTTCGTTCGCGACCTCAACCTGCGTTTTGCAGGCAAAGTAGCGCAGCTTCAGGATCTTCCGATCGCGTTCGCCGAGATGCGAGATGCCCTCTTTCAGCGCGATCGCGTCAAGCCGCCGCGTTTCGGTGTCCTTCGGATCGCGAATCTGATCAAGCACACAGACGGTGTCGTCGTCGCTGTTGAATACGGGATCATAAAGGCTGACCGGATCGCTGATCGCGTCGAGCGCAAAGACCACCTCCGATTCCGGCAGCTTCAATTCTTTTGCTATCTCCGAAACCGTAGGCTCCCTGGAGAGTGTTTCGGTCAGTTTTGTCTTTGCCTGCATCGCATGATATGCGGTATCGCGCATGGAGCGCGGTACGCGTACAGCGCTGTAATCGCGCAGATGCCTTCGAATTTCACCTGCGATCATCGGTACCGCATAGGTCGAGAAGCGCACATTTTGATTGAGATCGAAGCCCGCAACGGATTTCAAAAGACCGATACAGCCGACCTGAAAAAGATCGTCGGCAAGCTCGCCGCGTCCGGAAAAACGCTGCACCACCGAGAGGACCAGCCTGAGATTTGCATAGATAAAGCGCTCACGCGCGTTTTCATCGCCCTCTTTTGCGCGAACCAGAAGCGTGCGCATTTCTTCCGGCTTCAGACGCGGCAGCTGCGAGGTATCGATGTTCGTGATCTCCACCTTTTGCAAGTGAATCACCTCCGAACCGTAGTTTGTCCTTCCGCGATAGGGCATAAACCCCTGCGCGCGGATTTGACAGACTTTTCCAATCGTGGTAGGATATACCAAATGATTGCGAGAAAAGAGGTGCGCGTCATGAAACGGTTTGTTGCGGCTCTGCTTGTATGGATCCTTCTTGTGCCGATGCTTGCCTGCGGGCAAAAGGCGGCCGAGGAAAAACCGCGCGAAACGTCCACAGCCTCGGTTGAAGAGATCACGATTGAAGCCGAAACCGACGTTGTTGCAGCCGTAGCGGTTTCGACACATGCACCGACCGCAGAACCGACAGCAGAACCGACTGCCGCATCGACCGATCCCGCAATATCGTCCGAAACACCGGAACCGACGCAGGCGTTGCAACGCTATATTGCCGCAGACGGCGTCTATACGATCGCATGGATGAGCGACCCGCAGCACTATTCCAAAAAGTTTCCGGAAACTTACTATGCCATGACGACGTTTCTGCGGGATCATTGCGAAGAAATGCATCTGAAGTACATCATCAATACCGGCGATCTGGTACACAACACCGACCTCGATTCGGAGTGGCAGGTCGCGCTTTTGGCGCAGTCCTATATCGACGAGATTCCGAACGGTGTGCTGGCGGGCAATCACGATGTCAAAGAACCCTACGGCTATAAAATCTTCTGCAAATACTTCGGCAAAAAACACTATGCAGACAAGCCTTGGTACGGCGGCTCGTTTGAGGACAATCGCGGGCATTTCGATCTGATAACAATCGGAGATACGGATTATCTCTTTGTGTATATGGGCTTTGCACCGGACAAAAAGGCGATCAAGTGGGTGTCCGATACGTTCAAAGCCTATCCTGACCGCGTCGGCGTTCTTTGTTTGCACGATTATTACACAAAGACACAGACGCTTTCGGAGGACGGTAAAAAGTGGTATGACAGCATTGTGAAGCGCATGCCGAATCTCTATATGGTCCTGTGCGGCCATAAATACGGCGCGTACTGCTTTCCGGAAGACTTTGACGACGACGGCGACGGAAAGCCGGATCGTACGGTTTATCAGATGCTGTTCAACTATCAGGCATCGCTCAAGGACGGTGGCGGGGGATATCTGCGACTGATGCAGATCCATGAATCCGACGGCACCATGCACATGCTGACATATTCGCCGGTATTCGACGATTTCAATCGATTCGACGATCCATCCAATCGTGAGGAATACTATCCGTTTGACGAGCAAAACGAAGAATTCACACTTCCGTTGCCATGGAAGATCGATCATCATGCATAGAAATGAGGAGCAGTACAGATGGAACAGGAACCGCGACTGACACGCACATTGAAGGAAACGGACCGCAAGTGCCCGAATTGCGGCGCGACATTGCAGTTCGATCCGCAAAAGAACGGTTTGAGCTGCGCTTTCTGCGAATACTTCGAAGAAATTCCGACGGATAAAGACGACGAAGGAATCGAAAAAAGCGCAGATGAGCTTGATCTGTTCTCCGAAGTCAACACGGCAAGCTGCGATTGGGGCGTAAAGAGCAAGGTTATCATTTGCAAATCCTGCGGCGCGGAGTCGATTTACGATGAACTGCAGATTGCGGATATCTGCCCGTACTGCGGCAGCACACAGGTCATGCAGGCAAGCGAAGATGTAAAAACACTCGCGCCGGGCGGCGTTGTACCGTTTCAGATTGATGAGAAGAATGCGGGAACGCTGTTTACAAAGTGGATCAAGGGCAGATTCTTTTGTCCGAAGAAAGCGAAGCAGAGTGCAAGACCGGATGCGTTCAAAGGCGTTTATCTGCCATATTGGACTTATGACGCCAAAACGACTACGAAGTATACCGCGCGTTACGGCATAGATGAGGAGCGAAAGGACAGGGACGGCAATAAGCATACACATACCGAATGGTATTTTACCGGCGGCGTACAGAAGGTTGATTTCGATGATGTTCTGGTGCTCGGTTCCAAACGCTATGACAACGATCTGATGCAGCGGATCGAACCGTTCGATACCGCAAATAACGTTCGCTATCAGCCGAAGTTTTTACAGGGCTTTACGGCAGAGCGTTATTCGATAGGCTTAAAGGACGGCTGGGAGACCGCAAAGAGCAAGATGCGGAAAAAGATAGAGGATGAGATCAAAACGGACATTGAGCGTCGTTTTCATGCGGACCACGTCGACAGCATCGAGGGCAAAACGGCATATGCCGATGCAACGTACAAGTATCTGCTGCTGCCGGTTTGGATGAGTTCATTCCGGTATAAAAACAAACTATATCGTTTCCTGGTCAACGGACAGTCCGGCAAAGTCGGCGGTAAGACACCGGTTTCCGCAGCTCGTGTGATTCTTGTGATTGCAGCAATTCTTGCGGCAATCATCGGACTTGTGCTTCTGTTCAAAGCCTGCGGAAACTGATCGAGCAAATATCAAAACAAATGAAGCGGGGGAAACCTCGCTTCATTGCGTTTTGGCGAATATGAATACCGGATCCGTCCGACCGGGCAGACGAAATTAACGGGAAAGTTTACTGCCGATCAGAAGAACAGTACACTCAGCAGGGAAGCAAGCTTCAAATACCAGGGGGTGCGCAAACGGGATACGCGCTCGATTCTGCGATACAATTTCTTCAACTCCAAATCCGTCATGTCAATCACTCCTTTCTTGTATCTGACTGCATTATAAAGGACAAATATGTCAAAACTGTCCTTTTTTTGTGAAGGAAACGACAAAAAACGGCATCCAATTTGTGAATAACTCTTGAATAATTTATGAACAAGTAGTAAAGTATAATGGGATATTTTATGAATAAATAGATTTATGACGTTAATTCAGAATGTAAATTAACGGATTATCGATTATTTCAGACGCGTCGGATTCTTCTTATGTCAGGACAAAAGACTAGAAAAGAAAAAGGAGGTCGAAACCTCCTTGATAAACGAAAAGGGATGCAGATGTTGTTTATTTCCTGCCGATCCGATTGAACACTCTGAACAGCATCGGGTATATGCCGACGGCAACGACCGTCATCAACAGATACCGCAAGCCGTGCAGCGCCATCGGTTCGTTATCGCCGCCGAAGAGTTTTTTCAGAATGATCCGTACTGCAAGGACGACAACCAGTCCGACGGCAACCTTAACAACCTGTGCCCAGAAAGATGCTTCGGTTTCAAAATGTACGAATCGATCGTCGATCAGCTTACCGATCACGGCGCCGATCGCTGCGCCGACTAGGACATATGCATTGTCGATGCTTTCCGATGCCATCGGAAGGAATGCGCTGTTTTCAGGCGCGGGACGTAGAAGCAGCCATACAAGTAAACCGACGCAGGTAAGCGTACCGATGATCAATACGGCGTTGAGCCGTTTCTCATGCGGTTTATCATCGCGGAACAAGAGAGCAAAGAAGCCGATCACAAGCAAGCCGAGCAGGAAACCGACGCCGACGTCCAACAGTGTGTGCACACCGAGATACATGCGTGAGAATGCTACGATCAGCGAAAGTGCTGCAGCAGCGGCATACGCCCATTTCTTTTTGAGACATCCCGCAAGGCCGAAAAGCGTGATAACGGCGGTCAAAGTGTGACCGCTCGGGAAAGAATAGCCGGACGCCGCGGGAATCGCGCTTGCAACCGCTTGAAAGGACGGATCAATGATCCACGGACGCGGTATCATAAAAGCAGCTTTGAGCGCTTGCTGCAGGAAGCTGCCGATCATGAAGATCGCAAGGAACCGATAACCGTAGCGCTTATTGACGCACCATGCGAGGATCATTGCAATCACAAGAAATACCATCTCGTGTCCGAGATACGTTATTGCGGACATGATTGCCGTCAGAAACGGCATGCGAAGCTGCGCGATCGCGCGCAGTTGATTCATCAGCCAAACGAAGAGCGGAGCGGTGCCGATCGCTTCCGCAGATTCCGCTAAATACATAAAACCTCCTAATTCGCCCTGAGCATGGCAAGAATCGCCTTGCATTCAGATAATGTGTTATAAGCAACGTGTTCCTCGCCGGAACGGTTGGTCTGCCGGATGGTGACGGTGTCGGTCCCGTTTGTATAGATGATTCTGTTGTCCGATACGACGTACAGATATGTTTCACCGTCTTCTGTGCGCTGCTCGGCATCGGACGTCGAAATCCGGTATTGTTTGCCGTCATCGTTCGGGTAGATCGAAATCTCAAGATTGCAGGATGCAAGCCGGAAGTATGCGCTGCATTCCGTTTTCAGCAGAACAATGTCGCCGTTCGGAGAAGTCGGTTGTTCAAACAAAGCAATCGCTTCATCTATGGAAAGAACATTTTCTATCGCAAGAGCAGCCTCTTCATTCCCGAGAAAGAATCGAAATGCATCCGCAGTGTATTCATAGAAGGTGTACTGCAAAGAGGTATCCTTACCGTTCAGGGTACGGCTGCAGAGCGTATAGGTGCGATTGCTGTCTTCTTCGGTCTGCAACACGGTTGCGGACTTGTCTGTACCGGCATGTTTGTTCTTTGTCACAGTCAGATAAAAGATCTGCCCGTTCTTTTCATACGAATAGGCAATCAGCTGTTGACTGTAGGTGACTGGGTAGCGTTCCGAAAGATGCCAGAATTGAGATCCGGTAGGATCTTTGCGGTCGCTTGCGCAGGCAAACAGCAGCAGGCATGCCATCAACAGGACCGGGATTCGCGCACGGTATTTCAATGAAAACCCTCTCTTCATGATATGATTTTTAATCATAACACACGCAGGTCAAAATGTCACGAAGAAAGTCATAATTTCAGGGGAAAGATATATGAAACTTTTTCAATTCGGGACTTGACAGAACACCCCCTTTTGCCTATAATAGAAAAGGTCCGCCAAAGTAGCTCAGTCGGTAGAGCGACGCACTCGTAATGCGTAGGTCAGGGGTCCGAGTCCCCTCTTTGGCTCCAATGTCGAGGCGTAGCGCAGTTTGGTAGCGCGTTTGGTT
>JAEEGL013566680.1_pt1 | contig 11798 bp, 1 predicted proteins | sample 9134231 | NCBI WGS metagenome assembly JAEEGL01 (sample SAMN16246548, study PRJNA631951) | gut metagenome | biome: gut microbiome; feature: rumen; material: fiber-attached | host: Bos | place: Iran: Karaj | collected 2018-10 | reverse complement strand
TAATTTTATAGATGTTAAATCTTTGAATTCTATTATTCTTTCGGGTTTCATAATAAAATCTATAATTGTTTCTACATTTTTTGAAAACTTTGTTTTATTTTTAACAATATCATAAGATAAAGGAACAAGATTTTTGGGATCTTGATTTAGGTTTAAATATGCTTCACTTCTTTTATTATTATCCGATATTGACTCATCATTTAATAAAACATCAAATAAATTCAAAGTATTTTTAACTAATATTGGTTCAACTAAGAGATTATTTATATTAATTAAAGAATCTTTAATTTCTGAAAATTTATTATTATCATTATTTAAATAATCCCATATTTCATTATTACATAATAATAAAATTAAATTTTCTTCTCCATTAATGACTTCTGATTTATCACTACTTACTAAATATCTACATATGAATTTTCTTATGGGATCAATTAATTCATTTTTTTTTATATTTATATTTTCTTTGAATTCATCGTCTTTTAAAAGTTTATTTAAAAGAGCAATTGTATATTGAGATATTTTATTTGAATAACATTCATTTACTTGATCAAGAAAAAAAGGTAATAAAATAATTTCGAGATATTCATATAAACTATATAAATGTTTTATACATATATTTTGCATTTTAGAAAATATTTTCTTTAAATATTCAGAATTGAATAAATTATCAGGCATATTTTGATATATGAAGAATAAAGGAATATCATTTGGTAAATTATATTTTATTAAATATTTAAATAAACTTTGGATAGAAAATGCCATATCTAAAAGTATTTCTAATATTTCTTCTGATAAAATATATTCTTTTTTTAATTGTTCATAAGATTTATTCAATTTTTTATATAATAAGTTTGAAAGATTTTTTTTATCATTTAATTTATTTAATTCTGTAAAAATTTGCTTTTTTTGTTTGAACAAATCATTTAATTTATTTTTATTTTCTTCTTTTTCTTTATTTAATTTTTCTATCGATTTATTTAAATCATTAATTTTATTTTGTTCTTCATTTATTTGTTTTTTTGTTTCTTCATTTTGCTCTTTGTTATTTAATTCTCCTAATTTTTTATTACAATCGTTTAATTGTTTATTAAATTCATCTATTTTCGTCGGAAATTCATTATCTTTATCTTTTAATTCTTTAATTCTGTTTAAAATATTATTTTTTGATTCTTCTTTTTCTTTTATTGCTTTTTCATTCTCCTCAATTTCCTTTCGTTTTTTTTCATGTTGTTCATTAAATATATTTTCATATTTATTTTTATCATTTCTACCAATGATATCATTAAATTGCTCTAATAATTCTTTATCCATTTTTTCTTGTTTATATTTCATTAAAAAATTTTCGATAACTTGAGTATTATCTATATTTTTATTTTTATTTAAACCATCATATCTGAAAATTATTGTATCTATTTTAGTATTATCAAATATACTTTTTCTATAAAATAATATAGAAAATAATTCTTCTTCTAAATGTTTAATATCTATATCAAATTTTTGATAATCAAAATAATCAACATTTTTATTTTTATCGAAAGATGCTCTTGAAAAAAATTTAGCATATATTGAATTATAAAAATGATGCTTGGAAAAATCTGATAATTCAAAATTAATGTTTTCATCTGTTAAACAATTTTGTATATTCATTTTTCTAAAAGTTCTTTTAAAATTATTTTCATATAAATTACTCATAAGTAATATTTTATTTTGGTGTTGCTTATATTTTTCATAAAGCTCTAATATAATCTCATTTAATTTAGAAATAGATGTTTCTTTTATTTTTTGTATATCATTTTTTTCATCTTTTTCATTTTTTGCATTTTTTGCTATTAAGTCTAATAGAAGTTTTTTTTCTTTTATAAAATTCAAATCTTCTATTTTATTTTCTTTAATTTTTTCGTAATATGATGAATATGATAATAATTTAATAATATTATTTACGATTAAATTATAATTTTTAAAATTCCGCAAATAATCGAATTCGTATTTTTCATCTTCATTCATGTAAATAGCTTTTAATAAAGAATTAGAATATAAAGAATTAGAATCGATTTTTTCTTTAATATTAATTATGTTAGGCTTTGAATTAATTACTAAATATTTCATAAAAGGATATTTATCTTCTTTATATCTTAAAGGAAAGTTATATTCTTGAATTATATATTTCATTGAATAATCTATATAATATTTTTGATATTCTGGATAATATTTTATACATTTTTCAAAAAATTTTTGAAATTCTATCATAAAGTATTCTTTTTTGTCAGAATTTCTATTATCTTCTTTTAAATATAATTTTAAGTATTCAGGTAGATATTTAATAATTAAATTCAAAAATATTTCGATTTTAATTTGTATTTTATTTATATATTCTTCTTTTAATTTTTTTTCTAATTCATTCCATATTGTAATTAAAGTTTGTAAATATGTTGTATTCGAAGAATTTTTTATTTTATCTCCTTCAATGTGTCCTTGACTATATGAAAAAAATAAATGAGAATGAAAAATAAATTTTAAAGTTAAAGCTAATATATCTTGATTAGAAAAATTTTCATTGAAAAAATTATTATTATTATTATCAAAACCCGGTACGTAACTATCTTTTAAAAAATTTAATAATTCATCACCTTTAAGTTTTAAAATTTCCTTATAAAAATATTCTTTTCTTTCTTCTTTTTCCGATTGAATTAATGATATAAAACTTATTCTAAATGAATATAATAATATTCCTAAAATTTTTTCATTCACTTTACTTTTATCATTTTCATCATTTTCATCTCCTTGATTTTCTAATCTAATTAAATCGAAAGTTTGTTCATTTTTTTCATAATTAAAAATTTCTGCTATTTTTCCACTCATAATTGATAAATAATTATATTTCAATGCTCCATATGCAAAATTATAAATAGGTTCATCTTTAGCAAGTAATGTTTCTACTTCACGATCAATTTCATTTCTTTCATCATCTTCTATAAAATCAGATTTTTTTGATGCATCAGATAATAAAGATATCGAATTATTTGCTAAATTATAAAAAATTTTTGAAATTTTTTTCGTTGTTTCTTCATCTTCTTTCCCATTCCCAATAATATTTTTAAATGTTTCATTTTCTTTATAATCTTCTAAAGAAATTCTTGAATATATAATTAATTTAGGAATGGAATTTCCAAATTTTTTATCACCTTTAAATTGTTCTCTGAATGTTATTTTTCTTTCTGCAAAATTAAATTTTTTAAAATTTTCATATGTTTCATCTTTTCTGTCACCAAAATTATAATATAATAATCTCATAAATAATACTTTTATAGAAAATCTGAATGGAGTTGTTTGTTCACCTTTATCATTTTTATCTATAATATTTATAATTTTTGAATAATCATATAAATCAGATAATTTTTTTTCTCGATTATCGAAAATATATTTAACTAAATGATAAAAATAATATTGAATAAAATTACAACAAAATAATGAGGCAAATATATATTTTTCGAAATTCTTTGAATTTTGAATTTCTTTTTCTAAAAATGTTATACACTTTTTCAAAAATTCCAAATTGTCTGTATCAAACATTTTTTTACAGATATCTTCACCCAAATTTTCATATGATATTGTATCATTAATTTTATCAGTATATTTCATAAAATAACCATTTAAATGAAATCCAAATGTTTGTATAATAATTTCTTCAAGAAAAACTTTTAATTTTTTGTTATTTTTAACAATATAAAAATAATTTTTAATAAAAGAATTATCTTCTTCATATTTTATTTCTTTGAAAAAATTTTCAATATCTGTTTCTTTATTTGGACATTCTTGAAATAAAAATTTATTTAACATAATCTCAAAAATATCTTTGGAATATTCGAAAGCTTCGCCATCATTTTCTTTTAATAAATTTCTTAAAATAATAAAATAATAAAAATTATTATTATATTTTTTTAATTCTTGTACAAAAATTTCAATAATTAATCCATATACTTTTTTCTTATCTTCATTATCTCTAATATCTTTGATAATCTCATATATTGATTTGTATATTTTATTTAAATTCTCATAAAGTGTATTAGATTCTTCATCTTTTATTTCTTCATTATTGTTTTCCAATAACATTATTTTATCGCAATTTTGTTCATTTAAATCAATATTTAAATGTTTTGATATTTCAAAATTTGATGCTTCTATAATTAATTTAAATATATTTTTTTTTATGTCAGAATTATAATTGTATAAAATTTCATTGACTTTTATTAATTCGACAAAAGTATATATTTCTCTACCATTTAAATTTAGTGTTTCATTTAATTTAAGAAATTCAAATACTATATTTTTAAATAAAACAATAATAGATTGCTCTTCTATGGACTTATTGTTTAATATATGAAAAAAAGTTTCAGTACATAAATATATTGATAATAAAGGTTGTTTCTTTTTCTGTTTTGTATAAAGAGCAATTTTCTTTTCAATATTTTCTTTAAAAATATCAAAAAAATTTTTTTTTTCTTTTTCTTCTTTTTTTTCTTTTTCTAAATATTTTTTTTCTCGAAATTTATTCGATATATATGAATATATTTCTAATATATGAAAAATTTCTTTTTTTAAAGATAATAAAAAATAAATTAACGAATAAAAAATATCAAAATTATTATTTTGTATATTCTCTTTTATATTAAATTCTATATCTGCTATAATTGTTATTAAAGAGAATAAATCTTTATAATTCGTATTTTTATCAAATGATGGATTTAATATTGCTTTTGAATATAGATTAATAATAAAAAGATATAAATCATAACATAAAAATTCTAATAAAGATTTCTGATTGTTATACATATTTGGTATTGATGTTTCTTTATCTATATAATCTTTTATTATTTTTTTATATTCATCTTTCTCTTCTTTATATTTTATACGATGTTTATTATTTCCTTCACATTTATTTAAATTATACATAAGCATAAAATATTCGTTTATTTTTTCATATGATATAAATATACCAGGTATTATTGATTCTAATTTTGTTTCTTCTTTAACTTCGTATTTTTTCCTTTGTGTATCTATGTCTTCATTAATAAAAGATAAATAATCAAAATTTAGTTTAGGGTCAATTTCTTCTTCTTTTGAAGATTCTGTCATATAAAATAATTATTTTTTGTAGCATTTATATATTGAATGTGATAACTAATTATAAGCAAAAAAATAGTTAACGTTTAAAAAATATATTAAATTTAAATGCAAGTTATTTTTTATTTATTTTTTTATTAATAAATCTTTGAATTTAATAAATTGATTAAATCAAAATTTATTTATTAATCTGATAAAAGAAATAGTTATCGATATCATCAAAAAAGAATATAAACTCTTTAAGGATATTTTATATTATGCTTTGGTGTGTTTTCTCAGACGAGAGATATCATATTTTCAAAAGATTTTATGTTTGTCGATATCGATATTTATCTATGCGACTTAAATATTCTTTGGATTTTTATAACCATCATTAAAGTAAATAGACTTGGAAAAAAAATGAGGATATCTTTTATAAGGAATGTATTTAGTATGAAATGGCTTTTATTCATTTTACAAAAAAAAGAAATATTTTAATAATAATTATATTCTCCCCGACGGCATTATGGCGGGCGGCCTGATGTCGAAGCTCTGTCTAATTAATGATTAATTAATTCATTACTTTTGAAAATATTATTTGGTTTCGATGATTCAGGTATTTAAGTCGATATTTCTTTAATTAATCATTCCAAAAATGGAAATTTGATAGTTATCAATTGAGCTAATTGTTATAATTGATATTGTCTTATGGATTTATATGGATTTTTTTGAAGAGTCACAAAATAACCATGAAAATCAATCTAGGTATTTAATTTCATAAGTTATTTTGGAAATCAAAAATAATAATAATAAATTGGGAAGCATAGAAAGAGGAAAGCGCAAGACGATGGTTTTTATGAAAATTAAAGGAAAATAATGACTTTTATTTAATTAATTTAATTTTTGATAATTTGAATTAAATTGATAATAATAATTTAAATTAGTTAATAAAATTTAATTATTATTAATAAATTAAAAATACTAAAATATTAATATAATTAAAAAAATGATTATTATTTAGCAATATTTTTTAACATCGAATATATTATCCATAAATTTTTCAATTTCTTTACAAATCATATTGCTTATTTGAATTTTTAATTCTTCTTTAAATTTATCAAAAGAAGATTTTTGAACACTATTTCCTAAATTTTTTATGGTATTAATTATTATATCTTTCTTTCCTGAAAATTCTTTCAAATCTATTTCATCAATACTACTTACTTTATTATTAGGTTCAGTTGGAACATCCAAAGACGGAATTTCCAAATTAATAAATTGTTTAAATCCATTTTGGAATAAATTTCCATCAAATTGTCCTTCTTTATTAATAACTCCATTTGATATAAGAATTCTGCTAATTTTCTTACAATCATTTAAAGAAAATTGGTTTTTTTCATTTGAATTTAATTTTACTTTTAATAAATTCAAAAGATTCGAAGGTTGTTTTAATAAATTTTGTTCTTCTAATTTCCCCAAACCATTAAATAAATTCTCTTTCAAGAAATTAATTTTGTCTGATTTAAAAGGATTTGAATTTTCTAAAGAATTAGATATTTGTGTTAATAATCCTTCTTTATTGAAATTAAAGTTTATTGATTCAAAATTAAAATTTTTATTGAAATTATTTTCTATATTTTCTGATATTTTATTTTTCATTTGATTCAAAATATTTGAAATATCTGCTTTTTCTTTTAATTTTTTTTTTAAATTTTCAATATTATCTAGACCAAAAGCATCTTCTATATTCATATTCTTAAAACTCGAAACTCCTTTGACAATCATATTATTAATTTCATTATTTACTTGTTTCATTAACAAATTTTCAAAATTTGACATAAAATTAAATTTGTCACCTATTTTTTCGTTTATTTTAAAATTATCTTTAAAATATTTTTCCTTAAATTTATTGAATTCATCCTCTGGAATTAATTGAGAATATTCTTTGAAATTATTTTTCAAATCCCCCAAAGAAGATTTAGCACTTTTAGAAAAATTTTGAATTATACCACAAGCTTTTGTTTCAATGTCTTTTATTTCAGGGGATAATTTTTTTAAAAAATTTTCTTTTAATTTTGTATTTATTTTATTTATTTTGTTCTTAATTTCTTCCATTAAATTTTCTTTTAAATTATTAAATATTTCAAAATCTTCGATTAAATTTTCTTTTTTTAACAAACTGGATAATCTGTTAAATTTATCTTTAAAAGATAATTCTATATTTTTTTTTAAATTTTCACATCTTTGTTTTATTTCATTTTCTAATTTACCTTTTATTTTTGTTAAGCTTTTGTCATATTTACTTTTAAAATTTTTTTGAAATTCATTAGTTGTATTTTCGAAATTTTCATTATATTTATTTTCTAAATCATCACATTCTTTATCGCTACCTGAGATATATTTTGTAATTTTTTTAATTTTATTTTCAAAATTAAAAGAACTCATTATTTCCTCAATTATTTTTGGCAAACTATTAAAATTATTCGTCAATTGTTTTATTTTATCAAAAATCGTAAAAGTATCTTTAATATAATCTGGAATCCTACTTATTTCAAATTCCCCCGAACTTTTTACTCTATTTATTATTGTATTATAAAGAGAAATTATATTTTGGCTTATTCCTTTTAAGACGTTAATTAATTCCTTAAATTTTTCAACAATATCATTTATAATATTTTTCGCTGAATCAATCGCATTGAAAGCAAAGGCAATATTTTTACCTATTTTATTAAATAAATTATCGAATAAAGAAAGTATTTTATCAACAAAATTTTTTTTAATAAAATCCTTAAATTCTTTTTTTAATTTCGATATGACCTCTTTTATAAAGTATTCAGCGGCATTATTGAGTAATTCCTTTCCTATTTTTTCTACTATTTGTTTTCCTATTTCTTTTCCTATTTCTTTTCCAGTGCTCATCATTTCAGATCCTCCCGGTATTAAAGATGTTATCACATAAGTTAAAAAATTTAATGCTTTATTTTTTGCCCAATCACCTAAATTAATTTCGGCTTTTCCAAGATAATAATCTATTGATTTTTTTATATCGTTTATTCCTTGTTTTAGTAAGAAAGCTCCAAAATTGATGTATCCGCTACATATTAAACATACTCCTATAGCTACTTCAACAATTCCAGTAAATAATACAACAAAAAATGAAAGCCAATCTATTTCTTTTCTTATTTTTAATACGATTAAATATTTGATTCCAAAATCTTCATAAAATTCAACTAATTCTTTCAGGTCTTCTTCATCTTTTATTTCCGTTTTTGATTTCAATACATCTTTTATATATTCATCTGTATCTTTTACTAAATATATTTTTTTTTTCATTTTTATTGTTCTTTCTATCCCAGAATTCTTCTATTTTTGATAAATTCTGATTTATCATTGTAATCACACCATTTATAGATATTTTTTTATTATCGAAACTTTTTTGAATAGGTATTTTCTTTTTTTGAATTTCTTTTTTATCTTTATTTATAATCATTGAATTCAACATAAGAATTTTATCTAAAAATAAATTTGAAAAATCTTCTAAATTTTTTTTTGCTTTTTCATAATAATTTTTAGCCATCTTAAAATCATCAACCTTAATAATATTATATACTGCATAATTATAATATAATCCAAAATTGAGAAAACTTTCTTTTGTTAATAAAGATTCATATTCTTTCTTAGAATAATCATCGAGTTCATATCCATTATAAAAAATTGTTCCGAATCTTTTATAATTTAAAAAAGGATTTTGAAATATTTTTTTATTTTTAATTTTATCTAGAATATCTTGTTTAAATTCTTTAAAATTTTTTAACTTTTCTTTTTTAAATTGTTCGAAGTCTTCATTTTCACTAATGCGCCTATCTTGAATTGTTTTTATGAATGCCCCCCACATTTCTTCGGTATTTTTTTTAATGCAAATACTTCTTTCTTTTATTGATTTATCATAACTTTGTTCGAATAAATTTTCATCTAATTTATTTTGCTCAACGATTTCATCTAAAAAAATACAAAATTTATCAAATAATTCATCTTCGAAAATTTGTTTAGGGACTTCTGTTTTCATTGATTGAGTAATCATATCAAATTCATTTTGTGCTCTTATTTTTTTTACTTCTCTTATATCATCCTCTTTAAAACCTTCTTCTGTTTTATTTAATATTAATCTTCCTGTTCCAGGTTGTCCATTCCTTGCAGCCCTTCCAAAATTTTGCTCTTCGATTCTTTTATTGTCTGGCAAAAATGATACTATAACATGCAAGCCTCCATTATTTATTACATTTTGATCTAATTTAATATCAGTGCCTCTTCCTGCTAAATTCGTTGAGATTATTACATAACCAGAAAATAATTTTGATTCTACTGAGGTAACTATTCTTGCTCTTTTACCTGATTCTTCTTTATCTTTTTCTCTATTTTTTGTTTTTTCAACATCATTTTTATCATCTTCATTTTTATCATCTTCATTTTTGTCTTCATTTTTATCATCTTCATTTTTGTCTTCATTTTTATCATCTTCATTTTTGTCTTTATTTTTATCATCTTCATTTTTATTATATAAAAGAATATTTGTAATTGATTTTTCTTCTTTGTTTTTAAAAAGTTCAAAAAGTTCTTCAGTTACCCCAATTGATTTGCATATAATTAAAACCCCCCTTTGATTTCTTGTTTCGCGAATAGCATCGTTCATTATTTCATTTAACCATTTTTCTTTGTTATCAACAATAATAGCACCATAAATTCTTAATTGATTTTTCAAAGCACGAGGAATAAAGTATATATCAACTTCATATATATCCATTAAAATTTTTTGGGAACTTTTTTCTCCTATAGTTCCTGTAACTCCAAAAATATTGCTTTTATTATTTTTGAAATATTTTTTAAAATAAGAAACGTTTGATAAATAATTCGTCCCAGTTGTTTCTGGATGAATTCTTAATTCGTTTATTATTTGTAACATTTGATGCATACCGTTTTCCCATACCATATTTCTTTGGACAATGCCGGTATTGGAAAAATCTACAGGATTGATTTCTCCATTTTCGTTTATTATAAAATCTTTATTTTCTTTCATTTGATAATATATTGTTATTGCAGAATCAACCCATAATGGTATAAATGATTTTATTCCTTCTTTTAAATATTCAGGATAAAATATTTCTCTCTTTTTTTCTGAAACTTTTATTTCTTTTTGATATAAATCATTAATTGCTTTAAGTAATTCGCTTTTGACTAATTCAATTTTGTTTCGGTCATTTTTATATTCTTCATCTAATTGAGGCAATTTTATTAAAATGCAAAAATAAAAAGGATATAAATAATCCTTCCCTGGAAAGGAAGAAACCAATTGAGTTTTCGAAGATAAATTATCTAGGGATAAATTATCCACTTCATCTATTATAATATAATGAAATTTCCTTCCTTTTCTAATATCAGTCTTTTCATATACATCCCGTAATATATCACCTTCATTGGTTAATACATCACCGTATAATATATGTTTTTTATATCTGAATTTATCATTATTATTACTCGAATAACTCACCTTTAATCCGAGACATTCAAAAAATTTTATCTTTTCTTTATCTTTTGAATCTCTTTTGGCTAATATAGGAGAACTACTTATTATATCTACTGTATTTCCAGTTAAAGCTAAAAATGCCGATAAAAATTCAACAATAGTTGATTTTCCTTCTCCTGTACCGATTTGGCAAAAGACTCCTCCATATGGAAAATTACTTGTTAATAATAATAAGGAAAGTAACTGAATTCTTTTTAATTTATGTACACCTATGTTTGCATTCAAAGTCGAAAAGACTGCGAATACAAAAGGGATGAAATCTTTATTGTCGGAGTTAAATAATTTTTTAGTAGTATCATTGGTTATCCAATTAATACAATCCATTGTTGTCCAATATTTTATTGATTCTAAAATTTGATAATATTTTTTTTCCGATAAAATTATATAATCATACAATTTTTTATTTTTTCTTATATTTTGTTTTTCAAAATTTGCTCCTTTTTTATTACAATAAAATATATCTTTTAAATAATTTTCTATAGGTTGATCTTCTCTTTTTGTTTCTCGCATTATTTTACTTGTGCCTAATTTATTAAGTTCTAAAATCCATTTTTCTTCCCAATCATTAGGATTATTATAATATATATCTTCTAATATTTTTATAATCTCATTTCCATTTGATAATTGAAATAAGGATATTATTTCACATGCTTTATTTATTATTAATTCATCTTTATTTTTAAGACTATAAAATAAAAAGGGATTTTCTTTATTAACCATATATCTGAAAGTATCCATATTCCAATTGGCATTTTTGAATATTTTTTTGGCGTTTAAAATTTCGTTTTGTCGGATATCATCTTCACATTTACTAAATATTTTCTCAAAGACTTTATCTATTATTTTATTAAATAAATCTTTTAATTTTATCTTTTTTATTTTGTCATTTTCATCTTTTTCATATATTTCCTCAAATTCATTAAATTTTATTTTATGATTATTTATTGATTTTAATATATTAACTAACATTTGTCCATTGTCAACATTATCATCAACATTTTCATCATCTTTATTATCATATTTTATATTAGATAAAAATATATCTATGTTTTCTATAGTAAAACTTTCATTTTGTTTGAATAATATATTTATATCATCAAGATATATTCTTACT
>JAEEGL012429750.1_pt1 | contig 11798 bp, 6 predicted proteins | sample 9134231 | NCBI WGS metagenome assembly JAEEGL01 (sample SAMN16246548, study PRJNA631951) | gut metagenome | biome: gut microbiome; feature: rumen; material: fiber-attached | host: Bos | place: Iran: Karaj | collected 2018-10 | reverse complement strand
GGCGGCTCCGCGTGCCGCATGCCCGGCTTCCGCTTTGCGGACTTTTATGCAAACGCCGGCTACACCTTCCTTGCGGAAAGAGGCGTACGGCTGAACACCGACAGCAGCTGGCGCGCCGTTCCCACGCCGGAGGGATGCGTGCTGAAGGCGTATAATATCCTGAACGCGATCGCCGACGCCGATTATATCATCAATGTTCCGAAACTGAAAACGCACAACAAGACCGTGATCTCCTTCGGCGTGAAGAATCTGTTCGGCTGCGTGCCGGACGTACAGAAGCCCGCCTTTCACGCGCGGTATCCGCGTATCGCGGACTTTGCGAACATGCTGGTGGAGCTCGCGATGACCGTCAAGCCCGCGCTGACGGTGATCGACGCGGTCGAGATCCTGGAGCACAACGGCCCCGTGGCCGGGGAAAAACGCCGGCTCGGGATGTTGTTTGCCGCAAAGGACGTGTTTTCGCAGGACGCGTTTCTCGCAAAGCTGCTGGGCGTGGAGGAAGAAAAGACCGATCTGCTGCGCATAGCCCGTGAAAAGGGCCTGGTGCGTCCCGTCTGTGTGCACAGCGGTACGTTTCAAGCGCAGGAAGAGATCGCGCCCCTGAAGCTGCCGGATATTTTTACCGTGAACACGGTGCCGGAAAAGCTTCGCTCTCTGCTGCACATGGCGACGGACAAGGCCGGGGAAATGCTGTTCACCCAAACGCCGCACATCAACGCCCGGGCGTGTGCGCGCTGCCTGCGGTGCCTGCATTCCTGCCCCGTGGGCGCCATTGCGGACGACGGGACAGTTCTTGCGGTCGAACCGGAAAAATGCATCCACTGCCTTTGCTGCACGGAGGTTTGTACGCACAGAGCAATCAAAATCAAGACCGAGATCAAAAGGCGGAAGAAGACATGAACGTTCTGCTGATTCAGCCACGCAGCGGGTTTCAACTGCGCGGCATCACGTTTCCCGTGTGCAGGGATCTGATGATGACCGCCACGTTTTTGAAACATCACGGATACGGCGTATGCGTCTGGGACAGATGCATCTCGTCGAAGCTGCCGCAGACCGATTTCCGCGCGGACGCGGCGATCCTGTTTCTGGCGCAATCCTCTTCCGTGAAAGACGCCGCCGCCGTCTCGGATCGTCTGCGTGCCGGGGGGATACGCGTGATCTGGGCGGACATGGTCGCGGTGATCGGCGCCGAGCTGCCCGACGCGCTCGCGCACTGCGATTTTATTTTGACCGGCGAATACTGCTTTACCGCCCTTGAGCTGCTGCAGACAATCGCTGACGGCGCCGACGCCGCAGACGTGCGCGGGATCGCGTATACAAAAAACGGGCAGACCGTTTTTACGCAGAAGCGGCCGCTGCCGGACTTATCCGAGCTGTATCCGATCGACTGGACGCTGATCGACGTGCGCAAGTGCTTCCGCCGGTTTCAGAGCTGCCGGCGCATGCTGTACCTGAACGCCTCGGTCGGCTGTCCGTACAGCTGCGGCTTCTGCTCGACGCCGTTCTGCTACGGCAAGAGACGAAAAAGGCCGATCGCGCACGTGATCCGGGAGATCGACGTGCTCGTGCGGGACTTCGGGATGGACGGGATCAACTTTTCCGACGAGCTGCTTCTGTTTACCGAGGACGAGCTGGCGCAGCTGAAAGCGTGCCGGGAACGGCTCGGGAACAGCTTCGTGTGGGGCGGGGAAACGCGTCCGCAGGTTCTCACGCCGGAGCTGCTGCGGCAGATGTACGACGCCGGCTGCCGCTGGCTGCTGTTCGGTCTGGAAACGGGATCTTCGGAAATGCGCGAGCACGTCCGCAAGCCGTACGATCCCGCGCAGGTGCGCGCCGTAACGGATTGCTGCACCGAGCTCGGCATCGCGGTGTTCGGTTCGTTTATCATCGGATTCCCGAACGAAACGAAAGAGGATCTGTTGCGTACCGTTCGGTTTGCGCAGTCGCTGGATCTGGACGCGTATTTGTTCAACTATTTTGTCATGATCGCCCACACGCCGTTTTATGAACAGGTAAACCGGGAAAGCGGTTACCGGTTTCATAGTATTCTGGAGTTCGACGACGTCGTCAATACGGACAGCCTGGATGCAAACTTCTCCGCCGTTCCCGACAAAGCGCTTGCGGTGGTCAAGGCCTACTTTGATTATCTGACCATTACCAACAAAAAGGAGACCGCGCAGCGGCGCACCGCCGGCTCCCAGTTTTTCAGAAAAGCGATCAACACCGCAGCGGAGTATCTGCGAAGCACGCCGTCGACGGCGTTCATCGGGCTATACAGCATTTGCCGGCGCGGCTTCGGCGTTCCGTTTTATCTGCTCGCCTTCCCGGGGCTGCGCAGGGAATACGGGCTGCACAAAAAAAGACGATGATACGAAAAGAAAAAAGACTTGTACTTTACGGAAAAACCGTTCGTACAAGTCTTGTTTTTTTGCCGCGCAGGCCATGCGGACTGCGCACGGAAGACGCTCTATTTCAGACGGTACTTTTTCAGGATCCCCGGGTGCAGCGCGACGTCGAAAAGGAAGCGCAGAAAATCTCCGGTGATCTCGGCAAGCGCCTTGACGGCGCAGACGAAATTCATTTTTGTGATACGCTGCAGCACGACCAAAACGGACTTGAACAGAAGATCGTAGCTGCGCGTGTCGCTGTAATCCTTCCGGAAGATCGCGCTGAGCAGGAAATAGGACTGCACGACGTTCAGCTCCTTCTGCGGGATCTGCGACAGCCCCTGCGTGTTCTTGAAGAAATCCATCTGTTTGTAGTCGTTCAGCTTTTCAAAGGACGGATACTTTTTGAACGTCCGCACGACCTCTTGTCCGCCGGGCGTGGTGGGCACGAAAATATACTTTGCAAAGGTGTTCTGCGTGGATTCCAGCCGCTTGGCAAGGTCGATGGAATCCTGCAGCTGCGCCGGCGTTTCTCCGGGGAAGCCGATGATGAAATTCGCAATGGAGATCAGTCCCGCCTTGCTGCACGCGTGAAACGTGGACTCGATCTTGTCGTACGGGATGCCCTTTGCGACCTTGGCGAGCATTTCCCGGTTCCCGCTCTCCACGCCGAAATCCACCCATCGGCAGCCGCTGTCCGCGGCGTACTGCAGCGCTTCGTCGCTGAGAATCCCGATCCGCGTCTGAAATCCCCAGTGGAACGGCAGTCCCGTTTCCCGGAACGCGTCACAGACCGCGTACAATTCCCGATCGCAGGCAAACGCCAGCTCGTCTCCGAAATAGAATCCGTCGGCGCCGTAAACGGTCACCAGCTCCGTGATCTCGGAAACAAAGACGTCCAGCGGCCGGACGCGTCTGGTGTTGCGGTGGCACATGGTGTTTACGCAGAACGTGCAGTGCGCGGGGCAGCCCTTGGAAAGGTAAACGTATACGAGCTTCCGGCAGCCGTAGAGGTACTGATAATACGCGCTCACGTCCACGAGGCTGAAATCAAGCCGCGGCAGCTCGGCGGGGTCCATGAACGGACGCGGCGGCGTAACGACGACGTCGCCGTCCTTTTTATACGCGATCCCCTTGATGGCGGACAGATCGCCGCCGCTTTCCAGCGTCCGGACGAGCTCAAGCCACGTTGCCTCTCCCTCGCAATAGCTGATAATATCCACGAGACCGGTATCAAAGAAATGCTTCGTTTCGCCGACGTCGACGAACGATCCGCCCCACACGATCGGCACGTGCATCCGACGGAAAAAGCGGGACGTTTTCACGATCGCGTCGATCGCCTTGACGGACGGGAACGACAGCCCGACGACGTCCGGCCGGAAGTCGCGGCAAACGGTTTTTAAGGACGTTTTTTTCACGGCCAGATCGCAGATTTTTACGTTGATCCCGTGCTGCATGAGGTACGACGCGATGGAGATCGGGCCGAGCGGGAGGGATATGGAATGAATCAGATCGCAGTGATACGGCTGTATCAGCAAAACGTTCATATTGCGTTCCCTCCTTCGTTTTCAGGTAATCTTTACGAGCTGTCTGCTTCGGCGTCTGCCGCTTATCAAAAAGGCAGGCGTCTTTTGTATTTCAATCGGTAGTTCTTCACGTAATCTCTGCCGTAGTGCGCCAGATATAAAAGAAGATAATCGCTTTCGGTAAAGGTGTGCGCCCAGAGCCTGTCCGCCGTATCGATCAGATACTGCCGCTCGAAGGCGTTTCGTTTGCGCTTGATCTCCTCCATGGTCGTCACGGAGGAGTGGTATTTGTACGAGATGTGCAGCTCGCCGTTGGCATGGAAATCAGTGATGGCGGCATCCTCGGCGTGATCCTTGAGGATCGCGTTCTTTTTCAGCGCAAAGTTGGACGGCGTGCACGTGTTGACCAGCTCGTGGTCGTATATCACGTCGATCGTCTGCTGCAGTTCCTCCGGCGTTTCGGACGGGTAGCACAGCAGGAACGTGCACAGATTCCACAGCCCCGCGTTTGCCGCGTCCTGCAGGATCTGTCGGCGGGCGGCAAGATCAATTCCCTTGTTCATCAGGCACATGACCCGCTCGGACGCCGCCTCGTAGCCCCACATGAAGAAGCGTGCGCCCGCGGCATAGAGGTTGGAGAGCACCTCGGGCGTGAACGCTTTTTCGAGCCGCGCGAAGGAGTAGAAATAAATCGTCAGCTTCCGCCGCCGCACCTCTGCGGCAAAGGCGTCGTAGAACGCGGGCGGAACGGCCTCGTCCACAAACGTGAAATACGGCGTGCTGTATTTGCGGGAAAGATACTCCACCTCGTCGACGGCGCGGATGACGCTTTTCATGTCGAATTTCTGCTGGCCGGTATAGAAGTCGCAGAAGGTGCATTTGCCCCAGTAACAGCCCTTGCCGAGCTGCACGGGGATCACCGTATCCGCGGAGAAATATTTGGAAAAATCATAGGAATCGAAATTGGGATACGCGACTTTGTCCAGATGCAGAAGCGGAGCGGGCGCGTTCTCCCGGATATTGCCGCTTTCGTCCGCGTAAACGAGCGCGTGCACGGAGCCGACGTCGCGCTGTCCGGCGACGAACTGCGCCAGCTCCACCGAGGCGATCTCGCCGTCGCCCACCAGCAGGTAATCGCAGTAATCCCGGAACACGGCGGGGATCTTCTTGAGATCCGGCGACACCTTGAAAATATAGTTGCCGCCCAGACAGATCTTTGCTCTCGTGCGCTGCTTGAGCAGCCGCGCGAGCGTCAGTCCGGGCACGAGCTGACTCAGATCCGTTACGGACAGACCGATCAGCGCGTAGCCGGAGAGATCCATAGAATCCAGCTTTTTTTCAAAATAGGGGAGAAACATATTCACGCCCGGTTCACGGCACTGAAAATCCACGTCCGCGAAATCGTAAGTGAGCAGGGGGTTCGCGATATAATTGTCCATCTGGATGCGCGCGGGCGTCAGCGGCAGAGAGACGACGTTCAGCGCCGCGTCGATCACGTCCTTGGCGCGGAAGAGCTGCTCGGGATCGTAAAAGGTTTCCCGCGTTTTGATCACCTGCACGGCGTGTTCCACGTCGGCGGCGGCGCGATCCGCCGCGCCGTCGTCACGGGCGAAGAATCCGGAGATGATTTTTCGGCGTTCGGCAGCGATCTGCGCCATTTTCGCGCCGTATTTCTCTTCGTCCGCCGGATCCGTGCAGCGCAGCACGGGGGACGCAAGAAACTGCCGCGCCCGGTCGAGCGAATCCCGGACGAAATCCCCGGAAAGAATATCGTTGAAAAACTCCACGTTGAAATCATAGGTATCCGCAGCAAATCCGGCAGCTTCCGCCTGCCCGCGCAGCAGCGCGCAGGCAAGATAGGGACTGACCGGGTACCACTGCGGTACCGATGCGTACAGTATTTTCATGATTCTCCTTTTCCGGCGGCTTTTGCGCCGGTTCGTTCGTTCGGCTTCAGCAGGCGCGCGGGTTTTGTAAAGCGGATGCGCAGCGCCGTTTTCAGGTACGCGGCGGTCTGCCAGAAGGAATTGCTGCTTTTGCCCTCGCATCTGCCGTAGCAGGCAGCGGGGATCTCGCGGAACTTTGTGCCCAGCCGCAGCGGCGCGAGCACCATTTCCGCAAGGAAAGGAAAGCCCAGCTCTTTCCAGTCGATCGTCCGGTACAGCGCCATGGGCATGATCTGCACCGGATTCGTCAGATCGCTGAGCCTTGTGCGGTAGGTCACGCGCAGGAAGATCTGCGCGCAGCGATTAAGAAATTTGCGGGAGCGGGCGTAGTGATGAAACGCGTCCGGATCGAGCCAGCGCGAGGTTTTGACGATGGCGTCCGGCGTCTCCTTTTCCGCCGCGATCAGCAGGGGAACGGCGTCGAGCCCGATCGCCAGATCGCCCGGCAGCAGCAGGATATGGGAGGACGCGGCGGTATCGAACCCGTCCCGGATGGCGCCGCCCACGTAAGGGCGCGTCTGCACCATGCCCCTGACCGTTTCGGGGTATTGCCGCTCCATCGCCTCGCTCGCGGCGACGGTTTCGGGCGGCGCGTTTTTCGTGCGCACGATCAATATCCGCGCCACGTCCTGCGCGCCGCAGTGCTCCATGATATAGCTGACGGTGGTTTTGAGCGCCTCGGATTCGCTGGTGGCGCCCACGACGAAGGTGACGGAAAAATCGTTCATCGCTTACCTGAATTCCGGGCTGACGCGGTGTTCGGAGCGGTAGCCGCTCACGAAATCGCAGCCGTATTTTGATAGATAGAGCAGCAGATGGTCAAAGTCGGAAAACACCACGCTCCACAGGGCGTGGGCGTTTTCATCGAGAAAATCAAACTGGAAATTGCGACGCACCGCACGGCGGTCCGCCATGGCGACGCCGTCGATCCTGTCGCGGTACACGGTATAAAAATCGCCGTTCGGCGCAAAATCATAAACGCCGTTGCCGCCGATCTCCTCCAGCAGCTGCGCGTGCTTTTTCAGCGCGAAGTTGGACAGCGTAACGCTGGGGATCTCGCGGCGGTGCTCACGGATCACGCGCTGCGTGGCCTCGATCTCCTCCATGGTCTCGGTGGGATAGCCGAAAATGAACAGGCCGTCGTTCCAGATGCCGGCGTTTCTGGCGTGCGTCAGGATCTCCAGCCGACGCTCGGCGTTGATGCCCTTGTTCATCATTTTCATGATACGCAGGGATTCACATTCGTATCCCCACAGGAACAGGCGCGCGCCGGAGTCATAGAGATTTTTCAGCACCTCGGGCGTATAGCCGTCCTCCAGCCGCGCAAAGGAATAGTAGTTGATCTTCAGCCCCGCCTCCAGAATGGCAAGCGCGAGCTTGTTGTAGAAGGCGGGCGGGATCGCCTCGTCCACGAAGATGAATTTGGATGCGTGATAGGTTTCGACGAAATACCGCAGCTCGTCTATAATACGCGGAATTCGCTTCGGGGCGTAGCCCTGCTGCCCGTAGGCGTAGTCGCAGAAGGTGCATTTGCCCCAGTAGCAGCCCTTGGAAAGCTGGACGGGGAAAATGATCTCCGGCGTAAAATACTGCGTGAGGTCATAGCCGGTAAAATCCGGATACGCCAGCGCGTTCATATCGAAGTGCGCGCAGGAAAAACCGGTGTTGACGATCCTCTGCCCGTCTTCGGACCAGTACATCAGATTCGGCACGTCGGACAGCGGGAGCTGCCCGTCCAGCGCGCGGCACAGCGCGACCAGCGCCGCCTCGCCGTCGCCGATGGAGATGAAATCGATATAACTGCGCAGGATCTCGTCGAACCGGGCGATATCCTCGCTGATCTGCGTGGCGTAGTTGCCGCCGACGACCACCTTGGCGCCGGTGTGCACCTTCAGGAAGGACGCCAGCGTGAACACGGGGATCAGCTGACTGAGATCCGTGAGGGAAATGCAGACGATCCCGTAGTCCTTTTCGGCAATCGACCGTACCTCCTGCGACAGATAGTCATAGAACATATTGACGCTGCGGTCGGCGGTCTGCTTTTTGACGTTCGCCCAGTCGAGGTTGAGCAGCGGATTCGCAAAATAATTGTCCAGATCCAGCTCGTTCGGTGCGTAGGGCATGGATGCGAGCCGCAGCGCCAGGCGGAGTTGATGCTTCGCGGCGGGCAGCTTTTCGGGATCGTAAAACAGATCCGGCTCGCGCATGGTGCGCACGGCGGTCTCGATCTCTCCGATCAGCGCGGGGATTTCCGCGCCGTGCTCGGCGTAAAACTTTTGCAGCGTCAGATATTTCAGCGCGCGTGTTTTTTCTTCATAATCGCCGGTTTCCCGGATCGCGTCGAGATCGGCATTCTGATAGACCTCCGTCAGGCGGGCAAGATCCTTTCGTGCGGCGGTATCCGCTGCGGCAAGGTGTGCCGGCGTCAGGATGCGGTTGTAAAAGCGGACGTTCAGATCGGCGATATCCGTCCGGAAGCCGGCAGCCTTGAGCTGCCCCGCAAGCAGAGGGACCGCCAGATGCGGCGTGATCGGATACCACTGCGGCGGCTGGATCAGCAGAATTTTCGTCATTCGCTCTCCTCCGTATAGTCGATCTGCGCGCGGGAATTCGTCAGCAGCATGGCGGAATAGCGCTTGCCGAACCAGACCACCTTTTTGGCGTAGTCCGGCCAGCCGGTGATGCCGAGATCCGAATGGGCGCGCAGATGCGAAGCGACTCTCCTGAGTTTGGTTTTGCCGCTCTGGTCTGCAAAGTACGGATAGAAATTCCAGCCGAGATCGAGCGACACGTCCGTCTTGTGCAGCGTGCGCAGCAGCTCGCGCTGAAACGTGAGCAGCTCGCCGAAGAGCGGCTCGGGGATCTGAAAGGACTTCAGAAACGGCAGAATATCCTGCCAGAAGGCGTCGCCGCTGCGAATCAGCTCCAGGAAAGCGCCCTCCTCGAAATAGAACCCGGTCGTGCCGAACGTCTCGGTCTGATACGTCCAGTCTGCGGTATCGGTATCCGCCTTGCGGTCGTACAGCGACCGGAACAGCGCGTGCAACGCGCCGCGGTTTTCCTCGTAGATATAGCGGAACAGCGCCTGATAGAAATCGTAATAGGCGATATTTCGCTCGCGGCGCAGATAGATGGCGAAAAAGCGCAGCAGCGCAAGGTGGTGGAAGGTTTGCAGCACGACGGCGAACATGTAGGACGCCACCCAGTCCGCTTTCGGCATGGATGCGGTTTCGGTGATGATCTCGAGGTATTCCTCCACGCCGTTGAAGGTGGGGTTGTAATGGATGCCGAGCATGGGGATGACCGCGGTTTTGATGCCGAATTTTTTTTGATAGTCCGGGTCGCCCATGCGGGAATTGGGATAAACCTGACACTCGTATACGGTCATGGAGTTGTTCTGGCCGGATTCCAGCAGCGTGCAGATCCCCCGGCAGAAGCTCTCGCGCGTCTCGCCCGGCAGACCGAGGATCAGCTCGGTGTACGTGGGGATGCCCGCCTGTGTGTAGCGGATATCCAGCGACGCAAAGCGTTTGAGCGTGAGATTCTTTCGGCCGATGTTTTCCAGCGCGGCGTCCGACAGCGACTGGTAGGCGAGCGTCACGCCCTTGTCCGTGTTGTTTTTGTTCAGCAGATACCCGGCGGCAAACACGTTGTCGTCGCTCTCCTTGGCGTAGCAGGGCTTGAACACGTCCGGGTAGCCGTATTTCTTTTTCATATCCACCACGTACTGCGCGATCTCCACGTCGCGGTCGAGGATGCCGAAATTGGCGTCGGCGCAGTAGGTGTATCGGATCTTGTGCGCGGCGATCCATTCGATCTCCGCCTTGATTTTTTCCATGGGAAACGGGCGCAGCTTTTTGGTGAAGCACCACTCGCAGTAGGCGCAGTCATAGGGACAGCCGCGGTTGGTTTCCAGCGTGGCGTGGAATTCCCGGTCGGGGAATTCCCGCAGGATATTGTCGAAAACGCCCGCCGTATAGGGCGACGGGTACTGTGAAATGTCGCACGGGATACGCGCGGCAGTCGTGACGACCGCGCCGTCCTTGCGGTAAGAAAGGTTGGGCACTTCGCAAAGGTCGGCGCCGCTCAGGACCGCTTTCAGAAAAAGCGCCGTGGTCTCCTCGCCCTCGTTGTGCATCAGATAGTCGATGAAGGGGTATTCCTCCAGCAGCTTTCCTCCGGGGGGCACCTGATGTCCGCCGAAGATGATCTTGACCTCGGGAAACATTGCCTTCAGCGCGCGTGCGACCGTTTTGTTGTATTCGATATTCCAGACGTAGCAGGAAAACGCGACGTACGCGGGGTCACGGAAACGCTTCAAAACGTCCGGCACCGGCTCGCGCATCACCACGATATCGGGAAAATGAAACGCGTCACAGAGCTCTCTGTCCTGCAAAAGGTACGCCGCAATACACCCCGCCGAATACGGAAGGAAACACGGCGAGGAAAACGACACACCGATTTGTACGAGATAGAAGTTCTGTTTCATGCGTTTATTCGCCGTATGTCACGTCGTCCTTATAGGACGCCCAGCCCATGCGGCCGTACCAGATCACGTGCTTGCCGAAGGACGGCCAGTCGTTTTTCGGATCGGAATCCCGCATCACGAGCGTATGCGTTTTCGGCATGAGGGGATGGACGTCGTTTACGTAAGCGTCCGTCAGATAACCGTGTACGTCGTACCGCAGATCCGCGGTGCACGTTTCGGAGCCCGGCGCGCGCATAATGCCTTTCTGATAGTTGAGCAGATCCTCGAAAACGTCGTCGGGGATCCCGAAGCGGCGCAGATACGGCAGCATTTCGTCATAGAAATCGTCCTTGCGGTACAGTGCGTTCAGAACGAAATACTCGTGGTCATCCCAGATAATATCGCCGCAGGGCGCAAACTGCAGCTTGCGGTTGTTGACCCCGAGCGAAAGCTCCGCGGCGCGTTCCTTGATCTGACGGTACAGTCCCGCGCTGAACAGAGCGGGATTGTCCTCGTAATAGTTGAGGATGCCGTCGTAGAACCGGTCGTAGTCAAGACCCGTTTCATAGTGCAGATAAATGGCGAACGCGCGCAGCAGACCGTTGCCGTGCAGCGCTTTTGCCAGATAGAAGAAGGTCTGCGAGCGCACCCACATTTCGCGCGGCATGGAATTGGTTTCCACCACGATGTCGTTGTACTCCGGAATGGAAAACGCCTCGTTCTGGAAATGGGGACGGATGATCTCGGAGCGGACGGTCTTGATGCCGAACTTTTCCACGTATTCCTTCTGTCCCATCACGGAATTCGGCAGCAGGATACAGCCGTAGACCTCGAACACGAAGTGCTGCCCGATATCGAACAGCGTGGCGATCCCCTTTGCGAAGCTCTCGTACGTTTCGCCCGGCAGACCGAGGATCAGCTCGGAATACGTTTTCATGTTTTCTTTTCTGTATTTGACGAGCAGATTCTTGTAGAATTCCAGATCGCTGTTGGTGCGGCCGATGTTTCTGAGCACCTCGGGCGAAAGGCTCTGGAACGAAAGTGTCGCGCCGATGCGGTCGAACTCACATTCCTTGAATTTTTTAACGATCGCAAAGACGTTTTCGTAGTTGTTTTTCGCGTAGTTCATGCGCATGCGCTCCGGGCAGCCGGTGGTCTCTTTTGCCTCAACCAGCGCGTCCGCGATCTCAAGATCGCGGCTGAACAGGCCGAAATTGGCGTCCGCGCCCCACACAAAGGCGATCTTGTGCGCGCTCATCCACCGGATCTCGGCTTTAATGCGCTCCAGCGGGAACATGCGCACCTTTGATTTCAGCAGCCCCCAATCGCAGTAAGCGCACTGATGCGGGCAGCCCCGGCTGGTTTCCAGGATCACGTTGAAGGTGATCTCGGGGTGGGCCTCCACAATGGGATCGAACCACCCCTCCAGATACGGGGAGGGGTAATCCAGCGTTTTCTGGCATCTGGTTCC
>JAEEGL011799007.1_pt1 | contig 11798 bp, 12 predicted proteins | sample 9134231 | NCBI WGS metagenome assembly JAEEGL01 (sample SAMN16246548, study PRJNA631951) | gut metagenome | biome: gut microbiome; feature: rumen; material: fiber-attached | host: Bos | place: Iran: Karaj | collected 2018-10 | reverse complement strand
CGCATTAAAGAGGATTATCCGGCGCTTTACGCGCAGCGCGGCGAAGATATCGCGCGCTTTGCGCCGCCGGGCGGCGAGAGCTTCCTTATGTTGCAGGAACGCGTAGTGCCTGCGTTTTTGCAGATCGTACGTGAAATCGAGGGGGATATCGCCATCGTCGCGCACGCGGGCGTCAATCGGGTGCTGATGTGCGCGGTGGAACGGCAGCCGCTCTCGACCGTGCTGAAAATTCGGCAGCCCTACGGCTGCATCAACGAGATATGGCAGGAAGACGGCGCGTTCTGTGTGGATGTTGTCGCCTACCAGCCGTAAAGGAGAGAAACGATGTCGCAGAAAATGGCGGGCGTCCTCGTGGCGGCGGGGCTTTCCTCGCGTATGAACGCGTATAAGCCGCTGCTGGAGCTGGGCGGAAAGCCGCTGATCGAATGGAGCATAGAAAATCTCAGAAACGCGGGCGCGGAGAAGATCGTGGTCGTGACGGGGCATAACGCGCAGGCGCTTGAGCCGGTATTGGACAGGCTCAATGTTTGCAGCGTTTATAACGAGAGATATAAGACGCACGACATGTTTGAATCCGTGCGTCTGGGGTTTGCGCAGGTCGCGGGATATGCGGGTGCGTACTTCGCGCCGGCGGACATTCCGATGTATCGCCCTTACACGCTGCGCGCGCTGCGCACGCACTGGGAGCAGCGCGGCGCGGATATCGCGTACCCCGTGTACGGCGGGAAAAAGGGACATCCGATATTGGTCGGCAGCGCATGCTTTTCGGATATTGCGGCGTATGCGGGCGGCGCGGGAATGCGCGGCGCGCTGGCGGAGCATACGAGTACGCAGTTGGAAGTGCCGGACCCCGGCATATTGCTCGACGCCGATACGCCGGCGGATTTCGCGCGCCTGAAGGATTACTTTTTCATGCGTGACGTGCCGGATTTTGCGCTGTGCATGGCGCTGCTTCGGTGGTTCCGAACGCCGCGCCGGAAGATCGAACACGGAATCGTTGTGATGGAATACGCGTGCAGCTTTGCCCGGCGGCTTGCGCGCGCCGGGTATCCGGTCGACGTCGGTCTGGTACGGGCGGGCGCGCTGCTGCATGACGTTGCGAAGCATCAGCCGAAGCATCCGGTCACGGGCGCGCGCTGGCTGCGGGAAATGGGCTATGAGGCGGTGGCGCGGATCGTGGAAGCGCACATGAATCTGCCGCAGGAAGCGGCCGACGCGATGGATGAGCGCGCGCTGGTGTATTTGGCGGATAAGATGGTGAAGGGCACGCAGTGCATGGCGCTGGACGAACGGTTCTCCGAAAAGATGCGAAAATGGAAGGACGATCCGCAGGCGTGCGCCGCGATCGAAAAACGTCTGCGCATGGCACGGGAGATATATGAGAAAATCGAGCGGTTGTCTTGACGGCGGGTCCACCCGCCGACATGAGTGACGCGCAAATTGTGCTTGCCATCCGCAAAGAAACGTTATAGTATTATGAGTGAAAAAGACATACGGAGGAACAATAGTATGAAGAAGTACGTCTGCGAAACCTGTGGTTGGGTCTACGATGAAGCGTTAGGCGATCCCGATAACGGCATTGCGCCCGGTACAAAATTTGAGGACCTGCCGGATGATTTTGAATGCCCGCTCTGTTCTGCGGGGAAGGATGCGTTTAAGCAGGAATAATTGCGTCATCATAGAATTCTCCGGTTGATTTCGGAGAATTTTTTCATAGAACGAGTGTGGTATGCGCTGTTTCCGGTTGGACGGGAATTTTCGGGCTGAATGCAGGCAGGAGGGAAAGCACCATGAAGATCACGTTGAATCCCGACACCGAGATCGTGAATTCGGTAAAGGAAGGCTTAAAGAGAACCGGCGGGTACTGCCCGTGCCGGTTGGAAAGATCGGAAGACAATAAATGCATGTGCAAAGAATTCCGCGACCAGATTGCGGACCCGACATATGAAGGTTTTTGTCACTGCATGCTGTATTATAAAGCGAAATAGGAGGATCAGGACATGGCCGAGATCACTTTGACAGAACAGAATTTTGAACAGGAAGTGCTGCAGTCGAGCCAGCCCGTGCTGGTGGATTTCTGGGCGGTATGGTGCGGCCCGTGCAGGATGCTTGCGCCCATCATTGCCGAAATTGCGGAGGAAAACGCAGGGAAAATTAAAGTCGGTAAAGTAAACGTGGATGAGCAGCCGGGCCTAGCGTCGAAGTACGGCATAGCCGCCATTCCGACTGTCATGGCGTTTAAGAACGGGAAAGCCGTCGGCTCGCAGGTGGGCCTTTGCGAGAAGTCGGCGCTGGAAGCGATGCTGAAGTAACGAGGCGGAAAAAATGACGGACATCAATGCCGGCGTGGAAAAGTACAGAGCCACTCCCGGCGCGGTTTTACTGGACGTGCGCTCGGCGCAGGAATACAGGCAAGGGCATATACCAGCCAGCAGAAATATTCCGCTCGATCAGATCGAACAGGCGGACGAGTATGTTGAAGATAAGGCCACGCCGCTGTTCGTTTACTGTTACAGCGGCATGAGGAGCGCACAGGCCGTAGCTGTTTTGAAAAGCATGGGATATGTCAATGCCGTCAACATCGGCGGACTAGATCGTTATCGCGGAGCGATGGAGTGAAGGCGCGCGGTTCGGCGCCGGCGCCATGCTTTGGCGGTGAAAACCGCCGGTCAAGGAACGAGAAAGCGAGGATGCATTTTGCATCCTCGCTTTTGTGTTTTTATTCAGCTGTTGATATAGCTGGTAACGATCTTGTCCGCCAGTATCATGTTCTTGTAGAACACTTCGGGCGTGTAGTCCACGACCGAACGCCGTGCCGCGCGGCCGGAGGCGGATATTTCGCCGACCTTGACGAGCTGCTCCAGCGGGATGTTCTCGATACCGAGCTGCTGGAAATTGACGGGGATGCCGATCGACATGCAGAAATCCACATAGCGGAACAGGATGTCGTCCGGCGCATCCGCGAAGACCATCATGGGGATAGCGCCGTAGCCTACCAGCGCGCCGTGCAGGAGCTTGTGGCAGGGCTCGAGGGAGTGCAGGCCGTCGACGAGCATGTGGGAGAAGAAAATCTCCATCATGGAACTGGACGGGCCGTCGAAATAGAGGATTTCCGCCACGACCGTTTCGAAGGAAAGGTTGGTAATGCCGGACTTAGCCGCCTGTACGGCGCGCAGGCCGTGCTCGTAAAAGAGCTCTGTGCGCATCGCGTGTGCATCGCGGGAATAGTACAGGATGCTTTTGTCGGGCAGATACTGTTTCATGGCGAAAAGCGATTCATAGTAACAGGACATGCAGTCGCCGATACCCGCGACGAGCATTTCAACGGGCGATTGCAGAATGAGATTGACGTCGACCAGTACGACGTCGGGGTGCGCGTCCATGACGACCAAATCCACGATCGTCACGCCGTCGTCGGCGTATACGACGCCCTGCGGCGTTGCAGATGCGTTGGAGGCTGCATGCGAGGGACAGAGGACGATCCGCGCGCCCGTTTGCGGCTGCGCCGCGCGCGCCATATCCAGTACGCGCCCGCCGCCGATGGCGATGATGCAGTCGGCCTGCATTTCCTTGGCGATGCTTGCGACACGGTTCACGTTTGCCCGGGTGACGTTTTGCTGCGAGCAGTTTTCAAAGCGGAATACGGGCGTGATGTTCTGCGCGTCAAATGCGGCGGCTTTACTCGCGTTGCGGCCGTAACGGGGGAATACGTACTTTGTCTGCACGTGCTCCGCCATGGGAGTGGTAAAGCTTTTGGTCACTCTTTCCTTGACCCATTCCGTCAGGGGACCGCAGGCGGTCAGTATCAGAAACCGCGTGCCTAAATGATGCGTGTAGCGCCTTAATTCCAGAAGTGCGTCGGGGCCTTGAACGTACAGAGGATTGCTTCGGAACTCAACGTATGCCATAAAAGGAACACTCCCTTTCTTAGATTACATTTTGAGCGGTTAGCGTCTGGTACGATAGGTGTAAGAACGTTTGTGCGAACGGCGCGCTTTTTTGCGCAGGATAACGACCCGAACCACGATGAAGATCAGTACGATGAGCAGAATCACGAGTATCCAGAACAGCCATGGACTCTGCCTTTCTTCTTTAGGCGTGCCTTCGATCAGCGGCGTGGAAGCGGCCGGCGCGTCCTGCGTGCCGCCGAAGGCGGCGACGTTGCGCGTGGCGTACGCATCGGCCTCAAAAAGCACCTGATCGTCGTATACATAGCTGACCGTCGCGACGAGATCGCCCTGCCGCACCGGTGCGGCAATGGTTTCGTTTACGGGAGAAACGGAAAGGGTAATCGCATCGGCGTTGTTTCTGATGGCGTCCATCTGCTCGCGCGTTCCGGAGAGCTTTTTGCCGGACAGGTCGACGGAAAGCGTGAGCTTGCCGTTGAATTCGTCTTCAAAGCTGCAGTTGGAAACGGTGACGTCTACGGTATCCGGAAGCGCTAAGCTCTCTACGTCGCAGGAAGCGAACTGATCAAATCCCCAGTCAAACATCTGCGCGGCGGTAGTAAAGCGGCGATCGCCGTCCGTCTCCTTGAACATGACGGCAATGAGCGTGACGTCGTCCTTTTTGGCGGCGGCAACGAAGCATTTTCCGGCATAATCGGTGTCGCCGGTCTTAATGCCGATCGCGTAGCGGTATTCGTAGGACTTGGTGGCGTCGGGCTTAGTGTGTACCAGCTTGTTGGAATTCTCTAAATGATACCCGTCGGCGCGGCGGTTGGTCTTGCTGATGTCATAGGAACCGCGCTTCACGATCGCGCGGAAATCGGAATTCTGGATGGCGTAACGCGCCAGCAGCGCAAAGTCATATGCGGTGGTGACGTGGTCTTCCTTGTGAAGTCCGTTGACGGTGACGAAATTCGTGTCTTCCATGCCGAGTTCGGCAGCCTTGTCGTTCATGAGCTGGACGAATTCGCTCGTACTGCCCGCGATGTGCGTCGCTACGGCCTCGGCCGCATCGTTGCCGGAAACCAGCATCATGCCGTAGAGAAGCTCGCGCAGAGTCAGCTTTTCGCCCGAGCTGAGCCCCATACAGGAGCCGCGTTTGGTGACGCTGCCTACGGTGACCTCGTCGTCGAGATTGCCGAGTTCCAGCGCTAAAATGCAGGTCATGATCTTTGTGGTACTGGCAGGGAAAGCGGATTCGTGGGCAGCTTTTTCGTACAGAACGGCGCCGGTTTCAGCTTCCATCAACACGGCGTACTGCGCTTTCACTCCTTCTTCCGGATCAAACGCAGCATGTGCGGTGACCGGCGCCAAAGACAGGCAAAGAAGAAGTATCAGCACAAGGCATATTGTCCTTCGCAACGGTGGTTCCATCCTTTAACGTTATATTAAATCATAGTATATCAAAAGCCGAAGGTATTTGTACAGTCGTATCTGTCGTTCGTTGCGGAAAAAACGAGAAATTTTTATAATTATAGCGGAGGCAATCTGCACAAAGCCATTATGATGTGTTATACTGGAAGCATCAACAGTGCAAGCGAGGTGTAAAGGATGAATCAGCGGATTCTTCTGGTCGATGACGAGCCGTTGATCCTCAAGGGCCTAAGGGTTTCATTGTTACAGGAAGGCTATGAGATTGACGAAGCGCAGGACGGCGAACAGGCGCTGGAAAAGATTTTGAGGGAGCATTATGACCTGATATTACTGGATGTTATGCTGCCGAAGCTTTCCGGCATCGAGGTCTGCCAACGCGTCAGGGAAACCTCGGATGTGCCGATCATCATGCTCACCGCAAAGGGCGAAGACATGGATAAAATACTGGGCCTTGAGTACGGCGCGGACGATTATATGACCAAGCCCTTTAATATTCTTGAGGTCAAGGCACGCATCAAACGAATCCTCTATCGCGCGGGAAGCGTAAGCCGTCCGACCAAGCCCAAGATTTCCGGCGGAGGACTGACGCTTGACGCACAGACGCGCACGGTTGAAATGAACGGAACGCCGCTCAATTTAACGGCGAAGGAATTTGATATTTTGCAGTTGTTTATGTCCAGCCCCGGTCGGGTGTTCAGCCGGGAGGAGCTGCTGGAACTGATCTGGGGGCCTAATTACGCGGGTGATTTTCGTACGGTGGACGTGCATATTCGCCGCCTGCGTGAAAAGATCGAACCCGATCCGGCAAAACCCCGCTACATTATGACCAAGTGGGGGGTGGGTTACCACTTTGCGGCTGAGTAGGTTTTTAGGCTCTATCCGGTTTCGGATGGTCGCAATCTATTTTCTGGTCATCATACTGGCATTCGTTGCCGTAAGCCTTATCGTTTCCAGACTGGTAGAGAGTTTTTTGGTTCTTCAGCGTACGCAGGAACAGCGGGACGACGTCGCGCGCCTGGCGCTGGAGGTGGGGCCTGTATTGCAGAGCGGAGATGCACAGGCCTTGTTTGCGTTGCTGAACGAGCGTGCGCAGGCTTTGGGCGGGCGCGTGCTGGTGCTGGACGACAACGCGGTCGTGCAGGCAGATACGGCCTCGCAGTATAACGGTTACCGGCTGCCGTATCAGGAAGTGCGCAGAATACTCGTGCAGGGAGAGGAAACGGCTTACGGATTTCATAAACTGTATTCGGCGGGAGCCGTTTCTCCGAACTGGGTGGTCTACTACACCGCGCCGGTCACGGTAGACGGCAGACTGCAGGGCACGGTGCTCATGTCCTCCTCCATACAGGATCTGGTGGATAGCGTAGCGGAGGTGACGCAGCAGATCGCCATCGTGTTCTTGGTGTTCATCGTCGGCATATGCCTCGTCAGCTTTGCTGTGGCGAGCTGGATTACGCGGCCGATCGTCGCGCTGACGAACGCCATACGGCGCGTGAGCGGACAAGGATACAGCGAACGTGTGCGTATTAGAGGCAAAGGCGAGATCGCCGAGCTTTCGGAGGCGTTCAACGTGATGAGTGAACAGCTGGAAAGGCATGACCGACTGCGCAACGAGTTTGTATCCAATGCCTCTCATGAATTGAAGACGCCGCTTTCGACCATAAAGATACTGACCGAAACGATATTGTATCAGGATACGTTCGACCCCACGCTGACAACGGAGTTTTTGCAGGATATCAACCACGAGGTGGATCGGTTGGCCAACATCGTCAACGACCTTTTGCGCCTTGTGCAGGAGGAAAGGCAGGAAGCCGACCTGCTGCTTTCGAAGGTGCATTTGAACGAGTTGATACAGCGCGTCACGCAGCGCCTTACGCCGCTGGCGCGGCAAAAGGATTTGCAGCTGGAGAACAAGCTCGTGCCTCTCGTGATCGACGCGGACGAAAGACGCATGGAACAGGTGATCAGCAACCTTGTGGATAACGCGATCAAATACACGGATAAGGGAAAAATCACGGTGACGCTGCGGCAGGAAGGCGCGCAGGCGGTGATGAGCGTGCGCGATACGGGCATCGGAATCCCGAAGGAAGCGTTGCCGCGCCTGTTTGAACGCTTTTACCGCGTAGACAAGGCGCGTTCGCGCGGTACGGGCGGTACCGGTCTGGGACTGTCGATCGTGGAACGCATCGTGGCGCTGCATGGGGGATACATCCATGTGGACAGCGAGGTAGGGCACGGAACGACGTTTACCGTGCATCTGCCTGTCAGCCATGTGGAGCACGCGAAGGAGGACAGAGGATGAAACGGCCTGTAAAATATCGCAAACGGCTGCTGGTTCTGCTGGCGTGCGCACTGGTTTTCTGTATGAGCGCGTGTGCGGCGGTGATATCCGAAACGTCGGATCCGTACGGCGCAGGGTTGCCGCGCATAGACCCGGAAGCGGGCGTGAGCAGGGAAGCGGATGTGACGATGTACTACCGGCTGGCGGGCGAGGAAGCGCTGCTGGCATTGAATCAGACGATCACCGTTCGCGCAAACGAATCTTTGGAAGAGGCGATACTGCGGCAGCTGATCGAAGGGCCGCCTGCGTTTCTGACGGATCTTGTGCCCGTGTTTCCTGCAGGCACGCGACTGGTGGATGTATCGTCGGAAGGCGCTATCCTCTACGTGACGTTGAGCGCGGAGCTGCTCAACGCTTCATCGGACGCGAAAACGCGGGAGGAAATCGACATCGAACGCCGTATGGCGATCTATGCAATCGTCAATTCGGTTACATCCAACAGCCTGTACTCCCGCGTACAGGTGATGGTCGATATGGACGGCGTAGGCAGCGGCACGCGCATTCCGGGTTCGCTGCTGGGCTTTGATTCGCTGCAGCTTCTGGAGCCGATGCGCTTTAGCAGCGATGTAATTGCGACGCCGAAGAGCATCGTGGAATTTGCGCTTGCGCATATGAGCGATCAGGAACTGACGCAGGCGTACTCGCTCTTTTTGGAAAGCGAAACGGGCGGGCTGCAGAAACCGGACTACGCGACGTTTGAAACGCAGCTCCTGTCGCTTGGACACGTAACTTCTTATACGGTGCACGATTATGAGATCGCACAGGATAAGCGGAGCGCCAGAGTATCTTTCGATATGGGCTGGGTCACGCGGGAAGGCGTGGAGTATGACGCCCAGTATCTGACAATGGACCTGCAAATGGAGGGCGTATTGTACAAAATCGGGTATTATGCGTTTCTGGACATCCTGCCGGGACGTGAGGAATAGCGTATGGATAAGAAACTGCGCATCATGAGACGCCTGATCGCAGCGCTGCTAATCGCGGTGCTTTGCGGCGTACTGCTTGCCGGCTGTAACAGCAACACCGAACAGGTAGAAGACCTGCCGTTCAAAGCGGACTATGCGCCGCAGAAGCGCGGCGGCGAGGAGCAGCTGATTTCTTTCGACGCCCAACTGTATTTTCAGAGTGCGGACGGGCGCAATCTGGAAGCGGAGCAGCGGACGATCTCCCACGTGCGTTCGCAGGGACGCGTGTATGCGGCGATTGAAGCGCTGTGCGGCGGGCCGGTGATGCAGAACATGCACGCCGTGATCCCGTCGGGATTGCAGTTGACGGATGTGCAGGTGTCCAACGGAATCTGTATCGCGTACTTTAACGGCAATCTTATACCGAACGAACCGCGCGCGTTTCTGGTGATGCGTGCGGCGATTGCGGCGACGGCTGCGGCGGCGGACAGCAGCATTGCATATGTCAACGTCATGATTAACGGCATGCAGCCCGGGTGCGGCGGGCGGCCGCTGGGATTGCTGGAACCGATCGAGACGTCCCTGGAAGCATATGTTGCCAATGTGGAACAGGAATACGCATCGGGGCATGTATTCCAGCAGGATGACGACCCCGGCGTATTTGAGGCGCACGATGTGATGCTGTGCTTTGCCGTGCCGGGCGAAAAGTTCCTGCTCGGGGATACGCGCACGCTCTATTACAGCCGGGAAACGTCTCTGGAATCGATCATGCGCACGATCACGGAAGAATTGATCAAAGGCCCCATGCGAAACGACTACTATAAGCCCGTCATGCCGGCGGACATGTGGCTGGAGACCGTGGTGTTTGGCTCTTCTAAGTACGACGAGAACGTCGACGTGGCGCAAGGCGCGTCTCCGGACGCGTTGTTGTCGGCGGGTTCGGGAAGCTGGGTAGCGCCGCAATACGGACAGGATATCGCGCAGCTGCATCTGTATACCGATGTGTCGGATTACGACGCCACATTTGTATGCGGGGCATTGACGCTCACGCTCATGAGCCATGTTCCCGGGATTCGCGGCGTCAGAATCATCATCAACGACGAAGTGATCACGTCGGGAGTTGAGGACGGACGCGATTTCTATGAATATGCGGATTTTCAGCATTTACTGGGTCAGAACGTGCAGCTGGTATACCCGCTTTCCAACGGAAGCGGGCTGATGGGAGTAGATTACTGCCTCGCCCAGCAGGAGGTCGGGGATCCGATCATGTACGTGTATGCGCTGCTCGATTTGGAACAGGGGATGGGAACCGGATTTCAAGGCTTCAGCGCGGACGATGTTCTGGATATATACATTACCGATCAAACCGCCGTCGTGAATTGGCGTGCGGGGTTTTTAGAAAAACTGCGGACTTATATCGGTCAGGGAGCGGATGCGGAGATGCGGGAAAGGCTGTTCGTGTTCTCCTTTGTCAATACGCTTACGCAGCTGCCGGATGTGACGGCCGTGTGGATGCTTGAAGAGGGACGGGAAATCCGTCAGACGGCGGGCAATATCTACCTGGGCGGCGCGCTTAGGCGCAATCCGGGGCTGATTGTAGAATAGTGACGATTATTTGCTTCGCTTTCACGGGTATAAATGCTATAATATATGCAGACGGTGTTCAGCCGTCTGCATTGTTTTAATATGAAATGGGAGAATTTGTATCATATGGCTAAACAAAATGAAAATGGCAAGGATGTACAGGAGCAGCCTCAGGCGAAAAGCGGCATTCCCAAATCCGTTAAAATACTTCTGATCGTGTTAGCGGTGGTGCTGGTCATTATCGTAGGCTTAGGCGTGAAGTTTTATCTGGATGTAATCAATCCGCAGCGCCTCTTTGACAACAGCTACAATGTGGAAGTAACGCCTACGGTTGCACCTACGCCGGAACCCACGCCGGCGGCCACGTTGGCGCCCGAAAAGACGCCGGAACCCACGCCGGAGCCTACGCCGACGATAGATCCCGAAGCTGCGCTGCTGCCGCAGGCGGACACCGATTTTATGAAAAATCGTGTGAACCTGCTCGTATTGGGCATTGATGAGAGCACGGAACGCAGCAACTGGGGCTCTTTCCGCACGGATACGATGATTTTGCTGACGGTGGATTTTTCGGACAACAGCGCGAAGATGATTTCCGTTCCCCGAGACAGTTATGTAAAGATCGTCGACAGCAAGGGGCATTATGTCACGGAAGACGAAAAGCCGGTGCTTGCGAAGATCAACAGCGCGTTTTCGAAGGGCGGCGGAGCGAAGAAAAACGGTTACGCCTACGCGATGAACACGGTCAGCGCGCTCATGGGCGTACCGGTGAATTATTATGTGGCGTTCAATATGAATGTCGTCAAAGAGCTCGTTGATGCGATGGGCGGCGTCGATTACGACGTGGACATTAACGTCTATATGAACGGACGCACGCTCAGCCCGGGATATCAGCATATGGACGGGCAGGCCGTGCTCGATTATTGCCGGATGCGCAAGGGCTCTTCGGATATTGCGCGCGTAGACAGGCAGCAGCGTATGATACAGACGATTGTCAGCCAGCTCAAAACGAGCGGGCAGATCGGGAACGTACCGGCGATATACACGGCGTTGGAGAAGAACATCGAGACCAATCTGTCTTTGACGCAGATCGCTTCGCTGGCGCTTTCCGCCGCGCGCATGGACATGTCGCAGCTCGAGCGTTATACGGTTGGCGGCGAATTCCTGAATCTGGACGAAATAAGCTATTGGGGCATTCACAGCGATGAGCTGGCAAAGTTGGTCAAGAGCGTGTTCGGCGTGAAGATCGATCCCGACCCGGACATCGACGCGCAGAACATCCGGTCAAACATCGAAGAATGGCATGAAGACAACAGTCAGGTCGTAAAGGCGGCGCAGAGTATCCTTTCCGTAGCGGAGCGGCTCCAGACGGAATACGGAATGTGGGTTGACCCGCAGACGCTGAGCGAGATGTCGGCATATGTCTCCATGGTCGACGTTGCCGTCGGGCAGCAGGACGCCGCGCAGATTGCAGACAATGCGCCGCGACTGGTGACGCTTTGTAAGCTCGCAATCGCGCAGGTTCAGGCGTATAACGTGGACGTACCGCAGGAGATGTCGGCGGCGTTGACGAATGCGGAAAAGCAGCTTGCCGCGTGAACCGGTTTTTGTGCGTAAAAGCTCCCAACCGTAGCGGTTGGGAGCTTTCTT
>JAEEGL011753621.1_pt1 | contig 11798 bp, 6 predicted proteins | sample 9134231 | NCBI WGS metagenome assembly JAEEGL01 (sample SAMN16246548, study PRJNA631951) | gut metagenome | biome: gut microbiome; feature: rumen; material: fiber-attached | host: Bos | place: Iran: Karaj | collected 2018-10 | reverse complement strand
TGGAGAGGGAAGCCATCCGGGTCGGCCAGTCCGCCACGGCCTGATAGGAGGTCTCCCCCGCTTTGACGTCTTTGGTCAGGCGGCTTTGGGGCGTGTCCGCGTCCTCGGCGGAGATCGTCACGTCATACCGCGATTCGATCGCCAGATTCCGGTTGTAGATTGCGTCGTTGAGCAGCTCGCCGGTCAATTCCTGCGCGTCGTACTCGAAGAAGCTGTGGATATGTCCTTCTCCGAGCGATAATTGGAGAACGCGGAAGTCCGCTCCGCCGAAGGTCTTCTCCGGAAGGTCGGGCCGGATTTCCGTCTCTTCGGGCAGCGCTTCTTCCTGCTCCGCGGAGGGAACGGAAGACTGGACGGCAGCGCCGGAAGGATCCGCGGCGGGATCAGCCGCTTTTTCCGAGCAGGCTAAGGCGCAGAACAGCTGCGCCGTGATCAGCAGCCAGAGAAGGAGCAGATGCGGAACGCGGATTTTTCTGTCTGTGTTTTTCACAATTTCAACCTCCTGGCAGGGATATGTTTTCATCATTATACCATATTGAATCACGTATGTCAACGAATGCGGAACGGGACGTTTCGAAAAATCGGGAACGAAAGCATACCGGACGCAAAAACCGAAAAAGACATATTTCCCGTGGGTTTCTTTCCGACAGGGCTTTACACGGACGGCAAATTCTGCTACAATAAGGGCAGCAGAATTCTGCTTTCAAGCATGCGCATGCAAAGGAGAACGGATTATGTCGGAAACGAGATTTATGGCCGGCGCCGCGCGGGAAGACATTACCCCGCCCGTCGGGACACTCCTCTACGGATACACCCCGGATACAGTCAGCACCTCCGTTCACGACCCCCTGCAGACCACGGCGGTCGCGTTCCGCCAGGGAGAAGAGACTGCCATCCTCATGACCGTCACGGTGGGGGATTTCGGCAACGCCCTATGCGACGAGATCCGGAATAAGATCGGAGGGGAACTCGGACTCGGGGCGGGACGGATCATCGTCGCGGCCACGCACACCCATTCCGCGCCGAACGTGTCCGGGATCGAGGGCTGGGGGGAGATCGACCGGCCCTATGTGGACAACATTCTGTTTCCCGCGATGGAAAAGGCCTGCCGGGACGCGGTCGCCGCTCTTCAGCCCGCGGAGACCGCCGTGGGCGTGATCAAGTCGAAGGTCGGGATCAACCGGCGTCAGCAGTATCGGAACGGATCGATCGGGCTCGGCCAGAATCCCTGGGGATGCTATGACCCGTACATGACCTGCATCGCAGTCCGGAACGCCGATACAAAGAAGGGGATCGTCAACCTGATCCACTACGGATGCCACGGGACCGCCGCAGGACGCAACCACGAGATCACCCGCGACTGGTCCGGCATCATGACGGACCGCCTGGAAGCGCAGACCGGGATCCTTACCGCTTACTGGAACGGAGCGCAGGGAGACGTCGGACCGAGACTGACAAACGGCGCGACGACCGGGGATATCCGGTTCGTGGAAGAGCTCGGCGGCGTTGCGGCGCAGGACGCTCTGCGCGCATGGGAAGCAGTCGGTCCGTATAAAGAGGGGAAGCTGACCGTTTTCGAAGGGGAAGTCAGGATTCCTCGCAAGCCTCTCCTGCCCGAAGAGGAGGTCCGCGCGAAGCTCGCTGGCTATAAGGACCCCGACGCGCTCATCAACATTCAGAGGCTGGAGTACGTCTACTACAGGGCGGTCATGGACGAATACGAAGCCGGCTGCCCGGAATACGAAAAGGACTGCGTGATCCCGCAGACCGTTCTGTGCATCGGAGACGCGGCGTTCGTGCCGTTCCCGTTCGAGATCTTTTCGGAGACCTCCCTGCGGATGCGGGCCTATTCCCCGGTGCGCTACACGCTGTGCCTCTCCAACGCGAACGGATACAACGCGTATCTTCCCACGGAAGACCAGATCGTCCGCGGCGGATACGAGATCGGATGCTTCCTTTACAGCAGCGCGCATCCGCTCGTCAACAACGCGGATCAGGTCATTCTCGACGAAAACCTTCGGATCATGAATCAGTAAGGAGGACGAAACATGTACAGGATCGGACAGGAAGAAATCGAAGCCGTCGCGCGCGCCATACTGAGCCGCGATTTCTTCAAGATCAACGGAAGCGGAAAAGAAGTCTACCGCTTCGAGGAAGAGTGGAAGAAGACGGTCGGAGCCCGGTATGCCCTTACGATGACCTCCGGTTTTGCCGCTCTCTCCTCCGCCCTGATCGGCATGGGCATCGGACCGGGCGACGAAGTCATCGTCCCCGCCTATACGTATATCGCCTCCGCGCTTGCCGTAACGGCGGTCGGAGCCATTCCGGTCATCGCCGAAGCGGACGAGACCCTCACGCTCGATCCCGCGGACGTGGAGAAAAAGCTCTCCGCGCAAACGAGAGCCGTCATGCCCGTGCACATCCAGGGGTTCCCCGCCGATCTGGACGGACTGAAAAAACTGTCGGAGAAATACGGCTTCCGGATCCTTGAGGACGCCTGCCAGGCGGACGGCGGCATGTATCACGGGAAGCATCTCGGGACCATCGGCGACGCGGGAGCTTTCTCCTTCAACTACTTCAAGGTCATCACGGCCGGCGAGGGCGGCGCTCTCGTGACCGACGACCGCACGATCTATGAGCGTGCGCTGATCTATCACGACGCGTCCGCCGTGGCGTTCTTCGGGGACCAGCTTGACGGGATCAACCAGCCCCTGTTCGGCGGCACGGAATTCCGTGTGTCCGATCTGACCGGGGCGATCCTGCGCGAACAGCTCAAGCGGCTGCCCGGTCTGCTTTCCGATCTCAGAAGGAACCGGAACGCGCTCTCCGCTCTCGTCTGCGGAGAAGGCAAGGCGAAGCAGGCTCCCTCCCACGATATCGACGGCGACTGCGGCACCACGCTCGCCCTGCGCTTCGAAACGGCGGAAGAATGCCGCGCGTATCAGAAGAAGTGCTCCGACGGCGGGATCGGCACGACGGTCCCGATCGACACGGGCAAGCACGTCTACACGAACTGGACGCAGATCATGGAAAAGCGCGGCGCGCTGAACCCGGCGATGGATCCCTTCCGGATGGAGGCGAACCGGGGCCTGAATATGAATTACAGTCCCGATATGTGCCCGAAGACCCTCGATCTTCTCTCGCGCACTTTATATGTGGCGATCAGTCCCGAATGGACGGAAGCGGATCTCCGGCATATCGCAGCGGTCATGAACGGCTGAGGGAGGCGGAAACATGAAGCTTGCTCTGCAGATCTACACGCTGCGGGAGTATCTTTCTCCGGACAGAACGGCGGATACGCTTGCCCGGACGAAGGAGATGGGCTACGACGGGGTGGAGTGGTTCGCGCTCATGGGGCATACGCCCGCCGAGCTTGCTGAAATGACGGAAAAAGCGGGCCTGCGGATGTTTTCGCTGCACCGCGATCTGAACGACATCCTTACCTGCGATACGGAAGAGATGGACGCGATCGCTGATGCGGGCGTGAAATACCTCCCCATCGGCTGGCTTCCGACGGAACGGCTGGCGGGAGGGCCTCTGTTTGCGGATACCTGCTCCGCCGTCCGGACATACGCCGGGGAAGCCGCAAAGCGCGGACTCCGCCTGCTGTATCACAACCACGATTTCGATCTTGAACCCTTTGAAAACACAACGAGGCTCGACGCGCTCATGGCTGCTCTGCCGGAAGACGTGCTCGGAGCGGAGCCGGACACCTGCTGGCTCTGGAGCGGCGGCGCGGATCCCGCTTCATGGCTGAGGAAATACGCGGACCGCGCCCCGGTGATCCATCTGAAGGACTGTGTCGAAGGAGGCGGTCGGAAGGGATTTCTCCCGGTCGGTTCCGGAGCACTCGACTGGGATGAGATCCTGCCCGCATGCGGGAAAGCGGACTGGCTGTGCGTCGAGCAGGATGCCCCGTCCGGGGATCTCGACGCGTTTGCCTGCGCGAAAATGAGCGCGGAGTATTTACGCAAAAGACTGTCCGTATAACGGAAAAACCGCTGCCTCTCCTTTCCGGAAGGAGAAGCGCAGCGGTTTTCTTATGTTCGGGATCGTGATCCGGTCACGGCTGATGCAGATCTAGCCTGCCCGTGATCCTCGTGAAGACCTCCAGAAGGGATTTTCCGTTTTGCCGTACGATGGAGGCGTTTGCCGCCGAGAGCCTTCCGCCCTCGTTCACAAGGATCTCCGCGTCCGTCAGGAAACCGTCCATCCGGTTCAGGCAGTTGCGGTGAATGACCTTGCCGTCCGCGCGGTGGTTGATGTAGACGACCGTGTCTCCGACGGTGAGTTTCCATCCGAAACGGATCTCCTCGAATCGGGGGACAAGCTTATCGTCGAGCAGGAGCACGGCGCAGAATTTCGCGTGATGTTCGTCGTCCGTCTCCGTATCGTAGGAAAGGTATTCCGCATTCGGTTCCTCGCTGTCGTCGATATATCCCTGTCTGACCGAGACCGACGCGGGAGAGAGCATCCGGAAGCAGTTTCCGTCGAGACCGTGCAGCAGGAAGCTGACAACGCCCCCTTCATAGCACTCTACGTCGTCGTAGATCAGGATGAATTCTTTCAGCCAGAGGAAATGGCGGTGGTGCTTGCGGAACCAGCGTCCCATCGGTCCGGAACCGTCCGCGACGACGTACCGGAAGCCTTCCTCGTCGGTGAAATTCAGCAGTCTGCCGGACATGTGCGTATTGTTCTTGTAATTGTCGCGGAAGTCCTGCCCCTTTCCGTTGAACAATAAGACGTTGTGTCCAACCGATTCCACGTAGTAAGTGTGATAAACATCCGACGAATAGTCCGCCGACATCGAGTCGTAGATCTCCGGTCTTCCGTTCCGGTAAAGGATGAAATGCGCGCAGTCCGCGTGCGCGTGGTTCCAGGTGTCCCCGCATTTTACGGCGAGCATGTTCGCATTCTTTTCCCAGCTGTCGCGGAACATGGCCCATCCGATTTTTCCGTAACAGGCGGACATAGCGTCCGGATGCGTGTCGGGCCGGTTCTTGATCGGATCCCACAGAAGAGCCCGAAGCACCCCCTCTCCGTATTTCAGGTTCCGGTTCTTCAGATGGTACCGCAGCCCCCGGACGTCGATACCGTACCGCAGGAAGTACAGGGGATTGGAGTAGGAATCCGTTCTGCATCCCGCGTCTCCGAAGCCGACGTAGTAATCCTTGCTGCCTTCGGATGGATACCAGCAGCCAAGGAAAAAGCGGGCGCATTTTTCGAGGATTTCTTCGTCTTCGAACGGCCTTTCCCCGGTCACGGCTCGGCAGGCATACGCAAATTTCAGGTATTCGTGCATGCTGTAATCAAAGTATCCGACCGATTCGTAGTATCCGCCTTCGTCGATGTTGACGGGCTTCGCATTCATCGGGTTCCCGTGATAGAGGAACCACTCCTTGAGCGCCTGTCTGGCCAGCGCGAGTTTGGTTTCCGCGTCTTCCACCGTGGTCCGGAAGACGAGCGTGCCGAGCGCGGCGCCGGAGATGCAGGCCGCCCAGAAATTGTGCCCCATCGTATCCAGCGCGTGGATGCGCTTTCCCGGAAGCACCCAGTCCTCAAGCAGCGGCAGAATGCCTTTTTCGTATACTTCCCGTTCGATGAGCGTCCGGTCTTCCTCCGAAAGAAGATCGCCGAAGAGGGAATAACCCGTCGATACGCCGATCGTTCGGGCGGCGGCTCCGAGCGAGGCGCGGATGTCAAAGCCGTTGTATGCGTTCGGATCGTATCCGCCGTCGATCCATGTTTCCTCGCCGACCATGGCGAGCAGTACCCGGCGCGCGCGGTCGGAATACTTCGCGTCGCCCGTCATGAAATACCCGAATCCGAGCAGACAGAAGTCCGAACATCTCTCGAGGGAGTTTTCCGCTTCCCGCAGCAGGTCAGCGGCGTATGCCCGCAGTCCCGCGTCGGGAGAATTTTTGATCTTGAGGATTTCTTCTTCCGTGAAAAACGCGCTGTTGAACATAGAACCGTTCCTTTCGCGGAGGGAGCCGGATCGCCCCCGTCATTTTGTTCCGCCGCCGGGGAAAGAGATCATTTTTTCTTTTTGAACAGATTGCTGAAGAAGGAGCCTGCGCCTTCTGTTTCCCGGATCTTTTCAAAGAAATCCGTATCCGGAACGGAACAAAGCTGCAGGGCGGCTTTCCTGATCCTGGCGGTTTCGGATTCATCCAGCCTCCGGAAGTATTTTGCGTACTCCTTGTAAAGCGCTTCGGCATCTTCGTCCTGATCCCGGCAGTCGATCAGATACGAGCATGCGGCGATATTCAGGCGTTCCCAGAGGGTCTTGTTCTTTTTCTCGTTTCGTTTCATTTCATCCGTCAGCATTCCGGTGAAGGTGTCGAAGTACTTCGGATGGCGGAAAATCCTGCATAAGGTCCGCAGATCCTCTTTTCCGGTGACGGAAGAGATCATGACGGGGAAGAAAAGGCTTGTAAGTTCCTGATAATCCTTTTTGTCATATTCCTCGAGACGGAGCGGAACGGAACGCATCGCTTCCGTGAGCCCCATCGGAGCTCCGTTGTTTTCAAGTGATTCGAGGAAGAGAAGCGCTTCCGTTTTCGGAGCCCTGCCGGTGAGATTATAGTTCTTTAAAAGTCCGATCAGTTTTGCGGGAACGGCGCCGCGCAGGTTCCGGATTTTCTTCACGGGCAGAGTCTCGATCGAGTCTGCAAGCGCGGCAACCGCGGCGGAGGAGCCGATGTTCGTGACGGGGAGTTTTTCGATCATTTCTGCCGCGTCTTCCGCTTTGTTCTGTTTCTGCAGGAAGGCCATGATCATCGGTGAAAGATCCACGTGATCGAGCCGGGCGTTTTTCGAAAACTGCGTTTTGTACAGATTCCAGAACGCATCGTCAGGCTGATCCGACTTGCCGATATACATGGAGTCGAAGAATACCGCCTCCCGTTCGAGATCCGGATCGTTCATCATGCCGCTTAAGATCTTCAAGGCGGAGTTTTTGCCGATTTTGTTTAAGAAAGAGCCGAACGCAGGGCCCGTCGAACGGATCTGGTCCTCGGTGAAGTGGGAGAAATACATCGAAACGACGTCATAAATCGCGTTCCAGCTGTCGGAGTACGGAACCAGCTGCTTCAGGACGGTCTCCGCTTCGCCGGGATCCGCAGCCAGATTGTGCAGGATCACCTCCGCAAGTTCTGCCTTCGACGGATCGGATCTGATCCCGTCGTTGTTTTTATAGCTGCCGAGAAGGAAATCCAGCCAGAACTGGTTCTGAGAGAGTTCCTTGTGTTCCATGAGCCAGTCTGCAAGAGACACGCGCTTCTTGTCGGAAAGGATATAGGAGAGAAAACTGTTGAATCCGCCCGATGCGTTTTTCCGGACCTTGCCCGCCGTCTCGCTCAGCGTGCGGCCCGAATTGTCCGGATCTTTTTCGAGGGACGCGGTGAAATACCGGAGGAACTGGTCGTGGACGGAGGTCTGCATGAATCCGGCATGTTTGTAAAGGTAGGAGAAGAGCCTGGCGGCGGAATCGGGGGAAAAGTTTTCCGTCCCGCGCAGGTTGTGCAGAATCGCCCCGCACACGTCGGCGCGGAAGGATTCGTCTCCGAAATCGCTGCAGAAGGAGAGAAGCGTGTCGGCTTTCTTCTCGTCGAGACCGAGGTCGTCTCCGTGAAGCAGGCGGAACGCGTCATATGCCGCGTAAAGTTTTCTGTTCAGCTCCCTCAAGCCGATCTTTCCGAGGAACGCGAGCCATTCGTCAAGACCGGCGGGATCCTCCGCGAGCGTTTCGGAGATCATCTTTTCGAAATTTCCCGGGACAAAGCCCGATGTCCTGTTCCAGCCGATAAAGTCGAATACGATTTTGCCGGCCGTATCGGCGTCCGCGGCGTAATCGAAGCCGTTTTCACCGGAAAGGACGCCGCAGAGAGCAGGCTTGATCCGGCAGCTCGCGTAATCGAACTTTTTGCAGTCACCCACGTAGGTATTGAACGTGATTTTTCCGACGGTCTGCAGCGGGAACGCGCGCTGCAATGCGGCGAACCAAAGGACCAGATTCTCGCGCGTGTCGTTGAGGAAGATCTGCTGGCCGCCGTCTCCCGCGGATATGAGGGCGGAGAGCAGGGACGCAAAGTCATCCGTTCGGATTGCGAGAAAATCGCGGATCGTCCCGTCGTTTACCCTGCTGCCCCAGCTGTCGATTTCCAGAACGGGAAGCGGCGGCACCGGAGAGGCGGCGTTCAGTTCTTCTTCCGAGAGCGACGTGCGCAGGCAGCCCTCTCCGAAGAGCTCATAGGGACGGACGGTAAGTTCGCCTTGATTAAAGAGGAGGGCGGAGATGATATAGTTGCCTGCTCGGCCGGAATAATCCTCGCCGAGATACGTTGTCTGCGCCACACAGTCGCGTCCGTTCGGCAAACGGAAGTATGAGAAGGAAAACGGATACGATTCCGCGATCTGTTCGGGGGTGGGAGCGGGATCCATATCCTTCGGCACCGTATACTTCATCGCGGCGACGATCATGTCGCTTTCCGCATCGGTAACACCCTGGCTTTTGGACCACACCATGAAGCCTTTGTCGGCGGAATCGCCGTTTTTCCACGAAGTGTAAATATACTGCAGCGCTTTCATAGGAACTCCTTTGCACGCATCATTCGATCGGAATCGGAATCCGGCTTCTGCGGGAAAATGCCGTAATAGTATAAACAGTATACCAGAAGGCACATACTCTGTCAAGCTGATTTTGTGAAAATCGGCATATTTCGGGTCCCCGTGATCCCGGATGTGTCCACAATACACAAAAAATGAGAAGGCAGATCCCGGGACTGCCCGGACGATTTTCGTCAGACAATGGCCCGGCAGAGGACTTGACGGACGATACCAGCGGTGCTATAATCTGAACATAACCGGATTCCGTCCGCAGAGAATCCGCAGCCTGCCGGGCTTTGTCCGGACGGGAAAAACTTAGAATTCAGGAGGACAGGATATGTCAGAAAAAGTTCCCGCTCCCTGGTCGCCGGTGGAGCTGACAATGAACGGCACCTATATATGTGCAAAAGTCTGGGGCAGGGAGTATGTCTGGGACAATTCGCTTCTTCCGTCGTCCGTACGTACGGCGGGAAGGGAGATCCTCTCCGCCCCGGCGGCTCTTCACGCCCGTTTCGGCAGGGAGGAAGCGGAATTCAAAGAGATCGTTTTTCTCCCGATTTCGGCGGAGGAGGACAAAGCCGTGTTCACCGTCTGCGCGTCCGCGGGGAATATCATCGTGAACATCCGCTGGACCGTGGAGTACGACGGATATCTCGAAATGGCGCTGAGTGTCGTTCCGTACTGGAGTTTCTGGGGCGTCAGTCCGGTCGCGCTCGACGGGCTGTGGATCACCTTCCCGCTGACGTGCGAAAGCTCCGGACTGTATCATTACTGGCCGACGGACCGGTATGACGGGCTGGCGAGCGGAGCGGTTCCGGAGGAAGGCGTGAGCACTGCGTTCAAGCCCTATTTCTGGGCCGGATGGGAGTTCGGCGGACTCGGGATCACGACGGAAACGGACGAATTCATCGAACTCTCTCCCGGAAAACCCTGCGTCTCGCTGACGCCGGAAGGGGACGGACGCATACTGCGCTGGGATCTGCTCGACCGCAAGCCCCGCGCCTGGAGCGATCGGGAGGACAGCTGGGGAGACGCGCTCGGGCCGGTGGATTATGTGTTCGGCATTCAGGCGACGCCCGTGAAGGAACAGCGCAGGGACAGAATGGAATTCCGGATCGTGCATGAAAGCTATACCTGCGACGACCGTCTGCTCATGCCCGACGAAAACGGGAAAACTCTTCTCGACAAGTACAAAGACAACGGCGTGAACTGGCTGATCTTCCACGAATCGTGGAGCGCGATGCAGAACTACGGACAGGCGGTGGAAGAAGAGCGTTTTCAGACCTGCGTCCGGGAATGTCACAGCCGCGGGATCCGCGTCATGGCGTATTTCGGCTACGAATACCCGACAAACGCGCCGCTGTGGCATGAGAAAAAGGACGACTATCTTCTCAAAAATCCCGCCGGACATTTCACGGGCGGCTGGCAGAGACACAATCCGTGTCAGAGGGCCTATATGGTCTGTTACGCCGGCGGATATGCCGAAGGGATGCGGGAGCGGGTGAAATACGCCATGGAGCATTACGGGCTCGACGGGATCTACACGGACGGCACCTACGTCCCGTGGTCCTGCGCGAACGCCGCTCACGGCTGCGGCTACACGGCGCCGGACGGATCGAGGCGCCCGACGTTCCCCGTTTTTGCGGTCCGCCGCCATGTCAAAGCGCTTTACGAGCTGGTCCACGGGATGGGCGGCATGATCGACACGCATCAGAGTTCCTGCCTGCTCGCCCCGACCCTTGCCTTCGCGGACAGCTTTTACAACGGCGAAAGCATCCAGGAGAAGCTGAAGGAGAGCTTTCTCGGATTTCTCAATCTGCCCGCTTTCCGGACGGAATACATGGGCAAGAACCTCGGCCTCTTCCCGCAGATGCTCGCCTATACGGACAGCCGCATGCCCATCGAAAAGGCCGCGTCCCTGTCCCTGATCCACGACGTCCTGCCGCGGCCCGGAGTCGGAGCGGAGGCCTCCGCGGCCGTTGCGCCGTATTGGAAAAAGCTGTGCGCGTTCGGATCCGGGGACGCCGAATGGCATCCGTATTGGGAAAAAGACTGCCCCGTGCGTCCCGAAACGGAACATGTATACTGCTCGGTATATGAAAAGGACGGAAAACTGCTTGCCGCCGTATCCTCGTTCAACGAAGAGACCGATACGGTGCTGCTCCGCATTCCGGAAGGAGCCGCACTCGGAGAGATCGTTCCCGGGATCGCGTCCGCGGAACGGGACGGCTGCATCCTACGCCTGAACATGAAAGCCTTCCGTCCCGAGCTGATCGAACTGGTATTTTCATAAATTGAGGCGCTGTCCCCGGCAATTCTTATCCGAATCGAAAATTATTTTAATAATTTTCTCCTTCCTGTTCCATTTTCCGCGATTCTATGGTATAATAGAATATCCGAACTGAAAATATAAGAAAGGAACAGTGTATGAACTACCGCGATTTCGGAAAAACAGGCGAAAAGATCTCCGCGCTCGGCTTCGGCTGCATGCGTTTCCCCGAATACGAAAAGGAGGGGAAGAGCTTTGTCGATCAGGACAAGGTCGACGAGATGATCTCCTACGCATACGAAAACGGCGTGAACTATTTCGACACCGCTCCCGGATACTGCAATCAGCACAGCGAAGAAGCGCTCGGACGCGCGGTGAAGTCGTTCCGCGATAAGATCCTCATCTCCACGAAGTGTCCCCTCGACAGCGGCATGGGACGGAAAGGGTACCGGGAGCGTCTTGAATCCTCCCTCGCCCGCCTCGGCACCGATCACGTCGATTTTTATCACTTCTGGGGCATCAACTGCGGGGCGTACGACGACATCATCGTGAAGGAAGGGCTTCTCGAAGAGGCCGCGAAGGCGAAGGAAGAAGGCCTGATCCGGCACATCTCCTTCTCCTTTCACGATCATCCGAGCGCGATTCAGTATATCGTCGATACCTCTGCGGAGCGCGGGATCCCGCTCGAATCCATGCTCTGCCAGTACAACCTGCTTGACCGCTCCAACGAGGAAATGATCCGGTATGTCAACGACAAAGGCCTCGGCACGGTCGCCATGGGTCCCGTGGGCGGCGGACGGCTTGCGGCTCCGACCGATCTGTACGAGAAGCTCACCGGAAAGGCGTCCATCGCCACGTATGAGCTCGCGTTCAAGTTCGTGCTCGGAAACCCCAGCCTGAACTGCGCGCTGTCCGGCAT
>JAEEGL011730281.1_pt1 | contig 11798 bp, 10 predicted proteins | sample 9134231 | NCBI WGS metagenome assembly JAEEGL01 (sample SAMN16246548, study PRJNA631951) | gut metagenome | biome: gut microbiome; feature: rumen; material: fiber-attached | host: Bos | place: Iran: Karaj | collected 2018-10 | reverse complement strand
GCTGCCCGCAAAGCTCGAAATACTCATGAGTTCCGAAGCTGTTGTCCTCGACAACGCCGCCCCAGTTCGTGTTGACCATGCGCTTTCTCTTATCCTTCGGCCCAATCCCATCCTTCCAGTGGTACTCGTCGGCAAAGCAGCCGCCGGGCCAGCGGAGTACGGGAATGGCCATATCTTTGAGAGCGTCGACCACATCCTTTCTCATCCCTTTAACGTTCGGAACGGGCGAGTTTTCTCCAACATATATTCCTTCATAGATGCATCTTCCGAGGTGCTCGGAAAAATGACCGTAGATCTCGGGGCTGATGGTCCCCTTTGTTTCGTTCTCATGAATTGTAAGTTTTGTCACTCTGTGATACCTCCGTAATTCTAGTTTTGTTTTCGTGAAATTACCGTGTCAAACTCGCGAATTGCTCCTACTTTACTTTGAAAAACTCATCAAGTTTCTTCAACAGATTTTCCTTTCCGATCGTCTTTAACAGATAGTCGGCAGGCTTAAGGTCTAAGACCGACATTACGCTTTCCTTCTCTCCATGGCCCGTGAGGAACATAACGGGGATCGAATCGGTTTCCGAATCGCTCTTTAACATCTGCAGAACCTGCGGTCCGTTCGCGATGGGCATCTCGTAATCGAGAAGAACGAGATCCGCTTTGTTCTTGGTGAGGTAGCTGATCGCCTGAACCCCGCTTGATGCCATGCCCACGCGGTAGCGGTCCTTAAGCCACTCGTACACCGTCCTCATGTATGTAATGTCGTCATCAACGATGAGGACCGTTTTCTTTCTGTTTTCTCCCGTGTTTTCTTCGAGATACCTTTCTATCCTTTCGATGAGGTCATCCATCACGAGCGGTCTCTTAAACCTGTCAAGTATAAGCGTTTCGGGGATGGTCTTTTTTATGCTATCAAACCCGGATTCATCCCCCACAAGGATAAACCTCGAATCCGTGTCACTCGCCAGATCCTTAAGGTAAACAAGTGTCTTTGTTTTCATCTCCATCCCTTCGCTGAGGAAGAGAATCATGAGCGTTGTGTGCTCCTTATACGGTTCGATCTCCTTGATCTCGTCATGTACGAAAACCGAATCAAGCCCCTTGGCTTTCAGCTTCGTCGAAAGGCTTTTCGCAAGAAAGCTGTCCGTATCGCTGATAACAAGAATCGTTCCGTTTGTACTGCCCATAAAATTATCCATGCAAACCCTCCGATAAAGCCGTTCCGATCATATCGTCATCCGGCTCATATTCCTTACTTCTGTTCCTTTACGGTCTCGATGATGCCTTCCCAGTCAAGCTCAAAAAGCTTTTTCTCGACCTCGTTTACAACAGCCTCATCTTCTTTCGACAAGCTGTATCCCCTGAGGTCTTTAATGAGCTGCTCCATCAGTCCGTAGTCCATGCTGTCCGCCACCTCGGCGATCGTCATGAACGCGTCTTTTCGAAGTTCCTCGGAAAGCTTTTCCCGATCCCTTTCCTTTTCGTCATACTCCGAAAGTTTTCCGCAAAGCTCGCGGTATCCCGCCAAGAGGCCTTCCGTACCCCTTTTTATGGTTTCAAGCTCACGCGCCTTTCCGGCCTCCTCGAGGTCTCTTGCCTCTTCGGAAAGCTCTGCCGCTCCGATTATGCGAGCCGAGCTCTTGAGCGCATGCACCTTGATCGTGTAATTCTCCCAGTCCTCTTCGGTGTAGAACCGTTCGATCTCGTCCGCCTTTTGTGCGCCCGTTCTGTAAAAGACTTCCAGTACCGAAAGAAAGCTTTCTTCCGAGCCGCAGCCTTCGATACCCTTGTTTATATCGATCTCGGGAATAGCCTTGATCCATTCCGGAATCACTGCCTTCCCGGAGTCTCCGCTGTTTCCGGACGAACCTTCTTCCCGGTCGTCGCCGTTCTTTCCCGATTCCGCATCCGTTTCAGACGGAATCACTGCTTTTATTTTACTATCAGGCAGGTAATTCTTCAACATTTCCTCAAGCCTTCGTCCATCGATGGGCTTTGAAAGATAGTCATCAAATCCTTCCGAGATATACCTTTCTCTCGAACCCGAAACAGCATTGGCCGTGAGGGCAACGAAGAATGTGCCTTTCGTTTCGCACTCTTCCTTTATCCTATGAAGAGTCTCTATGCCGTCCATATCGGGCATCATGTGATCTATGAACACAACATCATAGCGGTTGTTTTTCACCAACGTTATAGCTTCTTTTCCGGATGTAACGGTATCGATCACAACCTGTGTCTGCTTTAAAAGATTCTTCACGACAACAAGGTTGACTTCGGTATCGTCAACGACAAGTATATGCGCATCGGGTGCTTGGAAAAGCTCGTGATAATTTTCAACGGATTCGGATACCGACGAGAACCTCTCCGCGAGTTCTCCCATAGGCTCCCACTTTACAACATCCTGCGTGATCGCGAATGAGAACTCTGAGCCTTCTCCGTATGTGCTCTTTACATCGAGCTTGCTGTCCATAAGCGCAAGAAGCTGAGTCACGATGCTCATTCCGAGCCCCGTGCCCTCAACGGAGCGGTTTCTCTTTTCCTCGATCCTTGTGAACGGAGTGAAGAGCTTGTCCATGTCTTCTTCCTTCATGCCGATACCGGTATCCTTGACACGGAATTTGAGGGCGATCTGTCTGTCGGAAAGCTTTTCAAATCCGACCTCGAACGTTATTTTTCCTTTGTTCGTGTATTTTACCGCATTTGTCAGAAGATTAAGGGCAACCTGCCTGATCCTTATCTCATCGCCGTAAAGGATGTGAGGAACCTCCTTGTCGGTTGTTACCTCAAGCTCAAGTCCTTTTTTGAGGGCGCGTTCCCTGATCATGTTAAGAAGATCGTTTATGAGGGACGAAAGCTCGTACTGAACCGGGATGATCTCCATCCTGCCCTCTTCAATCTTTGAAAAATCAAGGATGTCGTTGATGAGCGACAAAAGCGTCCTTCCCGCATTTCGGATGTCAACCGCGTACGAACGGATCGATTCCTGATTGCTCTCCCTGATGATCATCTCGTCCATGCCGAGCACGGCATTGATGGGTGTCCTTATCTCGTGAGACATGTTTGCAAGAAAAGAAGTTTTCGCTTTGCTCGCGTTTTCCGCGATCAACGTTTGCTCACGCAGGTCGTCCATATATTTGAAGTGCTCCGTATCATCGTCGAGGACATAAACGGTTCCGACGATACGCTCTTCGTCATGCAGTTCGCTCGGTGCGGGAACATAAACATTGCCGTTTATCCTGAGCGGCTCATGATTTTCAACCGATTCGACAAGTGTTTCGATCACCTTCTGCGGATTGGTCTTGATCTCGGGCATAAGCGCGAGCGCGGGCTTGTTGTAATAACTTATCTTGTTGTCCTTGCTGACGGTTATGATTCCCTCGGAAAGCTCATCAATGATGTACTCCTTGACAAGTGCGTCATTGTCGAGGAGCTTGTACCTGAAAATGGCGATCAGCATGAAGACGTTCGCGATCGGATATCCGACCATCGTCAGATCGTAGTAATTCGTAAAAGACGGATATTTGAAGACCTGAAGTATAAGCGCTATTGCCTGGATAGCGATTGCAATGCTGACCATGATAAGCCGTTTTTTCGCAAGAAGCTTTCTCTCTTTAACGATGGAAACGATAAGAAGCGTCAGACCGCATGCAACATAGAGAAAGAGGACTATATCCCACCAGATATGGCCGATACCGTCCTTATGACCGAGCACAGGGAATTTGCCGTTAAAGAAGAAAAACAGATCTTTATAATACAGTTCCGTATACCTTGTGGTGAAGACCATAACATAAACAGCAATGTTTACGACGGCCAGCACGGCCTTGAGGACGCGCGGTATGCTCACCCTGACGAGCTGCGCAATAAAGAGAAATAGCGCGAAAACGATCCAGATCTTTCCGAGATACGACAGTCTGAGTGCATTGAAAAAGCTCTCCTCAGTCTTGGAAACAAGCTCTAAGAGATAACCGACGTTCGTAACGATCGTCGCTGCGCAGCCGAGGAACAGGTATGAATGCAGCATACCCTTCCAGCTCGTCATAATAACCCAGCATTCAGCAAAAAGTATGAGAATGCTGGCGCATTGAATCCCGATTACCAGTTCATACATTGTATTTTGACCTCCGTCCCACCGAAAGCTCTGCATTCGTGTCCCGAATTTCGGGGCGATTCTTCGGTAAAATCAGCATTGAGGCTTAATCGTTTTTTTCTTCGGCAGCCTTCCTGCGCTTCTCGATTTTTCTCTGCCGCGCTCTTTCGATCAAACCGACCGACTCGTCAAACGCATCGTAAATGTAGGGATCGTCGTCGATCTTGCCCTTCTTCTCGAGTTTCTTGATCTCTTCCCAGTTCTTTAAAACCTCTCCGGTGTCCGACACAGTAACCTCTCCGAATACGTGGGGATGACGTCGGATCATCTTTTCTGTAATGGCGCGGTTCACATCGTCAATGGTAAACAGTCCCTCTTCTTCAGCTATCCGGGCCTGCATCACTACCTGAAGCAACAGGTCTCCGAGCTCCTCGCAGAGATTCGAAGCATTGCCTGTTTTCTCAAGAATGTTTATGCCGCAGATTACCTCTGCAGCCTCTTCTATGCAGGTGGTCTTCAGGGTTGCATGCGTCTGCTCCCTATCCCAGGGGCATCCTCCCTCGCCTCTCAGGCGCGCAACCACTTCCACAAGTTCTTCAAAGCTTTTCATTTCAATTCCTTTCATTCCGATACGGTGTCTTTCAAACGGATTCCGTCCTTTCATGGCCTTGATGCCGCAATCACAGCAGGTAATCCGATATCGACGCTCGATTCCCGTCGAACATAAGTATATATCAGACTGAGTATACAGCCATTTTCACAAGTTTTCCTCAAAAACGTCCATCATATAAATATATACCACACTTCTCTCACTCTATAAATCTCTTGTTTTTCGTTATTTTTTAAAATTATTCAAGTTTTTACATTACAGATGATTGTGAAGACTGTCTTTTTGTGATAGACTATTAACAGTCATGAAAGAAAGTTTACTCAAATTCAGAAAAGAGGGAATGCTCGCTATTCTCTCAATCGTGTTTATTTATTTCATTTTCCACATCACGGGAATCGGTTGCCCCATTAAATATGTCACCGGTTTTTCGTGTCCCGGATGCGGAATGACAAGAGCCATGTGGTCACTGTTGCATTTCGATTTTGCACAGGCGTTTTATTATCATCCCATGTGGCCTCTTCCGATCCTCTGGCTTGCAGCTTTCATCTTTCGTTGGAAGCTCGGAAAAGTGTACAAGTGGATCGTTATCGCATTTGCCGTTGCGTTTTTAGTCACATACATCATAAGGATGTTTACGGGACCCGAAGAAGTGGTTTCCTTCGCTCCGGAAAGCGGCGCAATCGGACGTTTGATCAAGTATTTTATTAATCAATATGATTAAGGAGGAGAAAAAAATGTTTTGTCAAAAATGTGGAGCACAGCTTCCCGACGGGTCTGCTTTCTGTACGTCATGTGGTGCGCCTACAGGCTCAGCTCAGAATCCCAACGGGAACTATCAACCGAACAACCCCCAGGGCGGTCCCCAGAATTATGGTCCTGAGGGTGACTTTTTCAGCAGAGCCGAGAGCAGTTTAGGCAGTGAGATCAATTCTTTCGGCAATACCATAAACGGCTCTCAGAATTACTACAACGGAGCAAGACCTCTCCGTACCGATCGAAGCCTTATTGTTTACATACTTCTTTCGTTGATCACCTGCGGTATTTACGGATATTGGTTCATATACCAGCTCGCTCAGGATGTTAATACAGCCTGCCAGGGTGACAATGAGAAAACAGCGGGGCTTGTCGCTTACATAGTTTTCAGCTTCCTTACCTGTGGTATTTACCAGTTCTACTGGATGTACAAGATCGGAAACCGTCTTTCAGCAAAGGCTAATTACTATGGCATCCATATGCCTGAGAACGGAACCACGATTCTTATGTGGCTTCTTTTCGGTTCTCTCCTTTGCGGTTTCGGTGCGATTTATGCACATCATATTCTTTTCAAGAATACTAACATCATATGTGGTGCATATAACCGCGAGCATGGATTTATTTAATCTCGGTTTAACAATTCTTTAACAACCGGACAGTGTGTCGATACTTAAACAAAAAAAGAAGTGCCCCACATCAAAGATTTGAGGTGGGGCGCTTCTTTTTCGTCAAATTTCAATCAACAGTCTTTTTGTATGCATCTTCCGCTGCTTTATAGATTTCACCGAGTGAACATCCTTCTCTTCTCGCGATTGCGACCGCGCTCTCATATTCGGGATAAGCTTTTTCTTCTCCGTTATATATACAGACTTTGACTTTGATTTCCCCATATTCGGTTTTAACCGTCTCCGTCCTTCGCGGAAGTATAGTTCTTTTCATCATCTGTCTGCGAATGCCAACGGTGGTTGTATTCTTGAAAATAATATCCTCCATCAAGGGAATGTTGCTTTCTTCACAGATAACCGTAAGCAACCATGCCGGTCGGTTCTTCTTCATAAAGACCGGAGTGTAGAACGCATCCCTCGCTCCGCTTTTAAGTAAGAGTTCAAGCGCAAATCCCAGCTGTTCTCCCGTGCAATCGTCGATATTCGTTTCAAGCTTCCAAATAATATCATCAGTCTGCATGTCACGAGTAAATATCATCTTGGGATTTTTTTCATGATGATCCGTGTTATCCGATTCGATAAACGGACCGTTTTCATCGCTGTCAAAAATAACTGCTCTCAGAATGCTCGGATATTTATATGCACGCTTGCCAGCTCCGAGCCCTACCTTAAGAGGTATGAATGATTCGGGCAGCTTGACTCCTGTCATTACTGCGGCTGCAAACGCAGCACCCGTGGGAGTGATAAGTTCTGCCTGTCTGTCGGTTATTGCAATCGGAAGTCCGTACATGGATGCCACGTTCATAACGGCAGGCACAGGTATCGGGAGGATTCCGTGAGCGCATCTGACTGTTCCGGTTCCTTCACAAAGCTTCGGGATGATAACTCTCTCAATCCCGAGATTGTCAAAGCAAACCGATGACGCCACTATATCTGCGATCGAATCCAGTGCCCCGACTTCATGGAAATGAACCTCGTTCTTGTCTTTACCGTGTGCCTTTCCCTCTGCCTCTGCCAATATTTCAAACACTCTGACGGCAAGCTTTCTTGCGGAAGGTGTCATTTCCAGACTGTCAATGATCCTGAGGACATCTGTGAGGTTACGGTGGGTGTGGTGATGATGGTCGTGGTCCCTTGGGGACGGGGGTTGTGGGTCATTGAACTGCGCATGCCCCACAACCCCCGTCTCATTGGCTGTGGCAAAGCCACAGCCGTTTCCTCGATGAGGATTTGACCATGCACCCTCGTGATTCATGGGACAATGCCCAAACAAATACTCCATATCATGGTCATGATTGTCATGCTCATCGTCGAGTACAACATCAAAATTACAGCAATCAAGCGCGTTCTTCATAACTCTTTCGGTTACGATCTTCACATTTTCGCTACTGAGCCCCGAAAGTGCTTTCCTCATCACCTGTTCGTCCGCTCCGAGGTCAAGGAGGGCTCCTACGATCATATCGCCGCTTATTCCGCTTCCACAATCAAAGTATAATGTCTTCATATCATGACCTTTCTTCCTGCTCTGTCCTTTTATTTCAAGTTCAGCTTTTATATTTTCTGATTAGCACTATAATGCTTCTTCATAAAAACCATTATCATTCAGGCTGTTATACACAATTCCTTTTACTTTACAGCAAGTCTGTTTATCTGCGCGGCAAGGTAGCCTGCTCCGTAGCCGTTGTTGATGTTCACGACAGCAACTCCGTTCGCGCACGAATTGATCATCGAAAGGAGTGCCGAAAGCCCTTCGAAATTTGCCCCATAACCGACCGATGTGGGTACCGCGATCACGGGAACCGAAACAAGTCCTCCGATAACGCTTGCAAGCGCTCCCTCCATGCCTGCTATCGCAATAACACAATTCGCTCCTTCAAACATGTCAATCTTAGAAAGGAGCCTATGAAGACCGCTTACTCCGACATCGTACATCTTTTCAACCTTGCAACCGAAGAAACGAGCCGTCTCAACCGCTTCCTCAGCAACAGGGACATCCGCCGTTCCGCCACAGCAAACAACAATCTTTCCTATTTCTTCGCTCCCCGGATTCCCCGCGATCAGGATCCTGCTGATCGGATCGTAGGTAACCCGATCCCCTAAAGCATCTCCGACGAGCCTGTACTGTTCTTCGCTCGCACGTGTTCCGAGCACCCGTCCCTCTTCTTCATAAAGTCGCTTAAATATCGCCACCAGGTGGTCGTCAGCCTTTCCTTCGCAAAAAACAACCTCGGCGCATCCGCTTCTTGTGCTTCTCCCCAGATCAAGCTTGGCGAACCCGAGATCCGCATATGAACCGCTCTTCAAAGCCTTTTCCGCATCCTCAACGCTCATCTGTCCGCTCGAAACCTTTTCAAGGATTTCTTTTGTTCCTGTCATATAAAAGTCCTTTTTATACGTTTTCTGAACCGCTTATGATCCCTCACCCCGGGTTTACACGATAGAAATGTAACAAACCTTTTGGGCAAACACCGGACCGTACTCCAATCTCCGTATTTGGTACAAACCGTTACTAATTATTGTCATGCGCATTAATTTCAATATAAAAATATTACCACAAATGTCCGACACATGCATCACAGTAAAAACAATGCCTCGTATGAAACGAGGCATATAAAAAATATGGTTGCAAACAATTCAAAGAGTCAGTCATAACTCCATTGTCTCTGTACCGGTCGCATCTGTCTTGCGCGTGAACGCTTTTTTAATAACTCCCTTAGGGTCTGCGATAAGAAGTCTGACAACCCAGATTACAAGTCCGAGCGCTACTACCGAAAGTCCAAGAAACGAATCATTAAGCATGTCTGCCGCTTCGGGATTAAAGAATTCAGCTTCAAGTTCAATATATTCGACAATTGCATCGACGAACCACATAAGCGAAGCACCCCAATACATGAGTGCAAGACTTCCGAGCCTCATGTCATCGTTCTTGCGGTTATACCACTTAACAGTAACCGCCACAGCAGCAAATACAGTAATAAGCAATGTCATTTGACACCTCCGCCAAGGTCACGAATCAACGCAACCTTTTTCATTCATTCATTTATTCTATTGCATTCTTGATCCCTTAAACTCAGGACGACCGACAATAAAAAGAGCGGTTTTACTCATAGCAAACCAAACAGCGGTAACAAGAGCTGCCATACCCACGCCGACCGTGCCGATCTCCGTGAGCATCTCCATGGCATCCGCGGGATCGTTCATAGCTGTAAGGAAAGGGAACCATGGAACAACTTCTCCGTGCCAAACATGCTCAAACGCGAGAAGCGCGCTTCCTCCGAAAAGGAGCTTCGAAAGCCATCCAAGCCTGGTAGACATGGGAATAAGAGGCTTCTCCTCGAGTGTTACATGATTTTGTTCAGCGAGTTTTTCCTTCTTTGCCACTCTTTTCTGAACAACTTTGACAACAATTGCCTCCGCCAATGAAACAGTAAAACAAGCCATTTGTAACCTCCTCTTTAGAAGCGGTTTTAACCGCTTCTGATTTCTCGCCAAATACATAAATGTGTATCAGGCTCCTCTGTTTGCCCGACACCTGCACCGGGCTGATCGTTTTCTTCACATGCTCTCAAGCACGTCACATAATTCAACAGCAGTTTTGCTTATCTAATACTATACATGACAGATTAATGCATGTCCACGATTAATTCTTTTCAAAATCCGTTGTGGCTTTTTTCAAATCTTGTCAGTGGCTTTAAAGCCTATATGGCAGCCTCGATTATCCCGCCTCCGGCAACACAACCGTCACCGTCATAAAAAACCGCCGATTGTCCGGGCGCCGGAGCACGCACCGCTTCTTCGAATATCACCTTTACTCTGCCTTCTTCAAGCGCCTCCGCCACCGCAAGCTTTGCCTCGTGATGATATCGGATCTTGACGAACAGTTCAGCGGTTTCACCGGATTTCATTGCCGGAAGTCCGACATAATTTACGTCTCTGCAGATAATGCTCTTATGCATTATCGAATCTTCTTTTCCCACTACGACTTCATTGGTATCGGGCCTGATCTCGCTCACATATGCGTAATAACCGAGAGGCAGACCGAGTCCTCTTCGCTGTCCGACAGTGTAGTGGATGATACCTTTATGCTGCCCCAGGATATTTCCTTCTGTATCGACGAAGTTTCCTGCTGAGAAAGCCCTGCATTCTACTGCCGAAGCCTCTTTTTCTCCTGACACACCGCTGTCTTCATGAGTGGGTTTTTCATCATCAAAAGCTTTTTTGAGCCCATTTTCAGGCATGCATTTTGAATTGTCTCCTTCACTACCCATGTGTACATTTTTCATGATAAAGCCCGCATAGTCGTCATCGGGGACAAAACAGATCTCCTGTGAGTCGGGTTTCTCTGCGACATCGAGTCCTATCTTTCGTGCGATCTCACGTACCTCATCCTTTGAGTAATCTCCGAGAGGCATCAGGGTTTTCGAGAGCTGCTCCTGTGAGAGCTTGTAGAGCATGTACGTCTGGTCTTTTTGTGCGTGCTTCGCCCGTTTCACCGAGAACCTTCCGTTCGGGAGCTTGACCACATAGGCGTAGTGGCCGGTCGCGACATAGTCCGCTCCGAGTACCTCGGCAGCATGAAGAAGCTTCTCCCACTTGATGTAGCGGTTGCACTCGATGCAGGGGTTCGGGGTCAGGCCACGGATGTAATCGCAGATAAAGGGCTCCGTCACCTTTTCCCTGAACTCACGAAGGCAGTTAAAAGAGTGGAAGTCTATCCCGATCTTCCACGCCGATGCCTGTGCGTCGTTGATCTCGCAGCAACGACTCAGGGATCCGTCATCCGCTTCCCATGTACGAAGCGTGACTCCGATCACTTCGTGACCTGCTTCCTTTAAAAGGTATGCGGCTACGGCGCTGTCTACTCCGCCGGACATGCCGACTACTACTTTTGACATAATGGAACTCCTATTTTTTCTAAATACGCTTCTCCTGCACGAAGTATTCTCCGAGAAACGCTTTCGCCAAGCTACCAGAAAACTTGTTTACAAGTTTTCGTGCTCGAAGCAAAACATTTCAAAGATTCAATGAAATGTATTTGCGTTAGAGTCGCGAAGTGAAACGGAGCGAGTAGCGTCTGTCTGATGTTCAAGCACATAGTGCGTAGAACGAAGACTAGTGGCCTCACGTATAGTTCGTTATCGTTCTCGGAGAATCCTTCGGCGCGGAGAAGCTATCCACTTTACAACACTTTATTATCGGTTTTATCCGGTATTTTAGCAAAGAAATTAAAGGGCTGTCATAATACAAAAGAAATAATATCCTGCGCAGTTACTGCAGTGTAGGTAACGCCCGCCTTGCGGAGCTCTTCTTCAGAGCCGTATCCGTAGAGGACTCCTATCGAGTCGACCCCGACTTCTACTGCGGCTTCGATATCGTAGAAGCGGTCTCCTACCATAACGATCTCGGCGCGGTCACCGTCCGTGAGGTTGAGGATGTCCATCGCTTCACGGATAAGCCTTGTTTTGCTCGGATTCTTATCCTCCTTTGAGGGGCCGACGATTGATTCAAAACAGTCTTTGATCCCGTTGTTTTCGGCTACGACCTCGGCGAGGACTTTGGGCTTCGAGGTTACCATCATAAGCGTACAGCCGCCGGCTTTGAGGCTCTCGAGCATCTCCTTTACTCCGTCGTAAAGCGGTGCCTTGAAGATCCCCTCTTTTTCGTAGTGCGCTCTGTAGTACTTGATCGCTTC
>JAEEGL011575000.1_pt1 | contig 11798 bp, 12 predicted proteins | sample 9134231 | NCBI WGS metagenome assembly JAEEGL01 (sample SAMN16246548, study PRJNA631951) | gut metagenome | biome: gut microbiome; feature: rumen; material: fiber-attached | host: Bos | place: Iran: Karaj | collected 2018-10 | reverse complement strand
GTCTCACGGCGTACGGGATCGAAGGCAGAGATAACAATAGCCTCAGGGGTGTCGTCAACAACGATTTCCACACCGCAGGCAGCTTCCAATGCACGGATGTTTCGGCCCTCACGACCAATGACACGACCCTTGACATCGTCGTTATCGATATGGAATACGCTGACAGAGTCCTCGACAGCCTTCTCAGTAGCGACACGCTGAATAGTCTGGATGACAATCTTCTTGGCCTGGGCATTGGCGTTCAGCTTAGCCTCATCCATAATTTCATTGATATAAGCCTGAGCATCGGTCTTAGCCTCGTCCTTCAGCGACTCTACCAAACGAGCCTTAGCTTCGTCGGCACTGAGTCCTGACAGCTCTTCCAACTTGGCGCGCTCCTGCAACTGCATTTTCTCGAGTTCCTCCTGCTTAATAGTCAACAACTTCTTCTCGTTGTCGATACGCGTCTGCTGGTTGTCCAACTCGTTCTTGCGGCGTCCCAGTTCCTCCTGGCGTTGGTTGAGCGAAATCTCACGCTGCTTCAGTTTGTTCTCGTTCTGCTGTATGTGCTGGTTGCGCTGCTGCACCTCCTTCTCCAGCTCACTCTTCTTGTTCAGGAATTTCTCCTTCACCTCGAGCAGTTTCTTCTCCTTGATGACCTCTGCCTCTTTCTTGGCAGCATCAACCATCTCATTATATTTTCCCTTGATAATAAAACGGAAAATCAAAAAGCCACACACACCACCCAATACAAGGGCAGCAGCAATGGCAATAATCGCAACAATAATGTTCATAAATTTATATATATAGAGTTAATGTTCTTGCGCACTAAGTGGCGAGGTCACCGGTGGTCGCCAAGTGCTTCCTCTATCTCAGCAGTAAGCCGTGCAAGAACATTATCATAGGGCAAAGTATCGTTGTGGGAACGTTCCTTCTGATACGCCAAAGCTACGTCGACCAGAGTCATCAACGCAATAGTATGATCACTCTTACGCCCCTTATACGCCTGAGCATAGGCGTTATAGCGCTCGGTGATGAACTTGGCTGCAGAGCGATAAAACTCTTCGTCGTCCCTGTTTACAAGAACTTCTATTTCTTCGTCGTAGACATGAAGTCTGATACGTAGCCGGTCCTGTTTTTGATCTGCCATGACTTGTGCTCCTTATTGGTTTTCGTCGCTGAGGATAGCAATGCACTTGTTGACATCACGGATAAGCTTTGACAATCGGTCCTTGGCACCTTCTAAATTGCCATCAGTAACCTCGATCATCTTGGCCATCTTCAGTGAGTCATAGTCGTTCTGCTGCTGCTCCAACTTCGCACGCAGTTCGCTCATCGTCTTCTCGTGGGCTTCAATCATGCCACACAACTCTGTATTCTCCTTTTTCAATTCCTGAAAGCGGAGGAGGAGTTGTCTCAGACGGGTCTCAAACGTTGCTAAAGTTTTCTCGTTAGCAGTCATACTATGTCACTTTATTCCACAAAAGTAATAAATAATGTTGAAACAAAGGGGAAAAAACCTTTGTTTTTAATATTTTTTATCACTCTTTGGGCTGTTTCTCTTTCTTGGCAAGCATCACCACCTTATATACAAAGTCGGTAATCCACTGCTGAGAGAAGCCTAACTTCTGATTATACTGACGGATAGCCACCACAGTTTTCATAACACCCGCGTCACTGTAATCGTTCTTGGTAAAGATATCGTTTACCGTCTTTTCAGTCATAGTGCGCAGGGCACTTTTTAGAAAACCGGGCAGACGCAACTTAAATTTCATCAGGTTGCCAGTCAACATCAGCAAATCCTGCGAGAATCCGCTAAACTGGTACATATACGTCTGAACATCCTGCGGCTTCTTACAACGCTTACGTATACTGGCATCTATCTCCTTTGTAAAGTCGTCGTTCATACCGTACAACTCCTTTAGCATTTTCTTACAGCGTGACTTCTCGGCCAGCCCCAACTTATTGTTCTGCGTAGGTACCTTTAGCGTAGCCTTGAACACACGCAAGTCGGGCAGCGCCGCCAAGTTGGTGATGCCCAGGTCGCTGGCCATCACAGCCTGAAAATATACACGTATCAGGGTCATGAAATCTTCCATGCCTCCTGCCTTCTGTGTTTCCTCCTTCTTTCCAAAAAACTTATTCCAAAATGTCATTTTTACGATAATTAATAATAATTGTGTGCAAAGTTACAAAAAAGTTAAGAGTTAAGGGTTAAGAGTTAAGAGTTTTTTGTATATTTGCAGCAAAATTATTATAAAACGACAAAATTATGAAAGGTATCGTATTAGCCGGTGGCAGCGGCACACGTCTCTATCCTATCACAAAGGGTATTTCGAAACAGTTGATTCCCATCTTCGACAAGCCCATGATCTACTACCCCATCTCGACACTGATGCTCGCGGGTATCCGTGAGATACTTATCATCTCGACACCCTACGACCTACCCGCTTTTAGGCGTCTATTGGGTGACGGCAGCGATCTGGGCGTACACTTCGAATATGCCGAACAGCCATCGCCCGACGGACTGGCCCAGGCGTTTATCATCGGTGAAGATTTCATCGGTGACGACTGCGCCTGCCTGGTATTGGGCGACAACATCTTCTATGGCAGCGGTTTTACGGGCATGCTAAAGCAGGCTGTGAAAAGCGCTGAGGAAGATGGTCGCGCTACCGTCTTCGGTTACTACGTCAACGACCCTGAACGCTATGGTGTGGCCGAGTTCGACAAGGACGGCAACTGTCTCTCTATCGAAGAGAAGCCTGACAACCCCAAGTCAAACTATGCCGTTGTAGGTCTCTATTTCTATCCAAACAGTGTGGTAGACATAGCCAAGCACATCAAGCCCTCGGCACGTGGCGAGTTGGAAATCACCACTGTAAACCAGATGTACCTGCAGCAGAAAAATCTGATGGTGCAGACCCTACAGCGCGGCTTCGCATGGCTGGACACGGGCACCCATGACTCACTCAGTGAGGCATCAACGTTTATCGAGGTTATTGAGAAACGGCAGGGACTGAAGGTGGCTTGTCTGGAGGAGATTGCCTACAAGCACGGATGGATCAGCAAGGAACATTTGCACGAGATTGCCGAGCCCATGGCAAAGAACGACTATGGGAAATACCTACTGAACATTTCAAAATGAAATAAATGAAACGAAAGGAAGGAATGCTTATTCCTTCCTTTCGTGTTATTTATTCTGCAAAATTGCTGATACAATTCCGCAGTGCCTTGGGATTACCCATGTCGTACATGACACCATTTAGGCGTACACCCATCATGCCGCTCTTCTGGCGTACTGCCTCAAGGGCGGCTGTCAGTTCGATCTCTCGCATCTGATCACCATCGGCATCAGCCTGCGCTATGTCAGCCGCCAACTGAGTAAACACTTCAGGCGTCAGGATATATTGTCCGAAGACACTGTAGTACTCCTTCTTACCCTCAGCATTACGTACACCCAGGAACTCCTCGGCATAGCTGGCCTTGGGTTTCTCCTGCATCACTGACACGTTGAGTACTGTGCGCGTCTTATCCTCCCAAACGCCCGATAGTATACCATAATGGCTTACCTCAGCCAACGGGATGGAATGGATGCTCACCATAAGTTGGTTATAGCGTTCGTATTCCTCAATCATTTGCAACACACAGGGTTTGTTCGTCAGCGAACGGTACAACGTGTCACCCAACAACAGCATGACAGGCTCATTGCCAGCAAACTCTGCTGCCTGATAGACGGCATGTCCAAAGCCGCGCTTTTCACGCTGATAGACGTATCGTAAGCGCTTTCCAATATCCAGAATACGGTTTTCGTACTCCTGAGCCTCGGGATTCAACTTGCGCAGGTGCTCCTCTGGCAACTGGCGCTCGAAGAACTCCGTATACTGGATACGTTCCTCCTCAGACCCCAAAACCAAACAAATCTCCTCCATGCCACAGTTCACCAGCTCTTCCAACAGAATGAGGATAACGGGACGTACCAAGCCATCCGGACAAGGAATAGGGAAGAAATCTTTCTTCAGGGAACGGGTAGATGGATACAGGCGCGTACCAAATCCTGCCACGGGGATAATGGCTTTACGGATGGTATGGACAGGACGCATGGTCAGCGGATAAGCCTTCATCCCCTGATTGTTCAAATAGTCTATCAACTGTTGCTGGGCCTCAGGGTTGCGAGCCAAGAACTGTACAGAACCATCGCCATGCGAACCCACGCCCTTGCCACCAAATACTAACGGCTGGATAACAGGATCGTGCAATACCGCGTGTAACTTGGGAGCCCTCAAAGCTTGTGACATCGGTGTGATGTAGCGTTCAAACATCTCCTCAGCCTCTACCATCAGCCGTCCCAATGACTCGCGGTCGCCAGAAGCCATATACGAAATAGCACGATTGACAATATCATGGTTCCATTCGCCTAATGCACGATGCAGATTCCTTTCTTCTTCCGTGGCTGCGAAGGGATACGACTTGTTCAGGTCTGCTAGAATCTTGATAGTATCCTTCTCGGCACAGAGATCGGCAAACACCCAATAAAGTTGTTTCTTCACGTTTAGCGTCTTTACCTCTATCTCGTCACCATCGAAGGTCATCAGGTTGGGTTTTACACCAAAGGCACAGGCCTGATCCAAACGACCGCAACGCGACGACGTGCGTAACTCACCGAGGTAGGCAATATTCATCTCGCCCAGCGTATTCAAGTTCAGCTTATATAATAAGTTGAACGCGCGCGCAACAAGCACACAGATTGCAGCCGAGGAGCTCAACCCACTCTTCATGGGCAGCGTCATCTGGGTGATACGGATGCGCACGCCGCCTACCTTATACCATTCCAGCATATACGAAGCCACACCTGCACAATAGCAGAAGAACGAGCCTGACTTGGCCACCGACTTCAGCTCTGCCTCATTCATGCGACAGGAGAAGTCGCTCCATATACCCTCTATCTCGGCAGCGTCACTATACATCTCGAAGACAGACGACTTCTCCACTTCAGCATAGATGCCTTGTTCGATACCCGTCACAATAGAAGCGCCAGGCAAAATATCCGCATTCATCGTGCGGTAGTGCCCTGCCCAGTCAGTATGTTCACCAAAAAGGCACAAGCGTCCTGGAACAAAAAGTTTAATCATTTTTGTTATGCATATTTATAAAAAACTTGCACAAAGTTACGACATTTTCCCTATATAGAGCATTTTTTTATCAATTTATTTGGTGAGATTGATATTTTTATATACTTTTGCACCGAAATTACAATTAAAGTTAACAACTTAACACTAAAAAACTACCGCCTATCGAGAAAACTCTACTTCATAAAAAGTAAAGAAAACGATATGAAGAATTATGCAAGTCAGTCCGACGAAGCGTTGGCACTGCTTTACATAGGAGGAGACAATAGTGCGTTTGATGAGTTGTTAGCCCGTAATCAGCAAAAGCTCTATACGTATATTATGTTCGTGGTCCGCGACCCCGAAATAGCCAACGACGTTTTTCAGGAGACGTTTGTTAAGGTCATCACCAAACTGCAGGAAGGCAAATACACCGATTCTGGAAAGTTTTCGTTCTGGCTGACACGTATTGCCCACAACATCATTATGGACAGCTATCGTCAGCAGCGGTCGAGTCATATCGTCGAGCCCACAGCTGACAACGACCTGAACAAGTTGAGTGGTGATGGACTGATAGACATCAACCGCGAGAATGAATTTGTCAATACGCAGATTCTTGAGGACGTACGCCATCTGATGGACGCCTTACCAGCCACCCAGCGCGAAGTAGTCTACATGCGCTACTATCAGGAGCTGTCGTTCAAGGAGATTGCCGAGATGACGGGTGTCAGCATCAACACCTCGTTAGGTCGTATGCGCTATGCCCTGATTAACATGCGTCGCATGGCCAAACAGCACCACATCCAACTGACACTGGAGAGGTAAGACCGATAAGCCATTATAGCGCCCGCAATCCACTAATACGTTCTTCGGGATTCTCACTACCAAAGACATAGCTGCCAGCTACCAACACGTCGGCTCCCGCAGCAACCAGTAGCGGAGCGGTCTCGTTCTGTACTCCGCCGTCTATCTCGATGAGTGCTTTCGACCCGCTCTCATCAATAAGCTGACGCAGACGCTTCACCTTGGTAATGGTATTCTCTATAAACACCTGTCCACCGAAGCCCGGGTTCACACTCATCAGCAGCACCATATCGACATCGCAGATAATATCCTCCAATACCGATACAGGCGTGGCAGGATTCAACGTCACACCGGCTTTCATACCTGCAGCATGAATTTCCTGAATGGTACGGTGTAGATGAGTACATGCCTCAACATGGACATTCATCATCATCGCACCCAACTTGGCGGTTTGCTGGATGTAGTGCTCAGGGTGCACTATCATGTAGTGCACATCTAACAACTTCGTACACTTCTTGGCAACGGCCTCGAGTACAGGGAACCCAAACGAGATGTTTGGTACGAAGACACCATCCATCACATCCAGATGAAGCCACTGGGCCTCACTGCGATTGATCATCTCCAAATCTCTTTCCAGACGAAGAAAGTCAGCAGCAAGCAACGACGGAGAAACGATTGTAGCCATGGTTTTCATTTTTTGAAGCATTACACATACGCGCAAACTGCTTGATAAACAGTATGGTCGATGGACTTGGCGTAAAATCTTCTTGGGTAGAATTTGTCATAGGCAATCCTGTTTTTAAATGTTTCTTATTATTGAAACGTACAAGATGTCTATTTATTATTTACAACGTGAAAATTATTTCACATGCAAGCCGTCTGTCTGTTTCAGACCATTCAGGAAGTCGCGTGCAGCCATGCGTTTCTTGCCAGCCAGCTGAAGTTCAACAACCTCCAACCACTCGTCGGCAGCGGCAATAAAAAATGCTTTCTGCTCTACAAAAGCAGTACCGACAGACTGTTGGGAGGAACGTCCCGTCTTGCACGTCTTGAAGATTTTCATGACCGTTTCCTTGCCGTCAGCATCAATCAGCGTTGTCCACGCGCCTGGAACCGGACTCAGTCCACGCACGAAGTCATAAATGTGTTTGGCACTTTTTGTCCAGTTTATCTCACAGGTTTCTTTGAAAATCTTCGGGGCAGTTTTTAAAGATGTAAAAGGGATGTCTTCTTGCGACATTGTTTCCGGATGGCCATTGGCTGCAACAATAGACTCCAAGGTTTCTATACATAGCGTAGCACCCAGATACATTAGTCCGTCGTAGACATACTCCACATCGGCATCGTCGGGAATGGCAAAGGGCTTCTTGGCAATAATACGTCCCGTGTCTATGTCGTGGTCTAGGAAGAACGTCGTCACACCCGTCTGCGTTTCTCCGTTAATGACGGCCCAGTTGATGGGAGCAGCCCCGCGATACTGAGGCAGCAAAGCTGCATGAACGTTAAACGTGCCATATTCAGGCATCGCCCACACCACCTCGGGAAGCATGCGAAAAGCCACAACAACCTGTAGATTCGCTTTGTACTGGCGCAGCTGTTCAACAAATTCAGGGTCTTTCATCTTCTCGGGCTGTAACACTGGCAGACCATGATCAACAGCATATTGCTTTACTTGCGAAGGCTGTAACACGCTGCCATGTCTACCCACGGGTTTATCGGGCTGCGTCACCACGGCCACCACATTATATTCGTTTTCCACCAGCGCCTTCAATGTTTCCACGGCAAACTCCGGTGTTCCCATAAAAATAATTCTAAGGTCGTTTTTCGTCATAGTACTTTCTTTTTTCGAAGTTTCGATATCTCGACATTTCGAGGTTATTAATCCTGACTGAAATCATGCACCATCTTGCGGTACATCTCATACATACGGCGACGAGAGATATAGCCTTTGAGATGGTTGGTACTGTCAACAACTGGGAGCCACTCGGCCTGGGTAGACTCGAACATACGCATTACCTTCGTCATGGGGGTGGTATCGCTAAGTGTTGCTGCAGGTTCAGACATGAGTTGGTAGGCCTGGAAATGATGGTAGAGCTCGGTGCGGAATACGACGTGACGAATCTTGACGATATTGATTTCGCCCAACAACACACCTGCTGCATCTGTAACAGGCAACACGCGATGTCGCGAGCGACTAATCTGATGAACTATCTTGCCCAGTTCCACATCTGGCTCAACGGCTTGGAAATCGCGGTCAATCACCGAGTCGAGACTCATCAGCGTCAGCACAGCATGATCTGTATGATGTGTAACGAGTCGTCCTTGCTTAGCCAGCCGCATGCCATAGATACTATGAGGCTCGAAGATATTTATCGTCAGATAGCTTGACACTGCGACAATCATCAGCGGCATAAACAGGTTATAGCCACTGGTAATCTCTGCAATGAGGAAGATGCCCGTCAATGGCGCGTGCATCACGCCAGACATCACGCCTGCCATTCCCAATAGAGCAAAGTTCTTCTCTGGAACATAGACACCTATCTGATGCATATTCCACAGGCGTGAGAACAGGAAACCCGTAAAACAGCCAATAAATAGTGACGGAGCGAAAGTACCACCACAGCCACCGCCTCCGTTGGTGGCACTGGTAGCAAACACCTTTGTCAGCAGCACGAGGCCTATATATATAATAAGGTATTCGGGATGGCCATAAAACAGCGACCCGTCGAGTATCTGATTCCAATCAGCCTCCGTCTTGCCATTCAGCAACAGGTTGATGCTGTGATAACCCTCGCCATATAACGACGGGAAGAGGAAGATAAGCGTACTAAGGATGGCGCCACCAATGAGCAGTCTGACGTAGGGCTTATCCTTGAAGCGGGCAAACATGTCCTCGCAGACATTCATGGTACGGATAAAGTATAGCGACACCAGTCCACAGACCACACCCAAAAGAATACAGGCTGGAACGCGCTCTACCGTCCAGTCTGAATCAAGGTGGAACGAGAAGAGCACGGCATTGCCGCTGAAGATATAGGTGAAACACGTTGCCGTGACACACGACACAAGAATAGGCAACAACGATGCCATAGTCAGGTCTATCATCAGCACTTCCAACGTAAAGACCAATCCGGCAATAGGCGCCTTGAAGATGCCTGCGATAGCTCCTGCAGCACCACAGCCCACTAAGGTCATCAGCGTCTTGTTGTCTAAGCGGAACAACTTCCCCAAATTAGAGCCGATGGCCGAACCTGTTAGGACTATCGGCGCCTCGGCACCTACAGATCCGCCAAAGCCAATGGTGATGGCCGAAGCGATAACCGAAGACCAGGTATTGTGTCCTTTCAGCCGCGAGCGGTTCGACGAGATTGCATAGAGAATGCGCGTTATACCATGCGAAATATTATCCTTGACGATATAACGCACGAAGAGCGATGTGAGCCAGATACCAATAACAGGATATACCAAGTAAAGCCAGTTATAGGTGTCGGCATGGAAACGTCCCGTCAACAGTGCTACAATGGTATTGATAAGTCCATGCAAGACATAGGCCGCTACAGCTGATAGTAATCCAACGGTAAATGCCAAGATGAGTAGAAACATCTTGTCGCTCACGTTCTGGACGCGCCAGTCGTGCAATCGTTGCAGCCACTTCGGGTATGTCGTCATCGTTTCACTTTTTCACTTTCTGATGATGGTTACCTCCCCGTCAGGACGCAGTCTAATTATACTGCTTGGTGTATGAGGTTTATGTTCCTGTCGACGAGCCCAACAGACATAGTCGACCTGTTCTATAATGCAGGGGTCTATATCGCAGTAGTTCTGCGCAGCAGGTTCACCACTGATATTGGCAGAAGTCGATACCAGCGCCTTCTGGAAGCGGTAGCACAACTCTTTCGAGAACGGCTCGTTGGTGATGCGCAAAGCTATCGAGCCATCCTCAGCAATAAGGTTCTCTGCCAAATTTATTGCGCCATCAAGTATCAGTGTGGTGGGTTTGACGTCGCCCTCTTTCAGACTGTCAATCAACTGCCACGCCACATCTGGCACGTTGCGGACATAACGTTGCAAACGAGCGTCTGAATCAACGAGACAAATCATCGCCTTCGAGTCGTCGCGCTGCTTGATGTCGTATACTCGCTTGACGGCCTCTGCATTAGTAGCGTCACACCCAATTCCCCATACGGTATCTGTCGGATAGAGTATCACCCCTCCCTTTCTTAATACTTCTACCGCCTTCTTAATATCTTCCTCTCTTGTCATTCTTTCTTCATTCTTAATTAAAACTCAGAGGTAAAGTGGAACTTGATTTTCTCAAAGTCTTGTTGAGCCATACTCAGCACATAGCCAGAATCGGCCAGGAAAACATCCCTACCCTCTTTGTCCTTGGCCATATACTGGTACTTGCGCTTTTTAAAGTTCTCCAATTCCTTGTCATCATCGCTCTCTATCCAACATTCCTTGTAGAGATGTACGGGTTCCTAGCGACACTTGGCGTTATACTCGTTCTCCAAGCGATACTGGATAACCTCGAACTGCAGTTGACCCACCGTACCGATAATCTTGCGACCATTGAACTGGTTGACGAACAACTGAGCCACACCCTCATCCATCAACTGATCGATGCCCTTCTGCAACTGTTTAGACTTCATTGGATCATCGTTCTCGATATACTTAAAGAGCTCAGGTGAGAACGAAGGAAGCCCACGGAAGTGCAATTGCTCGCCTTCGGTGATAGTATCACCTATCTTAAACATACCACCGGTATCTGGCAGACCAACGATATCACCAGGCCAGGCCTCATCGATGGTCGACTTACGCTGGGCCATAAACTGCGTGGGTGATGAAAATCGCAACGTCTTGCCCTGACGCACATGCAGATAGGGCTGGTTGCGTTGGAACTTACCACTACATACCTTGCAGAAGGCGATACACGAACGGTGGTTGGGATCAATGTTGGCGGTAATCTTGAAGATGAAGCCCGTAAACTTCGGTTCTTCAGGTTGTACCTCGCGCTCCTCGGCCTTGGTAGGCTTAGGGCTTGGAGCTATCTCAACAAAGCAGTCGAGCAGTTCCTGAACGCCAAAATTATTCAACGCAGAACCAAAGAACACAGGGGCCACCTCGGCGCTACGATAGGTATCTACCTCGAACTCCGGATAGACGCCATCAACAAGCTCTAAGTCCTCGCGCAGCTTGCTCGCATCGGTTTCCCCGACGCGATTATCCAGCTCGTTGCTGTCGATATCGACAGGAACCTTCTCGGTAACACGCTGCTTATCGGGAGTAAATAGGTTGAGCTGTTGCTCATAGATGTTATACACCCCCTTGAATTTCGCACCTTGGTTGATAGGCCACGACAGCGGGCGCACCTTGATTTCCAGTTCCTGCTCCAGCTCGTCCAGCAGGTCAAAGGGGTCACGTCCCTCACGGTCCATCTTATTGATAAAGATGATGACGGGGGTATTTCTCATACGGCATACCGACATCAACTTACGTGTCTGTGTCTCTACACCCTTAGCACTGTCGACAACAATGATGGCGCTATCAACGGCCGTCAGCGTGCGATAAGTATCCTCGGCAAAGTCTTGGTGACCAGGGGTGTCAAGAATATTCACCTTGTATTCTATGTCCTTGCCGTCAGGTGTATAGTCGAACTCCATCACAGAGGTCGACACCGAGATACCGCGCTGCTTCTCGATATCCATCCAGTCGGAGGTGGCCGTCTTCTTAATCTTATTATTTTTTACAGCACCAGCAACCTGAATCTGTCCACCAAAGAGCAGAAACTTCTCTGTCAGCGTGGTTTTACCCGCATCGGGGTGTGAGATTATGGCGAATGTTCGCCTACGTTCTATTTCCTGATTCATAATTTCTCAATACAATCTTTTAAGCTTTCTTCCCAATAAG
>JAEEGL011060480.1_pt1 | contig 11798 bp, 10 predicted proteins | sample 9134231 | NCBI WGS metagenome assembly JAEEGL01 (sample SAMN16246548, study PRJNA631951) | gut metagenome | biome: gut microbiome; feature: rumen; material: fiber-attached | host: Bos | place: Iran: Karaj | collected 2018-10 | reverse complement strand
TTAATTGCAGATGCATTTAATCGCGCATTTGAACAATGTGATTTAATCGTCTGTCCAGCAGGTGCTGGAACCGCAATGCCATTGGATTCCGATTTGACACCATTGGAATATTACGCATTGGATTTATTCACTGTTGCTATGAACTTGGCTGGTGTCCCAGCGGTCAGCACCCCAGCAGGCTTGGCTGACAACGGATTACCACTGGGTATGCAGGTTGTAGGACGCCGTTTCGATGACTTACGCGTATTACAGTTAGCAAAACACATACAGCAATTTGCTGGTGTTGATAATCGTCCTACAAAGATAATGGGGGAATAAAAAAATGGTGGCCAGAAGTGGAATCGAACCACTGACACAGGGATTTTCAGTCCCTTGCTCTACCAACTGAGCTATCTGGCCATCCGTGAGAAGCATAATATAGTATAAAAAACTAAAAAGCAAGAAAAAATATGTTAAAATAGGTTTCTGTATAAAAAATAAAGGGCAAGAAAATGTACACTATTAAAGGAAAAACAGGTGATTGGGAAGTAGTTATTGGATTGGAAACTCATATTGAAGTTCTGTCCAAAAGTAAGATTTTCAGTGGTGCATCTGCTGATTATAATCCAACTGTCGCACCAAATACCCAGGTTTCCATGGTTGATGCCGCTATGCCGGGAATGTTGCCAGTATTAAATGAATACTGTGTTGACCAAGCAATCAAATTCGGACTTGGTATAAATGCGGAAATCTCTCGTCGCAGCCGTTTTGCCCGTAAACAATATTTCTACCCTGACCTGCCCCAGGGATACCAGATTTCTCAACCTGCTGAAGAACCACCTGTTGTTGGTCGTGGCTGGATTGAAATTATGGGCGATGACGGAAATCCAAAAAAGATTTTAATTGAACGTGCACACTTGGAACAAGATGCTGCAAAAAACAAACACGATATGCATCCAGCAAAATCTTTCGTTGATTTAAACAGATCGGGCGTTATGTTGCTGGAAATCGTGACTTTCTTGGACGTTAAACATCCTGAAAACAATTCATTTATTACATCCCCAGATGAAGCGGAAAAATATCTGCGTGCGATTCGTGAATTGGCACGTGCATTAGGCGTATCCAAGGCCAATATGGAAGAAGGTTCTATGCGCGCAGACGTTAATGTTTCTGTTCGTCGTGCGGGAACAAACACATTTAATGAACGTTGCGAAATCAAAAATATGGTTTCATTCAAATTCATTAAAACTGCTATTGAATATGAAGCAAAACGTCAAATAGAAATCTTGGAAAACGGTGGTCAAATTGACCGTTGCACTATGCGCTTTAACCAAGGCGATGGTACAACAACTGTTATGCGTTCCAAAGAAGACGCTTTGGACTATCGTTATTTCCCAGATCCAGATTTGTTACCATTGGTTATATCTGACGAACAAATTGAACGCGTACGTCGTACAATGCCAGAATTACCAGCGGCGACCCGTGAACGTTTTATGAACAAATTAGGATTATCTGAATACGATGCGACCAGACTAACTGAAACCACAGATATTTCAAAATGGTTTGATACTGCGGTTGGCGATAAACCAGAACGCGCCAAAGCAATCGCAAACTGGATGATTTCTGAATTATTCGCACATCCTGAAAACTTTGATATCACAAATGAAGTGCGTGAACGTGATGCAGATGAACCACGTATTATCACACCAGAAAATCTGGCTGAATTAGTGGATATGATTGCCGCCAATGAAATTAATGGTAAACAGGCCAAAGAAATCTTTATCAAAATGCTGGACGGCGAACGTGGCACAATCCATGAAATCGCTGATAAATACGGAATGAAACAAATCACTGATACAGGTGCAATAGAATCCGCCGTTGACGAAGTTATCAAAAATAATCCTGCCCAGGTTGAACAATATAAATCTGGTAAGGTTGGTCTGTTGGGATTCTTTGTTGGAAATGTTATGAAGGCTACCAAAGGTCAAGCAAATCCTGCAATGGTAAGTGATTTGTTGAAACAAAAATTAAGTTAAAAAAGGTATAAATAATGGATATGAATGAAATATTATCACAATTATTTGCAGAGCGTCCAACTATCGAAGTTCCGCAAAAAACTCGGCAAGTATCGCAGAAAGTTTTAAATGTGCAACAAAAAATTGTTCACACAAACATGGAAACAAAACACGTAAATCACAAATAACAAGGAATATAAAATGAAAGTTGTAGCTATTGTCGAAGATAATCCAATTACAGGTGTTCGTTATGGAACTGTTGAAGTTGCGGAATACAATAACAACACACAAAGAAGGCTGGATAGATTTTATAACGCACGCAACAGATACAGAAGAATTGCACATACAAAACATATAAGACAAAAATAATTTTATAAAATGCCAAAAAAATTCTATATAAAAACTTTTGGTTGTCAGATGAACGTATACGATGGATTGCGTATTACCGCAATGCTTGAACACCACGGATACGTGCATACAGACGACGTTTCTGATGCGGATATAATACTGTTAAACACCTGCGCAGTTCGTGCCAAGGCAACAGAAAAAGTATATTCTGCATTGGGACGTATTCGTCTTGCCAAAAAGAAAGATGCTATATATGGAATTGTTGGATGTGTTGCACGCGAATCCGGTAGCGACGCATTTCGTAAAATCAAAGATTTGAATTTCGTTTTAGGTCCACAAAGTTATCATAAATTGCCAGAAATCTTGGAAGATCCAAATACAAAATTATTAGATATAAATCTTGGCGGATTAGAAAAGTTCGATGAATTGCCACCAATAACTAAATCTCCATTGGTTGCATATATACCCGTCCAAGAAGGTTGTAATCATTGTTGCACATATTGCATTGTACCATATACTCGTGGCCCCGAAGTTTCGCGTCCTTATTCCGACATAATGGCGGAAACAATGCATGCAGCCGATATTGGTGCAATTGAAATTTGCTTTCTGGGACAGAATGTAAACGGTTATAAATATACTGATGAAAACGGCAAAACATATCGTTTATCAGATGTAATAAAAGCAACAACAGAAATTGATTCTGTTAAAAGAATCCGTTTCACATCCAGTTATCCAACCGAGATGACAGATGATTTAATAGAACTTTTTGGAACAGAACAAAAATTATTACCATTTTTAAATATGCCAATTCAAAGTGGTTCTGATAATGTGTTAAAACGCATGTATCGCCAATATAGTATTTCTGAATACATGGCGATAATTGATAAATTCAAAGCTATTCGTTCAGACATTCAAATATCCAGTGATTTTATTGTTGGATTTCCTGGTGAATCAGACAATGATTTTGAACAAACAATGCATGCAGCAAAACGAGTTGGTTATATAAACTCTTTTTCATTTAAATATTCGCCCCGCCCTCATACTGCGGCGGCAATAATGCCTGATCAGATTCCTGAAAACATCAAAAGCGAACGTTTAATCAAATTAGACGATTTATTAAACGAAAGACAACGCGAATTCAATTTATCTTGTATAGATAAAACTTTTGAATGTTTATACGAAGGTCCTGATAAAACAGGTAAAAAACATATTTACAGAACACCATATATGCAACCGTGCATCGTTGCCACGGACAACCCAACCAATATGGCGACTATAACTATTACATCTGCTAATAAATCCTGTCTACATGGAAAAATCGTTGATTAAAAAGCAATCTTGATATCCGCAGATACCTTACCCGACAAACCGAAATCACTGTCTAATATTCCAAATGATACGGAACCGCCTATTTTATCTGCCACGGTCCATATACCAATTCCAATACTTCCGTCAAAATACGCATGCGAATCTATTCCTGCGCGTAATATATAGCTGTATGTCATACCGTCCATAAAATATTTAAAACCAATATCACTGCCTATACGCAATGCAGAATCTTTCTGATGAACATCAACAACTTTCTCGGATTGCGCCATATATCCGACAAACGGGGACAAAAATAAACCTGACTCAAAATTGAACTTTGTTCCAAAATCCAAACCAGCATAAAAACCGAAACTATCTGGATTATTTGTGACATCATTACCGTTTTTCACATTATCACAATGTATCTTTGAATAACTGATACCACCAATACCACGCAAGAATAAAGCTTCATCAATATCATATTTAAACCGTATATTTCCACCATATATACCAGAATCAAAATTACTTACACTATTGTGAAAATCTGCCTTGGTGACATAGGCAGAAACATCCACATACAACTTGCCAGTCAATTTAGTTCCAGAATTTAAACGTAATCCCGCATTTTGAAAATGTTTCGCATTATAATATTCCGGTGACACAGATATAAACAAATCATCAGAAAAATCATGTATTCTTACTAACCCGTGTTGATGTAACGCAATCATTGGTTGCAACAACATTTTCGGATTATTTTGAACACCGATACTCATAACCTGCTGTTCATATTGTGCCGTTCTTTGACCCGTAGCATATGTATCGGAAGTACTCCGTACGATGCACATTCCAATACCACTAGAACAAACGCCCCAATTATAAACATATACAGTAGAATTAGTTTCGTCCTGTAAGTTTATAAAACCACCTGCATTGGTCGTAAAGTTTGTAAAGCGCAGGATTTCTTCATCAGTAATATTATTCAGAAAACCGTCTGTTAATCTTATTTGTAGATTTTCTACATCATTTATTAAACTGACATCAAACAGACCGTTAAACCCAGAATCAGCATTTAATATTATAATTTGATTTGAACCACCACCATACATATCAAAGTTTATTCTGACTTGATTAGCATCCGCAGACGAGGTATATAATTCAGATAAATTATACGTACCACCATTATTGATTAATATATCTGCATGATTACCATTATTCGGTATCAAAGAAACTTCACTTGGGCCACTAACAACATAAGTATCCGGGGCCAAACCACCACCAGATATTTCTTGATATGCCCCAGCAGAAACAATACTGATCATATTTATCGCTATAAAAGATGTTAAAATCTTCCCTTTCATACCAAATATCTTAATAAACTATCGATAAAAATAAAGGAAAAATTTCTTAAAAATCTGGGCATCCATACCTATATAAAACCGGGTAATTATTTGATATGATTTCAGTATCGACACATAAGAAAAAAACAAAAAAACTCAAAAGGAGAAACAATATGAAAAAACTAGCTATTTCTACACTTGCTGTATTAATTGCATGCCCTGCTTTTGCTGGGAACCCGCGCGACGGAAGTTCTTGGCAAATCGGAGGCTTAGATCCATACATAGGATTACGTGGTGGTGTATCCTATTCTAATACAAACTACAGATATATTGGAGAAAAAGAATCCATGACAGATGTCGTTCTCCAAGGACGTGCTGCTATGGGTTTGGAAATAGACAAACAATTTCGTTCTGAAATTGAATGGTCTATCCATGGTGCCGCCAAAGATTCCGCAAGATTTGGCGCTACTAATGTTGACGTAAAGACAAAATTACAAACATTATTAATGAATACATACATGGAATTTGGTCCATGCACAGCCATTGTCCGTCCATTTGTTGGCTTGGGTGCCGGTGCCGGATTCGCATCTGTTAAACGTTCTGGCACAGGTGTTGAAAAACACACAAATGACAAAGCAGGATTTTCTGCGACAGGTATGATGGGTATGACATTTGATATGGAACAATTTGCAGTAGATGTTGCTGCACGTTATACATATGTTGATGTAATGTCCGGATTACATAATTTTGGTGCTGATTTAGGTATCAGATTTATGTTCTAAAACCTTTCATAATTTTCAACAATCTGTTTTCCCATACGCCAAAAGCGTGTGGGTTTTTTATACGATAAAAGACCGACCAAACTTGGTCGGTATATATTTTATTTTATAAAACGATTTTATAATTTAGCCAAAGCCAACTTGTTCAACAAACCTGATTCTATATCAGTTAATAAAGACACCATCCCCTGATTAACTTCTTCGCCAGCCATAATTTTCTCTATAATCTCGATCACAGAAATACATTTTTTAACTATATCTAATTCAATATATTTTGGATTCAAAATATTTGCTTTGAAAACACTTTTATCCTCGGTCGCCATAAAATAACGTTCCGCTATCTTATCAATCCAATCATCTATATCCTCATGTAATCTATCAAACAATAAATGACGCGCATAATCATCTGTGGACCAATGATTTATTTTACACGAATATTTTAATGCTATTAAATGCTGTAATAATTCATACATATTTTTCTCCTTTGTTTAATTTACACGAACACAGAATAAAAACTTTACCTGTAAAAACCAACAGGACTATATTCTGAGCTATACGCATAAAATCCGGCATTTTTGGGGAATCATACCTAACGAAAAATAAATAAAAAAATATACAATAAATCTGTATTTCATATAACCAAAGGAGAAATAATATGAAAAAAATTGTAAAACTGATATCTGCATTGGCTATTGTTTTAACATTTTCTGGTTGTGCAAATGATTGCCCGCATAAACAAAACCATACACAAAACACATACGAGCAATGCCACAACGCAAATTGCACTAACAAAGCACATAAACACCATAAAAAACTGCATACAAAAATGTATACTCGCAACAATCATAATGAAGCAACCGAAATTGGTTATGTCAAATTTTATGATATAGACCAAGGCGTAAAAATGGTCGTCAACGTAGATAAATTACGTAATGGCGTAGACTATACAACAAAAATATATCAATGTAAGGATGCAAAATGCACAAACCCAGATACATGCTGTTCAGAAACCTATATGTCTTTAGAAATGCCACTCACCAGAAAAGATAAAAACAATCCTATGCTCCAAGAAACTTTCATCATTAACAATGTGAACACAAATCAATTACAAGGCGCAACCATATTCTTTGAACGTGATAACGGCTATCGTGCAGTATGGGGATTTTTAGATTAAATATACCAAGGTAAAAAAATAGTCGCAAAAGCGACTATTTTTTTTATTTACTAAACATTTTTCGTATTAAATCCAGCGGTATAACCAAGAATGCCAATCCAAATACAACGAACCATTGTTCATATGTCAATGGCACAACTTGGAACAATTGACCACCAAAATTAACAATCCCAATAGTGCCGATAATAATGATACATGCAATTAGTAAAAACATTGGATTTTTATCTATACCACGCAATAAACGCATATCATTAACACGCACATTAAATCCATTAAACGCAGCAATCAACATAATTAGCGCGAATCTGACGGTCAAATTAACCGTTTGATTATCACCAAACACATCACGTACAGCAGGCACAAATAATAAAGCAAAAATTATTCCAAATTCTATACACCCTGCAATAATTCTGGTTAAAGTTTGTCCTGCAAACAATGATGCGCCCTTTGGTTGTGGCGGAACATCCATATATTGAACTTTTGCAGGTTCAGACCCGAACGCCAACGAATTTAAACTGTCCATAACAATATTTATAACTAAAACTTGGACAGCAACAAATGCAGGCACCAAGAACGCAATTGGATAAATCAAACTTAATATTATTAACATCAAATTGATAGGCATTTGAAACATCAAAAACTTCGTAATATTGTTCATAAACGTTCTGCCAAATAACACGGCATCCGCCAAAGATACAAAATTATCATCAACAATTATAACATCCCCTGCTTCCTTGCATACATCAGTCCCACTGCCCATAGCAAAACCGACATCCGCTCGTTTCAATGCGGGGGCATCATTTGTTCCATCGCCACACATACCTATACATAAATTCATTTCTTGGGCAATTTTCACCAATCTTAATTTGGTTCGCGGAACCGCACGAGCAACAACTTTTAATCTATATAAATTCTTTTTTATTTCTTTATCAGTCATTGAATCTAATTCACGTGCGGTCACCACTAAATCATCATCATTATTAACAATGCCGGTATCTATACCTATCGCGCGCGCCGTATCCAGAATATCACCCGTCATCATAATAACATGGATTCCGGCACGGTGCATACGCGCCACCGCATTTGGCACTTCACGTCTGACATCATCACGAATACTAACCAGCGATACCAAAACCAAATTATCTGGTAATTTAGCATTTAATGCATTTCCAACACTATACGCTAATGCAACAAGTCGTTTTGCTTGTTTGGCATTCTCGCGTATTATATGCAACATTTTATTTTTATTTATTGTGTGTGTAACGCCATTTACATCCACATATTTTGTCACATGTTCTAATATAATTTCTGGTGCACCTGTGTATAATACAAACTGCTTTTTATCTTGTTTTCTCATTATACGTACCGCAGAAAACTTATTTGCACTATCAAAAGGTATTTTATCCAATGTCTTAATTTCGCGCATCACAGCACGTACCAATTTAGATTTAGGATTCAATGCAGACAACAATGCACGTTGTGTACTGGTACCACCAACAATGGCCCCTTTATCATCAAACGCAGCCCCCGTATTAAATAAAATATCAGCCGCAATAAACCGTGATACAGGCAAATCAGAATCAAAGTCAACCTGACTACCATCACCTAAATAATTTGTAATTGGAATTAAATTACCATACGTCAATGTCCCTGTTTTATCTGTACACAGAATTTGTATATTTCCTGCCTCTGGTATTTTATGAGTATTTTTAGCCAGAACATTATGTTTTATCATATTACGTGCATTCTGGGAAATAATCATAGTAATAATAAAAGGCAAACCTTCGGGAACTGCTGCAACAACGATTGTTAATGCAACTATGAAAGCATTCAGAATATGATGTAAAACATTTAATAAACCAGATGCAAAAAATGCCTGCAAACCACCCGCAGAAATCACGGCATCCGCACACAATACAATCGCAACAATTGTTCCACCAACGTACCCGACACACCCTATTTTAACAGCTAATTTATCTAGTTTAATATCCAGATCTGTTTTCACTTCATCTATATTACGCATAGCCAATAGGGTTTTTGCATTTTCTGTATGAACACCTATTTTTTCAACAACCATATAACATTCGCCACTTTGAACGGTTGTACCGCAAAACAACAAATTTTGGCATACATAATCTTCGGCCGTCACGACTGCGTTTCTGTCGTATTTAAATCCAGCTACAGGAGATTTTGGACATTCTTCGGATTCACCATTCAACACCGAATTATTTACGCTTATACGACCTTCTAATACATATCCATCAGCAGGAACAGTTTCGCCAGATTGTAAAAAAACTATATCACCAACAACAATATTATCTGTTTTTATCGTTTTTATTTTTCCATCCCTGACCACCATGGCAAACCGAAGTGCCGTCTTGTTTTTTAATTCTATAGAATATTTCTGGGCTTTTAATTTGGTAATAGTGCCGATAATTCCCACACATAACAAGACTATACCCACGCCTATTGGTTCTACATAGCCACCGAAACCAAATACAGCCAACACTAAAAACAACACCAACATCCCCAGTAAAATCAAATTGATTTTATCTTGGAATATTTCCAAGAAAAACTGTAATGCTGTCTTACTTTTAACCTCTGGGATAGTATTTGTTCCAAACTTTTTTTTATTAATAGCAACCTGCTTTGCTGTCAAGCCCGTAATTTTCATTAACGCCTCTCTTTTACCCCCTTATTTTACCATAAAATACATAAAAAAACAAAAGAGCCATGGCAAATATGCCACAGCCCTTTCCAATAAGAATAACATGGTTTTATTAAATATCAGTCCCAGTCAGCTCAATATCCTTGGAACGGAATATTTCAACCAAATACACGGTTGGTTCTTTACAGCGTTTCATGCGCACTCCCAATGTCCCCCGTGCAAATTCCAGTTTATTTTTCATTGTCATGTCTTGCCTCTTCAAAAATCTCTCTGGCAAAAAGCAATTTACACTAATAAATTGTTTTTGTCAAGTATTTTATTGTTTTGTACAGAACTACTCTCCACAATCCAGACATTCCTCGCCAATCTCTTGAACGTCACCTTCTGTGACAACTGCGACAGGAACGACCTTGCCTGGTTCTGTATAATGTGTCTCTTTTACAACGCGTACACGACGATTTTCGGCATTTGGCACACCATCAGCCGTCTGAACTTTCAAATCCTCTTCACCTGCAGAAACTGCGACAATTTGGCTTGCTGGGATGCCATAGCTGATTAACATTTTTTGTACAGCTTCGGCACGACGACCACCCAAAGCATAGTTATAACTGTTGCTGCCTGCTGTATCTGTATGGCCAACCACAGAAACCTTTATATTCTTATTTGCCTGTGTTGCATCTGCTAATTCACGGATTAAACCGGCATATTCTGGCTTGATAACAGCTTTGTTGAAATCAAAATGCACTTCGAAAATTTCTTCCATAACGTGCTGTGTTGGTTCCAAAGGAATCTGTTGGACCTTGATAACTGCCTTTTCTTCGTTAGGTTTCAAAGCATCTAAACGATCGTTAATAGCCTTGATTTCAGCACGCATAGCCATCATCATGTTGATAAATTCATCACGAGTGACGACTTCTTCACCCAAAGTAGGCAATTCTTCTTGGTGACAAGGACAACCTTGTGGCTGTGGCGCCGGTGTGGCACCTTCTGTTTCTGGCAATTCAATTACAATTGGACGTCCTGTGTCACAATCGCAACGAGATGCACCATGGCTGGAATTCACAGCAACTGTGTTTCCACTATTAGAAACCTGTTTATCGCCACCATAGATATTCTGATTGAATACCATTGGCACCGCTTGATGTTGTCCAACTGGGATAGTTTGAATCAAGTTTTCATTACCTGGAACACTGATATTGTTCACAATCACAATACCATCACGTGGATAAGACACACCACCAACAGCATTTAATGAACGTGTATCTGGATAAAATGCCTTGTTTTCTATTTCAATTGACGCAGGCGCAGCAGCTTTCTTGGCAACCTTGCATCCGCCTTTTTTACAATTTTGCAACACATCCATAGCCGCTACGAAACGATCATGACATTGTTGAGCTGTTTCAACCTGACCTGTTGATGCCGCAGACAACCAACAATCGAACTTAGCTTGGGCTTCGGCTGCTACATCTGGGCGCTCGTCAGTTGCATCATTTTTAAATTGGTCGATCATATCATCGTACGCCATTTCCAGCGCAGCAACTTCATCATCATTATTCAAAGGCCAATTTCCAACTGTTTCTGGGAAAGGTGTTTCGCCAGAAAACGCGGTCACAGCTTTTTGAGCAAACAATTCACCCATTTCTGGGTATCCACTTGTCCGCGCATTATAAATAGCATAAGAACGATAATTCATCGCCAACTGATTCAAAAATGAATCTTGATGCGGTGCAGAATACACATCCAAACCTTCGACATAATCGACCGTTGGAGTAGAAACATTCGCATCATTACGACCGGTTCCGGCGCATCCAGCCAGAACAATCATCGATGTTACAACCAAAATACGTGAAAAAAATCTGTTTGCCATAAGCCCTTCCTTTTAATAAATCTTCACCATATTATACTATTTTTTTGTATTTCAGTAAAGCGGAAAAAACAAACAGTTACATAAAAATTATTTATCCAAGAATTGTGTCACTGTTGGCACCAAACTTTGTACCCCAGATAACCCACCACCAGACGTCAAACCACCCACAGCATCCCACACGGCACCTGTATTTGTCTTTCCTCCCGCACTGGTAATAGTCGTTTTCAAAAACTCTGCATATGCTTGCTTGCTACGTGCAGATATTTTTTCCGGCGCACATTTTTCCATTTTTGCAATCAGCTTTGTATACTTATCTGCCTCAT
>JAEEGL011049936.1_pt1 | contig 11798 bp, 9 predicted proteins | sample 9134231 | NCBI WGS metagenome assembly JAEEGL01 (sample SAMN16246548, study PRJNA631951) | gut metagenome | biome: gut microbiome; feature: rumen; material: fiber-attached | host: Bos | place: Iran: Karaj | collected 2018-10 | reverse complement strand
AGGGTTTACTGACTCCGTAACACCATCATCAGAATCCTGATTTATATCAACTTCACAACCACAGAATTGACAAACTATTTTTTGTTTTCCGGGTACAAAATCTACGGTACCGAAACAATTCGGACACCTGAGAATTTTTATAGAATCTGAATTATTCTGTGGTTCCATACTAAAACCTTCCATGAATATACATCATATGCTTTTTGTCAAGAATTTCTTCGTGTGACAGTAGGGACGGTTCTTACTGTCACATATTTTCAGACACTTCTATAACTTCAGTCTCGTTTATAGCCTTCTCGACGAGTTCCTCTATAACTCCTGTGAGTTTCTTCTCAGACCTCTCTATGATATGAAGATAAGGCTTCGTTACAGGATGCTTTGCAACAAATATCGTACAGCAATCCTCATAAGGCTGGATTGAGGTCTCGTAAGTGTTTATCTTTTCAGCTATATCAACTATATCCTGCTTATCAAATGCAATAACCGGTCTGTATACAGGAAGAGTGCAAACCGCATTGGTAGCTATGAGACTCTGGGGAGTCTGGCTTGCCACCTGACCGATAGATTCGCCGGTAATAAGCGCCTGAGCTTTTCTCTCATATGCAAAATGCTCAGCTATCCTCATCGTATATCTTCTCATGATGATGGTCAGTTCATCCCTCGGACATTTATCAATGATAGCCAGCTGAATATCTGTAAAGTTTACTACATGAAGCTTTATGGGACCCGTGTATACACTGATAAGTTTCGCCAGATCCACTACCTTCTGTTTTGCTCTCTCCGAAGTATAAGGCGGTGCATGGAAATAAACCGCATCAATGGTAACTCCACGCTTGCTCACCATATATCCTGCTACAGGACTGTCTATACCGCCTGACAACAGAAGCATGGCATGTCCGTTAGCACCTACAGGCATTCCGCCCAGACCCTTTACAGATTCCGAATATACATAAGCAAAATTCCTGATCTCAACATATAAAACAATCTCAGGTTTATGAACATCTACCTTGAATTCCGAGAAACGGTTCAGGATATATTCACCCATATCCGCACATATCTGAGGAGAAGTGATGGGATATGATTTATCCGAACGTCTGGCTTCAACCTTAAATGTATGATGCGTATTCCCGTATCTTTCTTCTACATAGTCTCCCACACCTTTTGTGAGTGAATCCCAGGAAGCATCCTCTATCACTACAGCAGGACATATCTCCCATACACCAAATACTTTCTTCATCTGGTCTATGGCTTCATCGTAGTCATATACATCCGGACAGTTCACTTTGAGTCTGCCCTGTTCCCTGACTACAGTAAATCCATCGGCCACTTTAGCCAGTTTTTCTGCTATCCTGTCACACAGTGCATCCTCAAACACATACCTGTTTTTACCCTTTATACCTATCTCCGCATATTTAATCAAAAATGCTTTATAATTCATATCTTCCCTACTTTCTATTTTCAATCAGAGAACCGTCCCTCTGATTGATTTTTATTTCCTGGTAAATCTCGAGTATATCGGTACCAGTTCTTTCAAAACATCAATGCAATAATCAATTTCTTCTATAGTCGTATACCTTGAAAAACTAAACCTCAAGGTTGAATCAAGTAATTCTTTTTTAACTCCTATAGCCTGAAGTGTGCTGCTGATTCCGGGATGATTTGAAGAACATGCAGATCCCGATGATACATATACTCCCTTTTCTTCAAGCGCATGAAGCAGTACCTCTGCCTTTATCTTATCAAAACTTACACTAACTATATGAGGTGCTGTTTTTCTAATAAGTGAATTTAATCCGGTATCATCATTCCCATCTGAATCTTTTTCTTTAGATAAAGCATTGTTTTGAATACATTTATCAGAGGGATATACCGCATTTACATGTGTTCCCTGTACTTCACTTATTCTTTTCAGGAAATGCTCCTTCAATGAATAAATATGATCTATCTTCTTTTCAAAATCCTCATATGCTTCACGTGCAGCTTCACCAAGTCCTGCTATAGCCGGAACATTCTCGGTTCCCGACCTCCTGTTTTTCTGTTGTCCACCTCCGAAAATCAGAGGACGAAGCTTCACTTTTTCATCAGCATAAAGGAATCCGCTTCCCTTCGGTGCATGAATTTTATGACCGCTGACGCTTAAGAGGTCTATGCCTTCCTTTTTGGGATTTATCCTGTATTTTCCGTAGCCTTGAATTGCATCAACATGGAATATGATATCGGGCTTTTTAGCTTTTACTGCTTTTGATATCTCAGCTATATCCTGAACTGCACCGACTTCGTTATTTACATACATGATAGATACCAAAGTCGTATTATCATCTATCATATTCAGCAGTTCATCAAGTCGAATATGCCCCATCTCATCCACCGGAGCAAATTCCACATCGAAATCAAAATCCTTTAACGATATGAGCGGCGAATAAACCGAAGCATGTTCAAAGCAGGATGATATGATCTTGTTTCCGCTTCTCTTCATGGCAAGGGCGGCACCACACAATGCCATATTGTTAGATTCGGTTCCCCCCGAAGTAAATATTATCTCTTTTGGTTGGCACTTTAACGTTCCCGCAATAATCTCCGCAGATTTTTTTATATACTGTTCAGCCTCAAAACCCTTCATATGTTTTGACGAAGGATTTCCGTAATCCTCCCTCATGACTTTCAAGGCCGTTTCCGATGCAGCTTCACTCACACGAGTGGTTGCCGCATTATCCAAATACGCTTCCATTCCTGTCCTTCCATTATCGACTATCATTAACTTTTTCTTATCAAGCTGATTTATGATAATACTCAAAGATATTGGTTAATCATCATATAATATTAGAAGAATTTAGAAATCCTATAACTGAGAGTAACATCATTCCTGCAGTCTCGGTTCTAAGGATTCTTTTGCCCAGTGATATTTCTTTTGCTCCTGAGTTTATAGCTTCTTCTACTTCTGTCGGTTCAAATCCGCCTTCAGGTCCTATAAATATTGCCACATCACTTCCGGCCGGGATGTTTTTTATCATTTCAAGTGACTTCTTCATTCCTTCCGGAGAACTGTCTGCATTTTCATATGGTATTAGAACAACATCCATTTCACCGGCAGCTTTTAACGCCTCTTTAAAGCTCATGCAGTTCGACACTTCGGGAATTATTCCACGGCCTGACTGCTTTGCCGCACTCTCCGATATAGCCTGCCAGCGTTTGTTTTTTGCTTCTTCTTTTTTCTTGTCATCAAGCTTTACGATGACACGTTTTGTCATAACCGGAATTATCCTAAAAACTCCGAGTTCGACAGACTTCTGGATTATCATTTCCATCTTGTCTTTTTTGGGAAGTCCCTGGAACAGATGAACTCTGAATGGCATCTCTGCCTCCGATATTCCTGAACTTAGGATTTCAGCAACCACTTCATCCCTCCCAAGGGATTTTATCCTGGTATGATAATCCGTACCTTCACTGTCACAGATGATGATTTCTTCACCTTCCTTCATCCGAAGGACATTTTTTATGTGATTTACATCTTCACCTGTTATATATATTGTATCTTCTGAAATATTTGATTTTTCTGTATAGAAGTGGTACATAGATGTGTTCCTTCCTAGAAAATCTTGTGACACATTTAATCTTTACAACTGTCAAATACACTTTCAACGCGACAATAAGGACTAGAGCCATAGTCACATCACGCATCCCCATTGTCAACGTGACAACGCTAACTATGTTCTTTATCACTTCTTAGCTACGAATGCTACCCAATCATTCATATGCATTACTTCGATGATTTCAAAACCATTCTTTAGTAATGCCTCTCGAACTGCTTCTTCTTTTGTATTGATTATTCCTGAACTGATAAATAATGCACCTTTTCTCATGTATTTTGAACATACAGAAGAAAGTGGTATTATTACATCCGCCAGGATATTGGCAACTACGACATCAAATCTGTCAAATCCCGTTCTGATACAGATATTTTCATCTTCGAGGACGTTACCGGTGTAGAACCTGATACCCGAAGACTTTATCTCTATCTTTTCTAAGTCCGAGGGAACACTATCATCTGTTTTTTTGTTTCCGTCTTTACAGTTTAAGTTTTCTTTATTGATGCAACTATCAGAACCGCCACTTACATCAAAATACTCTGCCTTTATTTCGTTTATCTCTGCGTTTTCCACAGAGGTTCTCGAAGCATTGTCATCTACATCGATTCCGAGTGCAGCTTCTGCGCCGAGTTTCATACCGATGATGGACAGGATACCGCTTCCGCATCCTACGTCGAGAAGCTTGTCCCCTGTTTTCAGGTACTTGGAGAGAGCCTGAATACAGAGTTTCGTAGTCTCATGTGCACCTGTACCGAATGCGGTTCCGGGATCAAGTTCTATGATAGTATCGTCTTCCTTTATATCCGGAAGTTCATCAGCCGAACACCATGTTGGTTTGATCACGATTTTATCGGAGCATCTGAACGGATGAAAATACTGCTTCCAGTTGTTTATCCAGTCCTTGTCCTCCGTCTCTGATACTTCAAACTTCAGTGTACCCAGATTGTATTCCGAACTGTAAAACTCAAGATTCTCTAGTAGATCCGATTTTAACTGTTCCACATCCATGTCAGGATCCACATAGAAGCTCAGCTCAGCTACTCCGTCATCAGGGGGCAGTTCAGGAAGAATATCAATAAACATCTTCTTTTTATCTTCATCCGAGAGTTGGATTTTGTCCTCTATCTGGACTCCTTCTATTCCCATCTCATCCAAAACCGCAGATATCAGGTCTTCTGCTTCCGTAGTAGTTTCAAGTGTTATCTTTTTCCATTTCATATGGTATACTCCGCAAAAATTTTACTCAGACACCGTATTTACAACAATTTCAGCGCCATATTTTTTGAATGCTTTCTTTATCTGGTTTGCTACAGCTTTATCCTCTGTGGTAAAAATAGTAACAGGTCCGTTTTCCAAACTACTTAAAATATCCTTTGATTCTCCCAGACCTCTTCCGGTATAATCCATCAAAAGTTTTATCATTCTGGCATAATCTTTACCAGTCTGATTAAGAATGATTTCATATGCTTTTACTGTCTGAATATCATCAATGTTATCTGATTCATTGTTTTCCGAATTTTCTTTATCTTCATTGTTTTCTTCTGTTACAGTCTCTTCAACTTCTGTTGTAGCTTCTGCATCTTTTACATCATCTGTATCAGTTTTACTTCTCTTCGCTTTTTTATCATCAGAGTCATTATTATCTGTTTCCGTGCTGCCTGTTTCGGTACTTTCTTCTTCGGTCTCAGTCTTTTTGGACTTTTTCTTCTTTTTATCTTTCTTGCTATCCTTATCCGCAGTCTCTTCTGTTAAACCTTCACCTGATTCCGTTACCTCTTCGGGGTTTTCGGTTTCTACTGAATCACTTTCTTCATCGACTGTTTCTTTAACTTCAGTCTTTGCACCCTGAGCAGGCTCTGTATAATCTACATTGTCAAAGATTACCTCATCAGCATATCTTACACGCTTCTCCTTGAATTTCTCCAGAGAATCATATCCCAGATAAAAATGTGTCTTGTCATTGGTCAGGAAGCATTCTCCCATAACCATAAATCCACCGTATGAATAAGTGCTGAGTGAATATCCGTCAGAAGGACATACAGGCTTTACATCAGCGAAGTTATATTCACCGTTCTCATTCTTCGGGATATCATCATATAAACTAAACCAATACAGCCATCTTGCATCATCATACTGACTTCTCATATCACATCTGTAGAGATTGTATAATGCAGTATACTCCTTTGTCCATCCGGTAGCTTTCTTATACAAAATGATGGAACCGATATATTCTACGTTCTTCAGAGCTTCACTCTCTACTCTCTGTTCGATATCTTCATTAAAGAAATCATGGATTTTCTGGATATCATCCTCTTTCATCTTTGTAAATACTGCCTGATCAATCTTTGCAGTATCATCGAGAGGCTCTAAAAATCCGTCCAGAACAAATTCCTTTGAAGTGGACTGCATTTTAAGTCCACGGAAAGCGCCGTATTCTTCTACAGAATCAAATCCCGATCCTTCATATCTGATGCTGACTACTACAGTATCGCCGTTTGACAGGCCTTCAGACTTGTCCACGTCATATTCCCATGCATAGATATAATCATTTGCTGAGTAATCCTTGGCTATCTCTATAGTACCCTGACCGCTTATACCCTCGTATCTTATAGAAATTCCTAAGAAAGGATCGTAATCTTTAAGTTCCTCTAATCCTGATACGGTAAAGATGAATTCTTTTGATTCTGCTATTTTACCTATTTCGGCAAGTCTTTCATCGACATCGCCGCCGTCAGTATCCTTTACGGTTACCTTTATCTGATCCCCGTTAGAAAGTTTTTCAGTCTTATCAAGTTCAAAATCAAGGAACCAGTATTCAATAGGAAGTCCTGACGAATAGAACCATGCATATCCGTTTGTATCCTTACCGTCTGTCTTAATCTCGATATCCTTAAACAGATCTACCTTCTCAAGTTCTTTTAATCCGGTAACAGTAGATGTAAAATTTTCATACGATAAATTAAGTCCGCATTCGCTTGAAATAGCTTCCTTATCAATCTCGCTCCAAGTGAGATTTACAGTATCATTATTTGAAAGCTTTTCAGTCTTATCAGCCTTTATTGTTATCATACCGAGTTTAGCCAGAGAGGTCTTTACCTGATCCTCACCCATGTTTTCGATGTTATCCTTTACTACACTACTGTAATCAAATTCTACAGAAGCTGTACCAGTTCCCTGATAACCTTCATATTTTACTTTTACATAATTGTTCAGATTCACATCAATATTAGATGAGCATCCGGTAAGTACCAATGCAACAAACACAACAGCTGCTAAATACTTGATAGTTGATAAAACTTTCATCTCGTCCTCCTGAAATGTCTATTTACCCCTCTGCATTTAAACTCTAAATCCCATCAAAAACGCGTTTCGCATTTTCTTAAATATATAACAAAGATCCCCGCTTCTCCAATTTTGTTATACTATTTAATTTTCTTCAAAATCAGAAGAATCATATTCCATACACGCTCCACCGAAGCTATATCCAGCTTTTCGTCAGGAGTGTGGATACTTAAAATATTGGGACCGAACGATACCGCGTCCATCCCCGGAATCTTGTCACAGAATATACCGCATTCGATGCCGGCGTGAATGGTATTAACCACCGGTTCGCTTCCGTAGCACTCCCTGTATGCTTCAACACATATATCCCTGACCTTTGAATCTGCTTCAAACTTAAATCCGGGGTAATTTCCAAAAGTTGAAATCTTTCCTCCGAGAAGTTCTACCAGTGCTCTTATCCTGGCTACTGCACTTTCCTTCTGACTCTCTACAGAAGATCTCACTAGGAAATCAAAATGAAAAGCATCATCTTTGAGTGCCACGATTCCAAGATTCTGTGATGTCTGAACCATACCTGCCAGCTCCATATTCATTTCGAGTACTCCCTGAGAAGGAAGTGTGATGGCATTCAGTATTTTAAGTGTAGAGGCTTTGTCCAAAAATACCAGATTTCCTTCTGTAGAATGTTTGTTCCAGCCTGTAAGCTTTTTATGATCAATATCTTTTTCATCAATCACGTTGGTACTCAAAACCATATCCGGATTTACACAACTGTATTCAGCCCTTAAAGTATTATCATAATCGGATATAAACTTATTTACATCACCGAGTAAATCCTTTTCGACAGCGATAACAGCTTTAGCATGCTGACAGATAACATTGTCAAATTCACCACCCGCAATGTTTACCAGTGAAAACACATTCTTTGTATATAATTCTCTGAGTACTCTTCCCAACAGGTAATTAGCCGATGCCGGCTGTTTATCTATATCTGCTCCGGAATGTCCGCCCTTTAGACCTTTAATCTCTATTTCAACCAATGCGGTTTTCTCAGAATCGTCTTTACCGAGTACTGCATGTGTCACAGGGATTATTCCGTTTACTCTGCAACCGCCGGCGCATCCGCATGTAAATACGCCTTCTTCCTCACTGTCGATGTTCAGAAGCAGCCTTCCGCTGATGAGCGAAGGATTTATCTCTTTGGCTCCTTCCATTCCGGTCTCTTCATCTATGGTAAATACTGCCTCGATAGCAGGATGCTCTATATCATTTGAATCAAGGATTGCCAGAGCATATGCTACAGCTATACCGTCATCTCCGCCTAAAGTGGTTTTATCGGCATATATGTACTTATCATCATGCATCAGGTCTATGGGTTCAGTAGCCATATCTTTTGTGCAGTCCGTGGTCTTATTTGCGACCATATCGAGATGTCCCTGAAGCACGACTGTAGGAGCATTCTCATATCCGGGTGTGGCAGCCTTATATATCACTACATTGTTCACCTTATCTTTAAAAGCAGTCAAACCTCTCTCCTTAGCGAACTTCATACACAGTTCACTAACTTGAGAAGTATTACCTGATCCTCTGGGTACTGAGGAAATATATTCAAAAAACTCAAATACTTTTTCTGGTTTCAGACCTTTAAGCTTTTCCATCTCTTGCCTCCGTTTAGTTTATCTATCACAACATTTTATTGTAGCATATTATTGAATTCCCGTCAATATTCCGTATAAATGTTACCTCGATATTAAAGCAATGCTTCTCATCTTCAAATTTATAACATATCAACAGCCTTCTTCCATCCTTCGATCCTGCTATGTCTTATATCCTGTTCCATCGAAGGCTTAAATTCGGTAAATCCCTTTGAAGTACTTTCTATTTCTTCTTCATCCTTCCAGAATCCTACTGCCAGTCCTGCAAGATATGCGGCTCCGAGCGCTGTAGTCTCGACACATGACGGACGTATCACTACTGTATCACTTATATCCGCCTGAGTCCTGCACAGGTAGTTATTGTTGCTGGCTCCGCCATCCACCTTAAGATTCGATACCTTGCAGCCTGCATCCTGTTCCATGGCAGTCACTATATCGTTCACCTGATATACTATGGCATCGAGTGCTGCCCTTACGATATGATCCCTGCTTACACCCCTGGTGAGACCACATATGATACCTTTAGCCTCAGGCTTCCAGTACGGAGCACCAAGCCCTGTAAATGCAGGAACTATGTAGCATCCGTTTGTATCGTTCACCTTCTTGGCTATTTCTTCCGTCTCAACGGCATTGTTTATCATGTGGAGTTCGTCTCTCAGCCACTGGATTATAGCTCCACCCATAAACACCGAACCTTCCAGAGCATATGTGAGTTTCCCTTCTCTGCCCCAGCCTACGGTAGTAACCAGCCCGTTCTTTGAAAAAGTAGGTTTATCCCCTGTATTCATCAGCAGGAAGCAACCTGTTCCATAAGTATTTTTCATATCACCTTTATGAAAACACTTTTGCCCGAACAATGCAGCCTGCTGGTCTCCGGCAGCTCCGCATATTTTTATGCTTCCTCCCAGATATTCGGGTGACGACTCTCCATATATTTCACTGTTTGACACAGGAGTCGGAAGCATGCACATAGGGATATCGAAAAGTTTGCATATATCCTCATCCCAGCTTAGAGTATTAATATTAAACAGCATGGTACGTGAAGCATTACTGTAGTCCGTTACATGCTTTTTACCCTTTGTCAGTTTCCAGATAAGCCATGTTTCTACAGTTCCAAAGAGAAGCTCGCCTTTTTCCGCCTTCTCCCTGGCGCATTCCACATTATCGAGTATCCATTTGAGTTTTGTGGCCGAGAAGTACGGATCTATTATCAGGCCTGTTTTTCTCTTTATCCATTGTGACATGGTTTGAGTCCCATCTTTGGACTCATATAAATCACTGTCATCTTCGATTACCGGCTTCATCTGTTCCAGCTTGTCACAGAATTCGGTAGTTCTCCTGCACTGCCATACAATAGCGTTATATATCGGAAGTCCTGTGTTCCTGTCCCAGACGATGGTAGTCTCTCTCTGGTTCGTGATACCTATGGCTTCTATCTCATCCGCAGTGATTCCGGCTTTTGCCATAGCTTCCACAGCCACACCTATCTGCGCAGACCATATCTCCATAGGAGAATGCTCCACCCATCCCGGATTCGGATATATCTGGCTTATCTCTTTTTGTGCCACACTCACGATTTCACTGTTTTTATTGAATATTATAGCTCTCTCCGATGTCGTCCCGGCATCGAATGACATTATGTATTTATCCATATCATTTTCCATTCTCTATAATTTATAACTTTATCAATATTGCACGGCAGGGTGCTCCGTCGGATCCTCCCAGGTTTATGGGTGCTGCATTGAGCAGATATATGCCTTCCTCAACACCTGACAGTCTGATACCTTCGAGCAGCACTATCTCAGCCCCGAGCATAGTGAGGTGTACAGCCATAGGTGCATTCTCCGGGCCTACGGTCTGAGACTCGTTACCGAATAGCAGAAGTTTGTTCTCTGCAAACACTTTTGCAGCTTCTTCTGTTACCACAGCCTTTCCTTTTACCAGTATTCTCCTGCATTTTTCAGGTGTTTCAGCCTTTATACACGGCGCATCCTCTTTTTCAAATGCTTTGTTCGCTTTCTCGATGATATTGCGGGAATCATCCTCTGTGATATTGCCTTCATGCTCCGTCACATATGCCAAACCCACAAACCTCTCCATAGCTACTTCGTCAATCTTTTTCCCACTGTCTATAAAATGATACGGAGCATCCACATGTGTTCCGTTATGTGCGCACATCTTTATCTCAGTGAGGTTACAGACAGCACCTTCGCTTATCTTCATAACCCTGTTTCCTTGCGGCTGTGGATCTCCCGGAAATACCGCACAACTAAACACTTCCTGAGATATATCATAAATCTTCATACCTTCTTCCTCCTTTTTTCTTGGGCTTATCTTTGGTAACATTACTTATATTCTTATATTCTATTTCCGTTTTACTGTCCACAGATCGGTATAACTGTTCAAGAACGCCTTCAAAGCCTTTTCAGCCTTTGAACCTTTCTTCACATACATCACAGCCTGTCTGTTGTCAGTAATCTCGTATTGTATCTCAAACTTATCGGGAAGTACAAATTTATCAAGTTCCGTTTGGGCAAATGCAGAAACGCCAATAATTCTAACACTTTCCGGCAGATTGCAGCTGCCATCACCCAGCTTTATTTTATGAGGAGATGTAACAAGGTTAAGTGGTGTACCGGAGAATGCGTTTATTTCTATACTGCTGAGTCCCTCAGGCAGCTCTATCGATGTGAGTTTTGTCTGTTGGAAAGAGCATTTTCCTATCTTTTCAAGAGTACTAGGAAGGATTATTTCTTTAATTCCCGAATTATAAAATGCATTGTCCTCTATCTCTGTGATCCCTTCCGGTAAATAAATCCCGGTCAGGTTAGTTGTGTTTGAGAAACATCCGCAGCCTATGAATTCTATTTTATTTCCTTCAAAATGAACGCTTGTAAGCTCCTTAGCTCCACCAAACACATACAAACTTGAATTATTCTCGTGCGACCCGAGAATCTCAAGATTCTTAGGTAAATTTACCTTTGTCAGTCCATCACCGCTAAGATGTGCCGTAAGCACTTTGAGCGACTGAGGTAAGATCAATTCAACCGGAGTAAAATTGCTGTTTACCCTACGACCCATAAAGTTTATACTCCCGTCGAGTATCTCACAGCCTTCCGGAATCACAACCTTCATCCTGTTCCAATATCATTTACCGTATCTGCCAGCTTTACATTCGTCAGATTTATGCAATCACAAAAAGCATAAGGACCAATATACTTCACACCTTTTTTAACTTCAACATCGGTGATAGTTTCATCACCTTTAAACGCGT
>JAEEGL010061687.1_pt1 | contig 11798 bp, 10 predicted proteins | sample 9134231 | NCBI WGS metagenome assembly JAEEGL01 (sample SAMN16246548, study PRJNA631951) | gut metagenome | biome: gut microbiome; feature: rumen; material: fiber-attached | host: Bos | place: Iran: Karaj | collected 2018-10 | reverse complement strand
CACGCCGAAAGTCTGTTTGATTTTGGTCTTGTCCAAAACCGAGAACGCAGGCCTCTTGACCGGCGACGGGAACTCGTCCGAATGGCACGGCTGAACGTCGCAAGCGGTCTGCCCGCTGTATTCGGCAATCATTTTGGTGAAATCGAACCACGAGCAAACACCCTCGTTGGAGTAATGATAAATGCCCGAATTGCCCTCGAATTTCCTGCCGTTGACAATATCATAAATAGCGTTTGCGAGGTCGAGCGCGTAGGTCGGCGTGCCAACTTGGTCAAACACAACCTTCAACTGCGGCTTGGTGGCGGTGAGGTTCAACATTGTCTTGCAGAAATTCTTTCCAAACTCCGAATACAGCCACGCCGTCCTGATAATCAAGTAGTTGCAGCCCGACGCAATGATATTTTGTTCGCCGTGGAGTTTCGTCAAACCATAAATGCCGGTCGGCGTTCCCTTTTGGTCTTCACGGCAGGGCGTGTTGTAAGGCTCTTGACCGAAAACATAGTCGGTGCTGATGTGCACCAAAAGCCCCTTGCGCTCCGCCATAACGGTTGCCAAGTTTTTTGGTGCGAGGGCATTGAGTTTTTCCGCCAACGGCTCGTTGCTCTCGGCAGCGTCCACATTTGTATAAGCCGCACAGTTGACGATAACATTTATGTCGTTGTCATTCACAGACTTTCTTACAGCCTCAATGTCAGTAATATCTAAGAAGATAGTCTCCTGACCCTCCACCTGATTGACATCTGTAAATACGTAACGGTCGTTGCTATTCTTCGCAACAATCCGCATTTCATTGCCAAGTTGACCGTTGGCACCGGTAATGAGAATGTTCATACGAACCTTGTTCTTCTATTATTCTTTATATCTCAAAAAAATCTTCTTATTTCAAAGTATAATTTAAAACCAAAATATTTCAACCAAGAAATATTACTTAATTGGTGCATCAGTTTATAAGTTTCGACATTTTTTTTGAATAGCTTCTTTAAGCGAAACTTATTTAAAACATATTGCAATCCAACTTTGTTAGCACCTACAACATTATTTCCATGTTGACAATATAAAATTGTTGAGAATGGAAGGTGTGTTAAAATCCCATTATTAGCCAATACTTGATATGCAACCCAAAAATCATGCATAGGCGCATGTGGATTCATAGGCAAGGCACATTTTTTTGCTAATCTATTGAAAATCATCGAACAACCTGTAACACAATTGAATACCTGAATAAAATCCTTGTGTTCTAGTATTTTTGGAATCACTCGCGATTGTGTCCAAAGTGATGTAGCTATAATATTATAGTTTGTATCCGCAACAGCCAAATCTGTATGCACACAAATTGGCTTGTTAAAATTTTCTTTTTCAAGTCTTTCTATCAATTGCACAGATTGTTCTATTTTGAAGGGCAACCAAAAATCATCTTGGTCACAAAACATATAATAATCCGATTCAACGTTTTCCAGCAGCCACATAAAACTACCTTTAGCGCCACGCCTTTCTGTATCTTTTAGAATCGTGATGGTGCAAGATTGTGTTCTTTTTTGATATTCTTGAATAATATCAATTGTATTATCAGTTGAATAATCATCGTGTACATATATTTCAAAGTCTTTGTATGACTGACACGATAAAGAATTAAGCAACATTTTTAAATGTTCCGCTCCATTATATGTGGCTAACAATACAGCGATCTTTTTCATTTTTGTACTTGAATGACACAAATATCAACAAATATAGTTGTAAAATTATCCCATCAGACGCGAAGGGATTGTTGAAGATTAAAAAAAATGTTATAACAACTGATATAGCGATAGCGAATATTTTAAAATCAGACCTTGGGTGAATAGAACATACTAGATACATAACAATACAATAGAAAAAAAACATAAAATAAATTCCTATCCATTTGTCGATTCCGTATGCAGAATAATATACACCACCAACATTTAAATTCTCGGTGATTAAATAGTCAGCATTATTCCTAAAAAATAATTTTTCGTTTGATAATGATATTCGTCTACTGATAATGCCTGGAACAATTAATCTAAATAGATTAGTAATACCTTCTTGGTTTTCATTCACCGAACCTCTATTGTTCACCATGTGTTGCGTATTCGCAAGAGGGGAACTAATATAAATGTATGACCAAAAATAACTATTTGGGATTCCTGTTTTGTAGAAATTATTATTTGCTCTTGCTACTTGTAATATATAACTATCGTCACCTCCCGCATTTCTTATATTTCCTAATACACCAAATAAATATAAAGCAATAATAGAACCTGAAAAGATTTTTAACAAATAGCTTACTTTAAAATATTTAATACAAACAAAAATAAAAGAAGGAAGTATCATACATAATAATTGTGCTCTTGAAGAACATATAATTGGGTATAAAAGACATAATAGAAATAATTTTAAACAAGTTTTTTTTTCTTGGCGGTTATTTGTATTCAAAAAAACATAAAAATAAAACATACTTACAATTGCGAAACCATCTACCAAAATAATATGTACGAATGGCATTCCATAATTAAGATATGTGCCGTCATGTATGCCTCGTATGATATTTATTAGTGGAATTTTTTGACAGTATATTGTTTCTATTATAGTTAGAACATATAGGTATTTTACTATATTTTTTGTTTTTTTATATAGAAGGCTACAGTCTGGTAATTTGTATTGAAAAGAGTGTTTCTTCCATGTAATATACCCAATCAAAAATGAAACAATTACGCTCGATAGTAATACAATGATTAATTCAATACTTAGTTTTGGATACAGGTCAGACCATTCCAATTGATATAAAAGAATAACAATAATCCATATGATAGAATAAATGATAAACGGATTAAATATAAATGGTATGTTTTGCGTTTTGTTCATTATATTATTTGTTTTTGTTTGCTATCTTTTTTATCATAGAATATAAGCCAGATTTTACAAAATATAATAGAACTTTATTTTTTATTTTTAAATATTGCAGCTTCTTAAAATGATTATACAATTCTCGCTTATTAATTGGATTTGTATCGCGTGATATTTCTACCAAAATCTCCCATAAAATTTTATCCATTGCATTGGAGTATCTACACTTTTTATGTTTTTTTGATATTAATTCTACTGTTTTTAGTAATTTTTTTGTTTGTTTTGAAATAGAATCTTCTTGTATATAATAATCTATCAATACATCCTCTGTACAATAAATTTTAAACTTATCTTTTACTCTTAACAAGAGTTCGAAATCTTGCAACCTCGGTATTTCGACATCAAAACGCTCTGTTTTAAAAACCTTGGAATAAGCACACAATGTTTGTGTACTTATTCCAAGCGGTACATCATCAGAATATGTAAGAAATCCTTCTGTAAAAGTATTTGGAATTACATTGGTTGCATCTCCATTTCCTAACATTTTACAGCAAACTAAATCCGCTCCGGTATTCTTCAATGTCCCCAATTGTTTTTCCAATTTATCCTTATGCCATATATCATCACTATCTTGAAATGCAATAAACTCGCCTTTTGCGTGGTCAATTCCGTTGTTTCGAGCTGCGCAAGCACCTTTATTTGATTGCTTGATATAGATGACACGCTCATCGTCAATCGATTTGACTACTTCTTCTGTATTATCAGTAGAACCGTCATCAATGATAATAAGTTCCAAATTGCCGTAAGTCTGATTCAAAACACTCATTGCTGAGCGTTTAATCAGGTGTGCACGGTTATATGTTGGAATAATGACAGATACTAAATCTTTTATCACCTTTCCTGATTTTTTATAATTTATTATAAATTGTTTCTAATTTCCTTATATAGGCATTATAATCGTACAGCTTGTTTAAAATATTCCTATTATGTTTGATTTCAATATCTGTCAACGGATGAGCCAGATTATTAGTATTAAAATCTTTTTCTACGGAAAAAATAATCATTCCTAAATCTTTAAAATATTTATACACTGGATTATCTTCTGATAAAAAAACTTTGCAACCATATTTTAAAGACGATTTTATATTCCCCATTGCCTGCTGACGTACCATAAAGAATATTGCAATGCTACAACTTTGTATATAACGCTTATATTCATCATACGGCATAAAGTCAATTAGCGCAATTACATTATTTCCATATATTTGTTTGTACGCATTCTCTATTTTTTTCCCATATTGTATGGTACCAGCATAACTCAATGGTAATATTATTTTTCTGGCACTTAAATCAACCGGCTTCAGATGTTCTAACAAGTCCAAATGATTATTTGTAAACGCAGCCGAATTGCCAACTAAAATATTGTTTCCATTGAAATGCTCGTATGTATCTAATTCTGTCGGATTTGAATATGAAAAAAGAACTTTTTGAGCTCTGAAGTTTGGATTTCGTTTCAGTAAGTCATACTCAAAATCTACTACACCGGAAAAATAATCTATCCGCTTCAAAGATTCACAATATACTTTATCTTTTCTTAGCAAATAAAACTTAAGGTGGGATGCAATATGTCGTAGTTTCGTAAAAACAGATGGATTTATATAATTGTAAGTTAATGGTTTATACAAGTTCCATTTCAAAAAAGGTTTGTTTTCAGGGAAGTTGTAAATATCATATCCCCAGCCAAACCAAAAAAGTTTTATTTTCCTTGGTATATCTTTAATGATTGTTGGTGAAATTACACCATAACTATGCAGAATGACTGCATCAAAACCGTATTCAGAGATATAGTTCAATACATTGTTTTCTTGAACTTTTGTTATTCTATTAATATGCTTTTTTATATACTTTAATTCATTATTTGTATTTTGGCATATAATCCATAAAGAATTCCATTTGTCGGCGAACAAATCCATGCCTTCAATTGCATTGTCAATAAATTTTTCGTCGGCGCATATATTACATATTTTGAATTTCATATGCTTTTTGGCGCAAAACTGTTAACTAATTTTATCAAATATCTTTTTCTCCCTGTCCATCCAAACGTTTTTTAAATACTCATATTTTTTTTGCCATAAACTAAGAAATGATTTTTCTACGGTATTTTTTATAACAAAATCAATAATTGTGCATACACCAAAAACTCCTATTGTACAAACAATAGCATATAATGTAGACCCATAGTGACCTTCACAGTCCAACATATCTTTCCATAGCCACTGACGCATAATATTACTGTTTGCATGAATCAACAACACACCAAATGTTGAAGCTGCAGCTATATTTATTACTTTATTGTATTTAAGTTTTATGTTTTTGAAAAACAAAAATGCAAATATACCAACTAAAACCGCAAGTAACGCGTTTGAATCTGTAACAAAATATAAAGGTACAAACTTGTCAATTTTTTCGCCAATAAAAGAGCAAAACACAACACTTAACGTAGATAATAGAACTGTTATCATTAATCCAGTAACACATATTTTATTATTAGAAAACCATCTCTTGGGATAAAGTCTTATGTATGAAGCAATAATATACAGAACACTAAACCATGATACATAATTCATTATTACGACAAAAGGACCACCTTTGATTGTTCCAAACAAAATATATGTTAAAAAACACAATAATAATAGATAAATATGTTTTTTCTCTGTTAAATTTTTTATTAAAATATTTAAAAAAGGAATGAATAAGTAAAAAACTAAAAAACAATATTTAAAATCAACAGTTATACGTTTTATTGGAATAAATAACTCGAAAAAGGCAAACCATGTAAAATTCTGATACCCCGTAATTAAAAAAATACCTCCGATGACAATTTGATAAAACATTACTTCAAAAAGTAGTTTTACAAATTTTGTTGCAGTGATTTCAGATTTGCACATAAAGTAACCTGTTATCATTACAAAACAATTAATACCAATTTTACCCCATGCCCCAAAAAGGAGTAAAAACAATGAGTCTGCCGAGGTTGGATTCTCAAACAAAGGGCTTCCTGGCGCGGTAAGACCAGAATTAAAAACATAATGATGCGCCACAATCAGTAACATTGTCAAAATTCGGAACAGCTCTAAATTAGAATCTCGATGCTTTTTCAGGGGCATTTGTTCTGTTGTACTATACTTTATGTCTTCTAAATTTTTCATAGTACTTGTTTTTTATTCTTTTAATTTCCAAATACTCCTCCCTTTTCCATCCTTCGCAAACCGCAAAGAACACTGCCGTTCCCACCGCCAATTGTATTGCCAAAACTACATAACAATTCAGTGGCAAAAATTTGAAGAAATATACGGAAGTTGCTATTACAAATGCAATTAAATATGACGGAGCAACATCTTTCAGTTGTTGCCACGAGGAATAACCGAGGTTTTTGCCTGTATAGTATGAATTGAGGAAAAATGAGATAATTCCTATAATAATACTTCCAGCCAGCATCCAATATATATCAATGAAGATGCCCAAACAAATTGGTCCGATTGCAACAATCTTTTTCACGATTTCAAGTATCAGAAATATGTCGCTTCTGCCTTGGACTTGAAGCATATTCAAATTAATTGCGTGCAATGGATACAACGACATCGACACACAAATCAACGGCATAAAATTTGCAGCCTCTTGCCATTGTTCACCTATCAGACTGTAAATCAACGGTTCGGAAATTGCTCCTAATGAAATCATACAAATTGCTGTTACAAACATGCTTATCTTGATAATCTTTCGATATGCGGCAACCATTCGAGGTTTGTCGTCCTGAGTTTCAGCAAGTATAGGATAGGTTACGCGTTGGATTATTGATGTAAAGTTTTGTGAAAAAATTTGTGCGTACTGTTTAGAACGGGTGTATTGTCCGAGTGTTTCGGGTGAGTAACATTTGCCTACAACAGTTTGATAAAGTTGCGCCCAAACTCTGTCCAAAAATCCCGACAGCATCATCTTCCAACCAAATCCCCACATATAACCGAAGTTTTCTTTGCAGAATTTCAGGCGAGGAATGTATCTGTTGAAAATCCATAGACAAAGTGTGTTAATTATTTGATTGGTTAGTTGCTGTATCACCAACGCCCAGACGCCGAAATCTAAAAGTGCTGTCGATATTCCTGCGATGCCGCTGAGTACCGCTGCAATTAGCGATGCTTTGGTTTTGGTTTTGAAATCTATCTTTTTGGTCAGGTAAGTGTTTTGGACGATTGATAATGCCTGAATTATCAGTATCAATCCCATTACCCTTGTCAATAGCGTAAGTTCCTCACGCTCGAAAAAATCTGCAATCAGTGGTGCAGAGAAAAACAGTATCACAAACATCAACACGCTCATAACCATATTGGTCAAGAACATCGTGTTGTAGTCGTCGTTTGAAATTTCTTTTTTCCTGATTAATGCACTCGAAAATCCGCTGTCAACAAAGCCTGTGAGAATGGTCGTAAAAATGGTTACAATGCCTATCAACCCGTATTCCGACGGCGAAAGCAACCTTGCTAAAACGATTCCAACCAGGAACGAAACTCCTTGTCCCAAGAAGGAATCCGCCGCCGACCAACCAACGCCACGGACGGTTTTGTCTTTTAATGATGTTTGTTTAATGTCCTGAGACACAATGTTTTCTTACTTGCTAAGAAGTTCCGTAATTTGTGTTTCGGAAATATTGAGCGTTTTTGAAATGCTTGCTAGGGTATCACCTTTTGAAAGCATTGATTTTATGAGTGTAACAATCAAATTGTTTTGTTGTGCCAACTGTTCTTTTTGTTCAGCAACAATGTCTTCCAACTCTATGCGGTCTTCAATATCGTCGGCATATTCATCTTCGATGTCCATTGCGGTTTTTGTATGTTGGTCTGCCGCAGCACGAGCCAACTCTCTGACTATTGTTGTATAGCCTTCCGGCTTGTCGTCAAAATCGTCAATGAGGAGATAGTGCTCGTTTTTGGGCATTGTCCGACTTTGGTCGAAGATATCCAAAAATTCTTCAACACGGCTTTTTACGTTTTTCCTGAGTCGTGGAATCTGAACAATTATCGTGTCGTGCGTCAGATTGTTGAAAAACGGATTTGCTGTTGCGTTTTTGATTGGCTCGCCTGTTGCACTAACGGGATTTGGCAAATTGTAAATTACAGGCTCGTCAATTCCGTCCAAGGGATGACCTAAAATGTAAATTGCTATGATGTGATACGGATTCTTTTTCTCAATCTTAACGGTTTTGCCTTTACGGTTTGTGTATTCTATTACCTCGATGTCGTTGGCGCGGGTGTCGTATAGACTTGCAAGATAGCTCCTGAAACGTGAAATTTCTGTGCTTTTTTCAGATTTTTGAAGTTCGATACTCACAGTCTCAATCGAGCCATCTGGATTCTTGATTTTTGCAAGGAAATCAAGACGCAGGACTGCGAACTTCTTCAAGGCTACACGAATCAACTCGTTGCTTATGACCTCCACCTCAATAATTTCGCGGTTGAGCAATGCACCAAGAAGTATGATACAGACCTTGTCGTTCTGCATCATATACTTGAACACTGAATCATATATCGGGTTGGCAATCTGTATCATAGCATTGCGTTTTAAGTTTTTGCTTTCGCCGCAAAGATAAAACTTTTTTACACAATTGCAAAACAAAATTTTATAATTCGTCTCGAACTTATATAAAAACTTAGTTTTGTCTCAGACAATAATAAATTTTATCCTAATATTGCTGTTTATTAAGTATAGCTTCAAATTTTAAATTACTTAATGCAGTATAAATTGCAGCTCCATTTTGTTTTGCCGCTTCTAACATTATTTCTTTTTGTTTCACAAGCATTGCATCGGCATTAAACTCACTTTCAATAAGTTTATGTAAATCAACAGAGTTGTCAATCATAATTTGATTCGTTCTTATTTTACGATTAATATTTTCGACTGCGACGGATAATATTTTCTCTTTATAATCTTGATTAACCTTATTGGTGGCATCTATATATTTTTTATATGTATCTTCATTATATTTCACAAAATAAATACTTTCGTCATAATCAGATGATTTATGAAACCCCATTAATTGTGTATTGCCATCATGATGACTAACTTTTACTGAAAAAATTTCAGAACCAAGCCCCCAATCTATATTACTTGCATTTTTGTCAGAAACTGATTCGAAATCAATATTCCGATTGTATATATTTAGAATATATAACGCACCTAAAGCATAAATTAAATTTTTAAAATTACCTTTTTTTAAATTATTTACGCGATTATGCTTTACAGCCTGATATGCTTGCTGCCAGTGTGAAGAACTCGAACCTCTTTTGTATGATTTATATAATGGCTTCAAAACCTTTGATGTTTCAGACAAATAAAAATATGGAGAACTAATAAAAATTGTTTTTTTACCAATTTGCCACTTTTTTTCTAACAACATTAAACAATCAGTATCAAAAAACAAATCTTTATCATCCGCTTTTGAACCTCCATTTTCGAAATACATTTTTTTCGAAAGAGACTCTATTTCAACTACCGTTCTCACTAATAAATCAGCAATTTTAGATGAATACACACCTAACTGATTATCATCAATATGGATTATTTCCGTCAATGATAATGTTTCTTTTTCTATACGTTTATATGCATTCCAAAACAATTGATTCATGTTTTTTTGTATATAACGTTATCTTTTTATTGTTTATTGTTTTAAATTTTGATGTTATCATCAAGCAATTTTACTTTTTCCAATAAACCATTATGTCTCGGACGGCTTTTACTTACTGGTATGCCAGTATTGATAGTCCATGACTCTAAATCTTTGTTAACCAACGTCATTGCACCACAAGCCGCACCTTCCTCAAGTGTAACACCTGGGAATACAATGCATCCGGCTCCTAATTGTGAATAATGCTTAAACGTCACAATACCACCTTTTACATTGGTACATTCTTTCGGATATATTGGTCCGATAAGATAATCTCCTGAATAATCATCACTTGCACTCAATATTACGCAACGCATAGCCATACCAGAATAGTCTTCCATAATAATTCCATGAGAACCATACAATGCACAATATGCGGCAATTCTACAGTAATTGCCAATCGTTATATCACCACTCAAAATGCAAAAATCGTCTATCCTAACATTATTACCTATTGATATTTTGTGAGGTGCATAAATTGATGTTTTTCTACTGATTAGAACGTTATTGCCAACAGATTTGAACCCAATATTTTGGAGTTCTTCGGGTGTATAAAAACTTGTTTCCATTTTGATTATTTTATAATGCAGTCAATCACTCTTTTCACATCCTCATCCGTCAGCCATGCATACATCGGCAGACAAATCACTTCTTCCGCCATCTTGTGCGCCACGGGAAGATTTTCGGGCTTTGCGGATTCCAATCCACGGTACGTCGAAAACTCACTTATCAACGGATAGAAATATCTGCGTCCCAATACATTGCGGTCTTTCATCTTGGCGTATAGTTCGTCGCGGGTCATTCCGAATTTTTCGGCGTCAATGAAAATCGGGAAGTAGGAATAATTATGTTTTACGCCGGGCATATCGTCAAAGAATGTGATGCCATCTACGTTGCGCAGTGCATCGCGGTATTTTATCGCTGTCTGACGGCGTGATGCAATGGCGGAATCCACTTGTTTGAGGTTGATGATGCCGTATGCCGAGCGGATTTCGTCCATCTTGGAGTTGATGCCAGGGGCGATTACTTCTGTTTCTCCTGCGAAACCGAAGTTTTTGAGATAGTCGATTCGCTTTTTAGTTTTTTCGTCGTGCATCACCATTGCGCCACCTTCCACAGTGTTATAGACCTTTGTGGCGTGGAAACTCAACGTTGAAATGTCGCCCGCGTTCAAGATGCTTTCGCCATCTACCTCTACTCCGAATGCGTGTGCGGCATCATAAATCACTTTCAGACCGTATTTGTCGGCGATTTCCTGAATTTCTTTGGTTTTGCAGGGTTTGCCGTAAACGTGTACGGGCATTATTGCGGTGGTCTTTGGTGTGATTGCGGCTTCTATTTTGTTTGGGTCGAGGTTGCCAGTTTCGGGTTCTATGTCCACAAAAACAGGTTTGATTCCGTTCCACCAAAGGGCGTGTGTCGTAGCCACAAAACTATATGGTGTCGTTATGACTTCGCCGGTGATTCTCAATGCTTGCAACGCGGTAATCAGTGGCAGAGTTCCGTTAGTGAACAAGCTGATGTACGGCACTTTGAGATATTCCGCGAGAGCCTTTTCAAGTTCTTTGTGATAATAACCGTTGTTGGTGAGCCATTTGCGCTGCCAAATGTCTTCAAGGAGCATTTCAAACGCCTTCAAATCAGGCAACAACGGCGATGTAACGGTGATGGTGCTGTTCATTTATTGATTTGTTGATTTTCGATTTTCGATTTGTTGATTTTCGATTTATTGATTTTCGATTTGCCATCCGGGGGACGCCCAATTATGCATTATGCATTCTCTATCATCCTTATCCACGCCCCCGGCACATACGCCGTTGCGTACCTCCCGACTCCTTGCAATTCCACGAACACCCTTTTCTGATGCTTGTATTTCATCACAATGCCTTCTACTCCCGCGAATGGTCCGCCGATGACTACAACGCGGTCGCCGGATAGCAAAGAAGGAACTTCGTTTTGACGGACAAGAATGTTTTCATTGCCAGATTCCACGATTATCTTAAAGCTTTCCATCTGCCTATCGGGCACGGTGAGAAAATCGTTTTTGCCAAATTCGTTCTGACAAAAGTGATTATAATAAGGTGTCATACCGGGGAACATCGTGTCGTATTGGAGCAGGGTTTTAAAGTCGTTGACTGTGGAGCGCAGGAATAGAAGCCCTGTGTCCAAAGGTTTGTCCGCGATGTATTGTGTGGGGTTGTTGAAATCTTCGTTGGTG
>JAEEGL016069604.1_pt1 | contig 11799 bp, 8 predicted proteins | sample 9134231 | NCBI WGS metagenome assembly JAEEGL01 (sample SAMN16246548, study PRJNA631951) | gut metagenome | biome: gut microbiome; feature: rumen; material: fiber-attached | host: Bos | place: Iran: Karaj | collected 2018-10 | reverse complement strand
TTTATATCTTTAGATGGTTTTGGTAAAGAAAATTCAGTTTGTTTAATTATTTTATCTCCTCCTGTTTTGAGATTTAATATTTATTTTAAAAAATTAGTTCCTATTGTTTTTATTTGTGAAAATCCAACTGATGATATTATTAAACAATGTGAGCTTAAAAAATTTTATCAATTAAGGAAAACTCAATCTAAATCATTTAATATTGTTAATAATTCTTTAATTTATAATTTACAAAATCAAATAAATAATGATGATTTAAATACTATTAATAGTGAAAAAGTAGAAAATGAAAAAGATTATTCTCAAACTCAAAGTCCTTTAAATAATACTAATAATAATGGAATGTATAATATTTCAAATTTTACTTCTGTTACTACTGGAACTTCTAATCCTTCAAATAGAAATATTCAAAATGTGAATTATAAAAATTTTTACAATAGTAATTCCATTATTAATAATAATAATAATGAAAAAAATAAAAATATAAATAATATAAATGAACAATTAAAAGATTCAAAATGCAAATCAGCGAATAAAACAAATCAAAATAAAGATAATAATTATATTAAAAATCAAGAACATTTATTTAAAAATAAACAACAGCAAAATATAAAAAAACAAATTAATAATAATACAGGAAATGAGAGTACAATAACTCAAAATGATATTAGTAATATTAATCAATCCAAACAAAATGAAAAACATATATTTAATGTCATAAATAATATAAAATCCCAAAATAATAATATAAAAAAAGACAAAAGTTTCACTATTTCAGCAACAGAAGAAGTAAATTTTGAGGACCAAAGTCCTTCAAATATTTTGAGATTAAAAAGAGAAATTGAATTAAAAAATATTAAATCAAAATTATCAATTGATAAAATTGATAATCATTCAAGAAATAATTCAACATTTGAATTTGATAATAATAATAATTCAAATAGAGTTAAAGATAATAATTTTGAAAATTATCCTATTAAATTAGTTACTGAAATTCAGAGTGGATATTCATCAAAAAATAATCAAAATTATTTAAAGACTCCTATTCAAAAAAAAAGAACTAATTCTATTGGTTCTCAAAGTGAAAAAAGTGGTATTTCTAATGAACAAAATTCAAAATTTATAAATCAAAATGTAATAACAAATCAAAGGAAAATAAAAACAACAATTAGAAAAGTAAATAATAATGAAAATTCTTTTTTAAGAAAAAATATTTCTTCTATTGACCAAATTAATATAAATGATCAAAACATAGAAAATTATAGTAATAATGAAATAAAAATGAAAAATAATAATAATAACTATAATAATAATTATAATAATATTAATAATAAAGGTAATAAAAATAGTAATAATGTAAATAATAATAATAATACAAATATAGAAAAAGTAGATTATTATAAAATGGATGTATCAGGAAATAATAATTTTGAAAGTACTTCATATAGAAATAGTACTCATAATTTAATGAGAAATAATAGTCAATCAAATGTTAATAAATCACATGATATTAGTTCTAATTCAATTTGCTCTAATCATGGAAATTCAAAAGATTTAAAAAGCACTTTTCCTGGTTCTTCAAATAATTTTATTAATAATAATATGAATTTACAAAATAATAATATTAGTAAAAATTTAGATATATATAAACATAAAAATAATATTAATAAAGAAAGCTTATCTAATATTGTTTTTAATTCAAAAAAAGGTTTTGATTATTCTAATAATCAACCAATTAAAACAGATTATGATAATTATGTTACAAATAATACATTAGAAGGTCATCCTTTAAAAAATGAAGAAAACTCAAACTCTACTTTAAATAGTAATAGAATTGGTAATTCTTCAAATATTAAAAATTCATTTTTTTCAACAAATGATATTAAATCAATGAAAATATTCAATAAAAATGAAATATTAAGAAAAGGAAGTAAAACTTTAATTGGGAAAAAGAATGATAATAATTTTGGAAATGTTGATATTCAACAAGTACAAAATTCAAGAATTAAATCTCCTTCTTTTAAAAATAGTATTAATACTAAAAATAATAATAATAATGGTTTTAATACTAAATCTCCTAAAAAAAATTTTAATCTTAATAATACATCCACTTTCACTACTGCAAGTAATAAATTTTTAAATGATAAAAAGTTTCATTCAAATAATCAATTAAATAAATTCAAAAAAAAATAATTTAATATATTATAAATATTTTTTTCTTAAAATTGGTTTATATATATATATATATTTTGTTAAAAAATTATATAAATATTGTGTTAATAAATAAATTAAAATAATAATTTAAAGAAAATCAAATATTTATGTAAATAGCATATTAATATTATTTTTTAGAAACAATTAATTTTGAGTTATAAATAGTATTGATTTTTTCATTTTGATCCAATTCATTAATATTTGATAAATAAAATGAACTATTTCTACTTTTATCTAATGTTTCTAAATACATCATTTCATTATCGAAATTTTTAGAAATCAATTTTCTATCATAATCATTCTCAGATAATTTTATATTTAAAGATGATAAATCTATTTCATATTCCTTTCTTTCTTTTTCTTTAGTTTTATTAGAATTTTGCTTATTAATGATTTTTTTATTAATAGTTTTATTATTAATATTATTAATATTAAATTTTAAATCATTTATTAAATTTTCGAATTTATTTTCTTCTTCTTCTTCAATAATTAAATTATTTACATTACCTAAATCATAATTTAAAAAACTTGAATTATTATCATCATTTGTAACAGAAGTATTCATTTTAGATAAAGATTGTCTTAAATCTTTATACCATGTTACATTTATAATTTTAGGTTTTGATGTTGCAATTGATGTTGATTTTGATACATTTATTTCATTATTACAATTATTTATTATTTTTTGTGAATGAGGTAATCTTGTTGTTTTCAATGATTTATTTGTTATTAAACCATGTTTTTTTTTTGGTTTTTGATTATTTATTTTTTTTGCATAAATATATGTTATTTTAATTGGTTTTTTTATTGAAGAAGATTTGTTAGAGACATTAATTTTTGAGTTAGCAAAATTAAATTTTGTCTTTTTATCCTTTGAAGTCATTTATATTAATTATTTAAATCCAAAATTATAAAAATATAACTCAAAAAATTTATTTTAATAATTTTCAAAAATTATAATATTTTATGTTCAGACTTAAAAATAATGATGACTTTCTAATTTTCAATACAAATATTTCAAAATCTCCTGACATTAAAAAAAATGAAATAAAAAGCTCAAAAAGACATTCTCAAGAAAATAATTTAAAATATCCATTATTAAATATAATTCCAGATAAAACAAAAAATATAAAAAAATTACAAAGTTCTTCTCTACCTAAATTATTTTCATTAATAGATACTGATGATAAGAAAATAAATTCAAAAGGACCTACAATTCCTGATACAAAAAAAAGATATACAGAAAAAGAATTAAATAACATATTTTCTATGAAAAAAATAAAAATAAAGCACACAATAAATTTATCTAGTAAAGAAAATTCTAAAAATGAAAAATCAAATTTAAATAAAACTCAAATAATTCCAAAATCAAATGACCTAATAAATAAATATAATATATCAAAAAGTAAAAGTCAAGAAGAATTAAAAATTCTAAATCCAGAAAAGCAAAATTATATAGAAAAAATAGCAAGTAGAAAAAAACGCTTGTATAAACCAAATTTATGGGATAATTCTGAAGAAAAAATAAACAAAAAACAAAGAGATAAATGGATGCCAAAAGGATTTGAATTATTTGAAAATATAATGAATAAAGCAGCAAAAAATAATATTAAAAATTTATCAATTGAAGAAAAAAATTCAAATGGTAAAATAAAATATATTCCAATAAGATATAAATATAGACAACATATGTCAGAAAGTGATATTTTTCATCAGAAATCTTTAATTAATTATGAAAATAATTTATTTATGAAAAAGAATAAAAAATATTATCAAAATAGTGATATTTTTCATTTAAAAAATGATATTGAAAATATTAAAAAAAGTGGTGAAAAAAGTTATTTTAAAAATTATGATAATTCACTTAGATATACTTCAGCAAGAGAATCAAATAGTGAATGGGATCCTAAAATTTTAAAACCAAATTTAATGAATCATTCTTCAATAAAATATAATATTTTAAATCCTAGTCAAAAGAATAATAGTAAAACTAAAATTGAAATTAAAAATGAATGTAATAAAATGTATCCAAATGAAAGTTATACTAATAAACAAAAATCATTATGTGAATTTATTGATTTATCAAGAGTCTCTGCTCCTAATGTTAATAATAATTATATTAGAATTATGAAAATAAATCCTAGGGCATGTCATAGAAGAAATGATTTTTGTACTGAATATTATGATATTCATAGTCAATATAAAAATATTTGTGATAAACCATTTTCAAACCCTAAATTTTTTAATATCCAATCATCATAATAATAATAAATAAAACTTTATTAATAACATTAAAAATAACAACATAATAACATTAATAATAATAATATTAAGATCATAAAAAAAACCCTTTTATAAATAATTTTTTAAAAAAAAATATTTTAATTTTTTTAAAGACAAAAAATAAATTTTTACAAAACAAAAATATTAAAAAAAAAAAAATAAAAAAAAAATAAAAAATTATTTATTAGGAGGAGCATATTGTTCAGGAGCAGCATTAGAAGCTTCATCTTTATCAAGAACTTCTTTAGCATTTTCTAAATGTTTTTTCGCTTCATTAAAATCTTCTAATCCTTTAATTTCTTCTCTAGCTTTTCTAGTATCTTCATCATCATCATGTGATTCAATAGTTTCAATAAATTCTTTTAAAGCTTCATATGATTTCTTTAAAGTTTGAAAAGATGCAATTTTTGCACCATTACATTCAAACACACAATCACTTTGTCTTTTAATTGCCCCTTCATCATTTTTTTTTTCTTCTTTTATCTTTTCTAATTTTTCTTTTTCTTTTTCTGTTTCTTTAACATATGAAATATACTCTTTTATTGTTCTTTTAACTGCTCCTGATTTTCTTGTTAAATCTCTTTTTAATTCTTTTACTGTTTTTTCCATTTTTTTTTTATGATTTTTTTTGTTTTAAATGAGTTTAAATATTATAATTTTTTTTAATTTTTTAGTTATTCTAGAAAAAAAATTTTTTATAATTAAATTAAAGTTTTTTATTATTTTTGATTAATTTAATTTTTATTCTTTTGAAATTTCTAATAATTTATCTATTTTATTTTTACCTTCTTCACTTAATCCATTTATAGTTTTTGCTTTTTCTAAATCTTTTCTTGCTTCAAAAATTTGTTGATTATAAAAATAAGCTTTTCCTCTTAAATAATAAAATTCATCATTTTCATCATTATCTTTTCTTAATTTTTCAGCATTATTAAAATCAATAATTGCTTTTGGATAATCTCCTTTATTTGAATATGCAACTGCTCTTAATAAATTTGCTTTATAACTCTTTTCATCTTTATTAATTGCTTTACTTAATAAATCAATAGCAGTATCATAATCTCCATCTGCAATTGCAATTAAACCACTTTGAGTAAAGTCTTCCATTTATTTTTTATTTTTATATATATTTTTATAAATTGTAAAATTTAAAAATAAATAAATAAAAAATTTATATTTTATTTATTAAAAAAAGATAAAAAATTATTTTTTGAATGAAATGTAATATGACATTTAAAATGTTTATTTAATAAAATCCAAACTTTAATTGTTTGATCTGAAGAAAAACTTATTAATTTACCATCATCAGTTTCATATAAATAAATTACTTTTTCTGAGTGTCCTGTTAATGTTAATTCTTTTTCTAAATTTTGATTAAATATTATTATATCTCCATTTGGTGAACATGTTGCTATTCTTTTATCTTTTAATATTAATGTTCCTGATGTCCCAAAATTCACTTTATCTAATTTTATTATTCTTTCTAATATTTCAAAATAATCTATTTCTCTATTTGTTTTTTTTCTTATTCTTTCTCCTGTGAATTTTATTATGAAATCATAATTAAAGTAATTTATTATTTTTTTATAATAAAAATCTGGGGATACTTCAGAATAGTTTATATTAAATGTTTGTAAATTAAAAGTTTTGTTTTTATAAATTGATTTCATTAAAGAATATGGTAAAGATTGTTTTTTCTTTTTATAATAATCATACATATTTAATAATAAGTCCATTACTTTTAAAATATGATTATTTATTTCAGTATTATAATTATATTTTGCTTCTATTTGTTTATATTTTTCATATGATTTTTTAAAATTGTTACTACATTTATTTTTTAATTCTTCATTAAATTTGACTTTCTTATTTGCTTCATTTAAATCTTCTTTTATTTCTTTTATATTAATTGAGCTTTCTTTAATATTATCTAATTTATCACTATGAAAAATATGTTCATCTTTACATTTTTGACAAAAATATTTATCACAATCAACACAAAAACCAATTATAACTTCTTCTTTATGTTCTTTACAATTAATTTCAATTAAATCACTTGTTCTAATTTTATGCTCCGAATAAGTAAAAATATGTGAATTAAAGCAATTATTACATAAAATTTTTCTACAATTATAACAAAAAGAAACTTTATAAAAGTTTTCTCTATTATGACAAGAAAAACAATTAATTTGAGTTAAAAGAGTAATTTGAAATAAAGATATAAATTCATTAATTTTTTTCCAATAACTTCCACAATTACATTCTATTTTTAATTTTGGAAATTCTGTTAATTTTGGTACTATTGAAAATATTGGTACACATAAACAATTATTACATCTTATAAGAAATATACCTGGCTCAATTCCTACTAAAATATCGGGAAAATCATTTGATATATTTTTACTTTCTTCTTTTAAAGTTACTTTTATTTCTTTATTCATATTTTTCTTTTGTTATAAAATGTTTTAATTTCAAAAAAAAATATTTTTTAAATATTTTATGTAAATATATTTTAAATTCAAAAAAAAATAAAGATAAAAACCTATATAATAAATTATTTATTTATTTATTAAAATTTTTTTTATAACATTCACTCTAGTTTTAATTTTATATTACATTTTATATTTTCTTTGTTTAAAGATAATAACTTTTCAACATTAAATTTTTGATTTACAAGAGATACTTTTTTCATAAAAATACTTTTTTGAATTTTTGTATTATCATCTTCATTATTACTATCATTTGTTTCTGGAGTCGATTTTAATTTACTATTATTAGAAGAACTATTAGAATCTTTTAAAGATTCATTTTCGGTTGAAGAAAATTGAGAACTGACATTTCTTAAATAAAGACTTTTAATATTAAAATTATTTTTAATTCTATTATTTTTATTTTTTTCATTTGATTTTAATTTTTCATCTTCTTTTCCAAATAAAGTTATTTTAACTTGAGAAAGAAAACTATTACTTGCTGAATTCATTCTATAATTTTTTTTCTTTTTATCAATATTAATATTACCGCTTAAACATTCTTTTCTTTTTTTTTCACTTACCATTTTAATATCTTCCTTTTTATAAGTATGAATATCCATTTCTCTAAAATTATCAGAAGTTCTCTCATCTCCAATATTATAGATAACTTTATCATTAATAGAAAAACTTTTTTTATGTTCTGATTTATATTTACTAAACTTAGGAAGTAATTTTAAAATATCTTTACTACTTTTAACGGACTTCATATTATGATTAGGAATATTCATAACTTCATTTTTAATTTCTACTCCTGAAAAACCAAAAACACTTTCAATTTTTTTTTTAATAATATCATTTTCTAAAAGTTGAATACAAGTAGGTCTATTATGAGGATTAAATTGTAAACACATATTAATAATAATATTTATCTCATGAGAATAATGATTAGGAATACTTGTATAATAACCTTTCATTAATTTTTTATAAGTATCTTTATAATCACTTCCATAAAAAGGTAAATTAAAAGTACATAATTCATATAAAATAATTCCCAATGACCAAATATCACTTTTAAAAGTATAAGTTTTATGATTCCAAATTTCAGGTGCCGCATAACATGGAGTCCCCATTTTTGAATTGAGTAAATCTCCATTGTATAATTTTGCAACGTTTAAATCACCTAATTTACATATACCATTCTTCATTAAGAAAATATTTGCTGTTTTTAAATCTCTATGCATTAAATTATTATCATGTAATACTTTTAATCCTTTTACTAATTGAATAAAATATGACCAAATTTGCTTTTCTTTAAAATATACTTTTTTATTTTTTTGTTGGAATATTTTACTATGTAAATCACCATCGTTTGCATATTCTAAAACTAAATTTAAATTACCTGTTTTTTCTTCGTAAAATGATTCTTTGTAACTTATTATATTTTGGTGGGAAATTGATGCGAGAAATCTTATTTCGTTTAATGAATTCATTCTTTCTTTTGGATTTAAATTTTTTAAGTTTACTCTTTTTAATGCATATATTTTCCCATCTATTTTTCTTTTTACTTGAAATACTATTCCAAATGAACCATTTCCTATATCTTTTATTATTTCAAAATTATCCATTGACATTTTATTTAAAAATCAATTAACGATAAATTTATTTATAATAAATACTAATTTTTTTCGTTATTTTTTAAAATGTATATTATAATATATGTTAATAATTATAAAAAAAATATATTTTAAATATTATAAGTAAATTAAATAAAATAGAATGAATCAATATTAATATTTAAAAAAATATAAAAGATGTCAGAAGAAAATGAATCAATAACATTAACACCATCTCCATCAATTGAATTATCAACATCAATGTCAACTGATGATTCAAAAAAAGAAGAATTAGATAAATCAAAAGATATAGAAGATCAATTATTAAAACAAAATATATCATTAGTTTATGGAAATGATTATAAATTAAAAAATCCAAAAAAATTAGGAAATTCATTTGTTTTTTGGTATATTAAAGATTGGCCTTTAATAACAATTGGACCAGATTGTATATATTTTTTTTATTTAATTAGATAATTAGATACTTTAGGTTTATGTCTTTTAGGAACTACTAGCTTTTTTTATTTTTTAGAATTGTTTACTATTTTTGAAAAAAATTTTCAAGCTGCAAGAATAATAGAAACTTTATCTTATCTTTTTTTTTTATTTTCTTATTTAGGAACTAGTTTAATTAATCCTGGGATTCCAGAATTGAAATATTATTCTAAAAATTTTCAATTGAAAGATAATGAAAAGTTATCTGATTATCAAAAATGTCATCAATGTAATATTATTATACCAAAAAAAATGAATGTTACTCATTGTAATGTTTGTAAAGTTTGTATTAGTGAACAGGATCATCATTGTCCTTGGACTGGAAAATGTATTGGGAAATATAATATTATTCAATTTTATTGTTTTCTTTTCTTTTTATTGATTTATATTTTTTCTACTTTTGTTACTTTTCTTTTGTTTGTAGTTTATATACAAGATGAAACTGATAAGAAGAAAAAGAATCATTAAATTTAATTTAATAATTAAAGATATTTGTTAAAACTATTTTAAAATAAAATTGAATATTTAATTATATTTATAGTTTTTTTTTTATTTATTTATTTATCCTTAAAGAAATTAATGTACACTCCATTGAATATTAATTTTTCAAAACTTGAATAAATTTTTTTCTGTAATTTTTTTATGATTATCTTTAATTTCCTATATAAGTTTTTTTAATCATTTAATTTTAAATAAATTATTAAATGGAAAAAAAAAATAGTCATATAAAAAAAAAAAAAATACTGCGAAAGAATCAAAATATTTTTCCAATTTAATGATAGATGATTTTTTCTCAACCCCGAAATATACTAATTTGGATGAAGGGTCAAATGTTAGACTAAAACATGTATTTTCAACACAAAAATTAGAATCAATAAATATTCAAAACTTATCTCAAAATGAAAATAAAATATCTCAAACATCAAATTATCCTTTTAAATTAACTACAAATCAATTAATTGCATATGAAAATGAATTTCAAGAACAAAGAAAAGAAATTTATTTAGCAATAAGTTTAGAAGAAAAAATAAATTTAACATATAATTTAATCACTTTAAATCGAGCAAATTTAATTACATATATTTCTCATCAAAGATTAACAAATCCTGCAACTGATTCAAATGCTTTTCATTATTACATTGATTATTTTTATAATTATATTCTTTTATTTTTATTATTATATCAAAATAGAGCATATAATGATGCATATACAACTATAAATCATTTATTAAAAGAAATGAAATTTGGTTTTACTATTGATAATTATATTAAAGAAAAAGTTAATTCTTTTAATGATAAATATAATGATGATATTATTGAATATATTAAATTTATATCTTGTTTAGTTCAATGTACTTATAGATTAAATAAAAATCATTTATATGAAACAATACTTCTTTCATATATTGAAGTAATTGAATCAATTCAAGATAATAAATTATTTTTATCATATTTATATTTTTATACTGCAAATATTTTAGTTGAATTAGATTATTTAAAATGTGCTTTTGTGACATATGACTATTCATTAAAATGTTTAAATGAATATGCAAGATTATTAAGAGCTCAAAAAATGCAAGTTTCAATAATTTATAATAAAGGTTTATTGTCTTATGTTATTGGAGATGATGAAAAAATACCAAATGCAATATCATTAATATCAGAAGCAAAAAGATTTAAATTAAAATTATTAGAAGGACAACATAAAAAATCACAAAAAGGAAGTAAAAGTAATAATTCAAGTTTAGAAGCAAAATTAGATAAAATAAGAAATACTCAATTATTAAAAATATATTTAACTTTATTTGAACTAGATTATAATAATTCAAATTCAGATATTATATCAGAATATATAAATTACATAACAGAAAATGCAGAATCATTAAGTGAAAAAGAAACAGAAAGATTAAATTTTATATTTGAAAAAATGGATAAAACTTTATCTACGCCAAAAAATATTAATATATTTAATTCTCCTACTAAATTAGAAAGTGATAATAATAAAATTCAATTAACTCCAAAAATAAATTCTCCTTATTTTACTGGAAGTAAAAATAATCTATCTATAATTGGACAATATAATACTCAACAAGAAGAACAATTTATAGATTTTGTTTTATCTAAAAATAAGAAACAACATATATCAAATGAAATTGATAAAATTGAATTTGAGAAATTTTTTTTATTTATGACTAAATTATCTGCCTATCAAATTGAATTATTAAATATTCAACAACCATCAATGAAATCATATAAAAAATTTAGTTCTTTACCAATTTATTTCTCAAATACATTTAAACAATCACTTTCTTATGAACAATTATCATTATTAAATAATATAAAAGTATTAACATTAAAAAGAAAATCTGTTTTAAAAAAAGTTACTCATCCAATAACATTAGAAAATTTAGATTTATCACATTTATATCAACAAGAAACAAATTTTAATTCTTTATTTCATTTAAAAAATATTCAAAATGTAAATAAAAAATTATCTCAATTTGAAACTATAAGAGCACAAAATGCAGTAAGAGAATCAGTACAGTTGATGAATCCAATTCAAGAATTTGATAATTTAATACGAAGTGATTCAATTCCAGAATTTATTTTTCAAAATAAAATACCTTATGATAGTATTAAAGCAAATTTAAAAAAATATTTAAAATCTAATCCACATCCAAAATATAAATTTGAAGAAATTTATAGAGATAGTATTGTTGTTG
>JAEEGL015956634.1_pt1 | contig 11799 bp, 11 predicted proteins | sample 9134231 | NCBI WGS metagenome assembly JAEEGL01 (sample SAMN16246548, study PRJNA631951) | gut metagenome | biome: gut microbiome; feature: rumen; material: fiber-attached | host: Bos | place: Iran: Karaj | collected 2018-10 | reverse complement strand
TGGCGCACCGGCTGATAAAGATTCCGAACTATCTATTGCACCTTCAACTTCCTTGAAAGAGATGGTTTTCTTAACATTCTTAAAGTTATATGTGATTATTACTTTGTCGTCATAAAGATAAATCTTGTTGACAAAATGATTAATAAGCTTTCTTCGGTGGTCAACACGGTCGGGATCATAATTACGGAAACTTTTGAGATAAGCGAGAATCATTTCCTTGTTTATGTTTGGCTTTTTGGATTCCAACGCTGCGATTTCTGTATTCAGCTTTTTCTTTTGAGCTTCGAGTTCCTCAAGTCTTTGCTTTGTTGATTCTGTAATTATCCCCTGCTCCATCGCTTTTATCAGATTTGATATGCTCTTTTGAACATCATCGACCTGACTGCGATATGCAGGCAAAAGCGGATCTTCGGTTCCGACTAATGCAATAATTTTATCTGCAATGTACTCAATCAGCTTATCGTCAAGCAACATTTTGACAGTGTCGTTTACTACAAGGTCCTCAATCCATTCTTTTTTAACCGACTTCTTATCGCATCCGCCGTGCCGTTTAACATCTGCACATTTATAATAACGATAAATAATTCCGGCGTGATTCTTTCCGCTTTCGCCGAACATCTGATTTTTGCATTTGCCGCAATAAAGCTTTGTAGTCAGCAGATATTCTTCTGCCGCTTTATGCTTTGCTATTGACCGACGATTCACATTCAGCATTTCCTGAACGGTATCAAACAATTCTTCGCTTATAATTGCCGGGATGCCATTCGGAACAACTACATCACTGTGCTTGTATTCTCCGATATATATTCTGTTATGCAGAATTCTTCCGACAGAATTCACATTGAGCGGATTTCCTCTGGAATTGACAACTCCTTTTTCATTCAGCTTATCGACTATCTGCTGAAGTTTCATTCCTTCCGAATAGTTAACGAACATCTCTTTGACAAGAGGAGCAGTAACCGGGTCGGGTTTTAAATGCTGTTCTTCGTCAACATAAAGTCCAAAGGGTATCCCTCCGCCGTTATATTTGCATTTCAATGCATTTTCTGTTTGTCCGCGTTTAACTTTTTCGGCAAGTTCAACAGAATAGTATTCCGCCATACCTTCAAGCATAGTTTCAAGCAGTATTCCTTCCGCTCCCTCGGAAATTGTTTCAGTTGCAGATATAACCCTGACACCGTTCTTTTTCAAAACATATTTATATTTTGCACTGTCATATCTGTTCCTTGCAAAACGGTCCAGTTTCCAAACAAGCACTGCTTCAAATGATTTGTTCGCGCTGTCTTTAATAAGCTGCTGAAATTCGGGCCTATTATCAGTTTTGGCAGAAAACGCTCTGTCTGTGTATACGCCGATAATATCCATTCCGTTTTTCTCAGCGTATTCACGGCATTCTCTTACCTGCCCTTCAATTGATTCCTCGCGCTGATTGTCGGATGAATATCGGGCATAGATTACTGCGTTCATTTGGTCACCTTTTTTCTAACAATCACATAAATGGATTTAAAATCCTTATATCATAATTTATGTTTTTAGTATCAAAGCTTCAAACTGTTTTGATCAAGTAAAAATTCTTTAACTCCGGTCATAATATATCCTTTTTCGGTTATACGGGGTTTCATGCTTTTTTCAACAATTATAATTTTCCTGAAAGAATCATCCACCCTGTCAAACGATAAAGTTTCCTGCCTCAGTTTTTCTTCATCCGGGATGATATAAGCTGACTGAATATATATTTTATCACTGCCGAGATATGCTATAAAATCTATCTCACGCTGAACACGGACATCCTTGCCTTCTTTATTCTTTTCACGCGTTTCAACGACACCGACATCAACCTGATAACCTCTGTAACGCAATTCATTGTATATAATATTTTCCATTATATGTGTGCCTTCAATCTGACGGAAATTTAACCTCGCATTCCGCAAGCCGACATCCTCAAAATACATTTTATAAGGTGTTCCTATATATTTTCTGCCCTTAACATCATACCTTTTTACTCTCGTCAGCATAAAAGCATCTTCCATATGGCCAATATACTTATCCACTGTAAAAGCACTGATTGTCTCATGCTTTACGGTTTCAAATGTGTCGGCTATTTTTTTCGGATTTGTCAGTGATGATATTCCCGATGCAATGACATCCAATGTTTCGCCTATCATAGTGTCGCTCGAAAGATTATATCGCTTTATTATGTCCTTTAAATACAGCCCGTTCATCTGGGAAATAAGGTAAGCCGCTTTTTGCGAGTCGTCATTCATAAGGGAAACTGCCGGCAGCCCGCCATATACTGAATAATCGTCAAAAGCTTCGCCTTTATCACCGCCCTTGAAAGCATAGTATTCTGAGAACGAAAGCGGAAGAATGTGTATCTCATCTCCCCTGCCTTCAAACTCTGTAATTATATCTTTCGAGAGAAATTTTGAATTGCTGCCAGTAACATATACATCCAAATTGCTTTTTCTCAAAAACCCGTTTAATACCGACTCAAAAGCACCGAGTTTCTGCACCTCATCCAGGAGCAGATAATGCATATCGTCATCTGCAATCAAGGGCAAAATCCAGTTAAGAAATTTTTCGGGATCAACTGTTTTGTCGTGTCGGGCATCATCAATAGCAATAGGATTCACTCCTATTTTCAGCAAATCATCTGCGGAATCAAATGCAAATTTAATGACGTTTTTGCTTTTTACTCCTTCGCTGATTAAATGATTGTAAAACAGATTATTTAACAAATACGATTTCCCGCTTCTGCGAATACCCGTAATAACCTTAATAAAACCGTTATGCTTTCTGATTATCAGTCGATTAAGATAAACATCCCTTTTAATTTCCATATAATCAGGTCCATCCATTTAATATTTTTGCCGCTGCCGGCACTTTTAATAAGTGTATTATAAATCAATAATCGTGTAAAGTCAACAATCTATTAATTATTTCTGCCGTTTTTTACGCCATTATTAAACTCACACAGTCCCCATCATACAATATGGTCTGTGTGAGTTATTATTCAACTATACTGTTTTTTAATATACATTGGAATTTCCATAAAAATCACTTTCTGCAAGAAATGCGATGTTTCACTCTGCATTTCCGACAAACCGGTTTTTTCATCATCTGTGCATCCTTGGGCATTACCGCGTCTGTGCAGGTGTAAGTAAACTGCCTGCCGCATTTCTTACAAGTCAGGGTTACGGTGCGTTTTAGCATATCATCACTCCCCGTCGTCAACAAGGTCTCTGATTTTTGATTTTGCCGAGCCTATCATTGAGTCGATTTTCTGCCCGGCGGTGTCGCCCTGCGCCTTTTTGTATTTTATGATTATTATTGCAAGTATAACAACTGCAAGAAAAACTTCCATGATTTATAACTCCTTTACAATCATAATGCGGGATTCAATAATGTAATCACGATCAGCGGTTCCGTTTTTTCAGCGGGCTTTTCTTCGGAATGAAGAGACTTTTCAAGCTCAACCATTTCTGAAATCAGGCTGAAAAGAGGACTTTTGTTGAAATCATCAAGGCCGAAATTGATTCTGTCTTTCCCTTTGCAGGTGATTTCCACGGTCATCTGCCAATCGGGAACCGTGCGGAAGTGGTCTGTCCCGGTATCATAGACCTGACTTATTGACTTTACATCTGCGTATTTAAAATCAAAGCAGTAATCGCAGAGTTCACAATCTTCATTGAAATCGTACCATTCACCGAATTCAAATTCATCGCAGAAATCAAAGTCCCCATCAAATTCATCTTCGTCATCAAGGCAGAAGTCCGTTATATCATAATCGACATCCGACGGCATATATGAGATAATCCCGCCGATTGTGAAGAGAACACCTTCCTCTCCACCGTCCCGCGAATAAAGCCCCAGAACCATTTCGGGGTCAACATCTTCACCGAATGTCTCCAGCGCGGTCTTTACTTCTTCGCTTTCGCCGCCGATAAAAACATATTCGCGGCAATCTGAAGTAATCTCATAAATGTATTTCTCAAATATTTCCGCCTTCTTGCCGTATTTGAAGCTGAAATCTTTTCCCAAATTCATTCTCCTTTTATGATTGTTCAGGATGATTTTCTCAGATAACCTTTATAGAACTTTTTCAAAATCGGCCATTTGTTTTATATATTCCGCAGTGCCGGAAATGGGCTCATGAAAATCGATTTCTCTTCCGTCATTCAGGCTCACATAAACTACCGTATAGTATGTGGGTCCGTACTTGCCGCGAAACTTCCTTTCATATTTCTTAGTCCGCTCCCGGACATCCGCGATATCCGAATAGTCAAAAGAACAGGAAACTGTACGTTTGCCGCGATTGACATCTATTACAGTATAGCTTTTTGTTGTAAAAAGCACCTCTGTACCATACAATTGCTTGTTATCAATGTCTTCGTAAGTGTTGGAATAAAGGCCTAAAATCGTTTCAGTATCTGTTTCCGCACCGATGCTTTCGATTGCTTCTTTAACCTCTGCGCTTCCGGCTTCTTTGAATCCGCCGTCCGAAAGCATTTCGTTGATTAAATCCCAACTCGGAAAACCATAGCGTTCCGACAGATGTTTCTGAAGCATTTTAAGCTTGACCTGATATTCAAACCGGGTAAAACCGTTTTCGGATGATTGAGAAACCTCAGACCGCGGCTGCACTTTTACTTCTTTTGCTCTGGAATCCTCATCTTTAGGTATGCTTGTCAGCCCGGAAACAACCGGCTTTTTCTTCTGCTCCGGCTCTTCTTCGGGATGAAGCTTCTTCTCAAACTCCAACATCTCATCGATAAACTCCTTCATTGGAGTTTTATCGAACATACTGTAATCAAAGTTTATCTCCCTGCCGTCTTTAAGATCGATTTCCAGCGTAAGCTCGCAGTCGGGAGTCTTGCGCATGCGCTTTTTCTCCGTGTAATCCCATGTGCCGGTTGACTTCACATCGGAGTAGCGGAACGAGAAGCAGTAGTCATACTGCACATCATCCTCATCGTCATCGTCTTCTTCATCATCGTCGTCATCATCGGAAAACATGCTGTCGGTCTCTTCAACCGAAGGGAAATACGATACGATGCCATCTGTGGTAAAGAGCATGCCCTCTTCTCCGCCGTCAAGAGTATAAAGCCCCAGCACGGTATCGGGGTCTACACCTTCGCCGAATGACATAAGCGCGGTCTGCACCTCTTCGCATTCGCTGCCGATAAAAACATCATCGCAGCCCTCTGAGGTAATCTCATAAATATACTTCTCAAAGATTACTGCCTTTTTGCCGTATTCACGTGCCTGTTTTGTGTTCATAATCATTCTCCTTTTATGTCAATTATTTCGGGGTCTGTGTTTTTCTGCTCTGCCAAAAGCAGGTGGTCCTTATAATCCGCTATAACGGCTGCTATGATTCCGACTGCAACGCCGATAATCAGTCCGATAATAGGCGCCTCAATGCGGACTACGCTGTTGTTGAAAAAAATGATAATACCGTACATAAAATTCAAAAGCTTGAAAACCGCAAATCCGATAAAGCCGAACGCCGCGGCTGAAATCAGGGTGAAAATGTGTTTCATCGAAAAGCCTCCTGTCCTTGATTGTTAAACAATGTCCTATAGTTTATTCTTAAACTAAGCATAGCATAATCCCACAAAATCATTTACCCGGCAATAATTGAAGTTCGTCAGCATATTTTATTTTCAAGAGCTGAATAATCTCGTAGTAGTCTTGCAACAGTAACTTGTATAAATTGCCATCACAATAATACCAACTCAAATCATACAACAACGGGTTTTCACGCGAGTCGACACCTTTATGCCAAGGATTCTTTTTATTTCCCCAATAAGGCTCCAGGTCATTTGCAATCTTAACGGGCGCTATCTGTCTTATACGGGCAAGAAAAGCATCTGCAAGCGGTTCAAGCTCATTTTTAATGATGTCATAGTATTCGATGGTCAATTTAAGTCTTGTAATATCAAGACTCGTAGCCGTTTCTTTTTTTGCTAAAACATAAAATATGAGAGGATACATTTTTCCATGTAAATCGTATGTTAAATGTTCCATTTTTTTGAACATTTCATACATTTCACCATAGTCAGGCATCAACTCTGGCCAGTCTTCTAACCAATAACCAGTCAATTCAAGATAATCCTCAATATCCGGATAAAAATATAGATCTTTTCTACCGATACCGATGCTTCGACTGCGCTTGCATTGCTGAATTGCTTCCAATTGCTTCTCAATTTTGTCTTTATTATTCATTACAAAGCCCTCCTTTGCTTTTTAAGCGGTTTCCTTCTTGTCCGTCTCGCTAAACTCAGCCATTTTCATTAGGAACTTTTTGAGCGGAGTTTTGTTCAGGCAGCCTTCTGTTGTCCTGTATTCGGTGTTGTCGGCCATTGAAATCTTCAAATCGGAAAATGCGCTGTCATAGTTGCCTGCTGGCACAAGATTCTCGTTTCTGAGCCTTGCGGCGGATATTTTGCCATACCCCTTCTTTATGACCGCAACATCGTCAATCATTGCATAAGGAACGCAGAGCACCTCTTTGCGTATTCCGTCGGGGATAATCTCCATATAATCCCCGTGGAATATAAGCGCTTCGCCGGTGCACGGCAGGCACATTCCGATAACACCGTCACAGTCGATATCAAATCTGCACGGGATTTCATTTTCGGCAGGGTTGTGGTCGCCGAAATATCCGTCAAGACTGCAGCGGGTAATCCTGCCGCCCGCAAAGGTGAGGATACCGCTCCCGTCTCTCTCATTATTAACAAAGCTGTCAATGAAATCTTCCAACACCGCCTCGCTCCGGCTCGGTTCCGGATATACTTCCGCCTGAGCGCTTTCTTCGGCGGTCACGTTCTGCCCGAAGAACACTATGCCTTCACCTGAAATGAGGATTTCTCCGCTCTGCCCGAAGGCGGCGATAAGCGCCTTAATAACGATTTCATTCAGCTTCGCGAAGCTCGCCGCGCCGCTGGGAATGAAGTCACTGCCGTCTCTGCTGAGAGTGATGAGATACCAGAGGCGGAAATACCATTCCGCGCCCTTCAGCCTGCCGAAATCGCTTTCGGATGCCGCGGCAATTTCCCGAGCCGCCGCGGCTAAAACGGACATCGTTTCATTGATATCCCCGAGCCCCTGTTTTGATAATGTGAGTCTGAACTGATTCATACTATTACCTCCGAAAAAATATTTACCGGGCCGAGAATATCAATCTCCGCCCAAAACCGGGTTCAGCCCCGATTTTGGGTATATTATAACCCCGATGACAGACACATAATGTCCATCATCGGGGCTGGGTGAATGTTTTTTTCAATTTTCATCGGAATAAATGCATTCAAGCGGATTGTAATCAGAATCAAATACAAAATTGCTAATGGAAGACAAATAATCAGAAAAGAACTTGATAATGTTCTATGTTGTTATGATTCTGTACAATATGATTAAATTTTGCAAAAAACCAGCTAACTGAAGAATGTAAGAATAACCAGCGCTATTATCCCCAATACTGAGAGTGTCTCAACAGTGATAAGTGCCGTTATTTTCTTGCTCAAAGAATCATTTTTTAACTTTAAATCTGAACTAAGACTGCTCAGATTATCAATATCTTTTTGTATTTCTTTTGTTCTATTTTTTAACTGTTCAAGTTGAGTATTACTTTCATTTTTTGATTTCTCAATAATCTCATTATTTGTATCTAATCCTGTTGACAGTTGATTCGACAACAAACCTATACTGTAGTCAGCTTTTTTATCAATATATTCGGAAAGAGCTTCTTTTGCGGTGCTCATTATAATGCCTGTATTATTAGCAATAAGATTATTGAGACTTTCGTTTTCATTTGATTCCGAACCGAAAAGCTTGAATTGCAATTCTTTTGAATTTTCATTCAGATCGCTTCTGATTTGATCGGTTGATTTTTCCATCCTGCTAAGCCGCGAATCATATTCAACGATAAGCGATTTAAGAATTTCGATTTTTTCATTCAGCGCATTTGATATTTCCTCAGTTAATGCATTTGCCCTGTTATTGAGCTTTTCCTCTACTATTTCGGGGATACTGCCTTCGTCGTCTGTCAGGTTTTTTATGAGGTTATTTATGAGTTCTTCATTTGAACTGCTAATTATTTTACCGGTATCTCTCTTTATCAGATCCTTAAGATTATCCTCTTCGCTGTATTCAGTTCCTAAAATGGATTTTTTTAAATCCGCTGAATTATCATTCATATCATTTGTTATTTTTCTGACAACATAAGAATCAAAAACATTTTCAATTGCAACTGCAGATTCCTGCGAAAGCTCGATTTTATTATCCATCAATTAAACCTCCGGTTTTTTCATTATATTCGTTTATGACATCCTTCATTTTCTCATATATTGAAAGCATTGTAATTAAAAGAGCAGACTTGATTTCCGGGTCTTTTTCGCTGTTTATCCGATTTGATAATTCTTCCTTTTTTTCATAAAACGCTTTGACAAAAAGTTCGGTGATGTTTTCTTTTGCAGAAACCAGAGTGTTGATAGCTTTTTCTTTTTCTTCTATTCTTCTTTCGTCGTTCTTTTTTTTGCTTTCCAGGTTTTCGCGTTTGTCTTTTTTGTCATTTAATACTCTGGTTAGTTTTTTTGAGTCCGCCGTTTCATTGTCTGTGTTAAATTTTTTTTTGATTGATTTAATATCGGCTTCCAAATGAGTTTTTAATTTATTCAAAACAAATTCCAGACAATCTGTTTCAGCACACTCGGCATTCCCATTAATATCTTCTTCCCAGGTGCTCTTAAAAGTAAAAAAACTTTTTGTGAAGTAATACTCGTCAACATTTTTTGTAAGATATTCATCAGTCAGCCGCTCAGATATTGAAATATATTTTGGGGGAAGGCTTTTATCAAAATTTGACATTACTGCCTCTCTCACAGTTTTGGTAAGCTTACTGCGGTTGCTGTTGTCGTTTTTTCGGTCAAGTGTTATTTCATCAACCTTATTCTTATACTCGTCATCTTTTATTTTTTTTAAAGTCCATGCACACAACCTTTTTGCGCTACCTAATTCTTTAAGCGGAAGTTCTTGTTCCTTCTCTTTTTTCTCGATAGTCTTTTCTAGATTAAGCAGTTCTTTGTTTTGTTTTTCGATTTGCATTTTCAACTTTGAAATATCCGTTTCAAAATCCGATATTTCTGCTTTTATTTCTTCTATCTCTTTTCGCCTGTTATTGATTTGGACATCAATATTGTCCTTGCACATTGAAATACTTGTCTTACAGTTCATTTTGTCTATTTCTGAAATAATAGCCTTGTATATCCAATCAGCAATTTCTCCGCTGTACCCGACTTCAGTAAGATATTCTTTCTTTTCGAACGGAAAAATTCTTCCGCCAAATAATGAATCAACATATCCCTCTTTGATGATTTTATTATTGTAATAATCAATAAGAAAATCGGCGGCAGCCTTCGGGCTCATGTTTCGATCCGGCAAAACATCATTATTTTTAATTGCGTGTGTGAGAACAATAAGCACCTGATTCTTGCTTTTTTCGTTCAATATGCTTTTGTAATCGCTTCGCAAATATTGCATTTTGTCTGCGGAAGTTACAGCAACCACGCCCGATGCAAAATGCATCAGGCTGTCAATAAATTTATTGATTTGATCGGACGTTACTGTGTATCCGTTCTGATCTTTTGCGCTTCGCTCGCCAAAGCCACGGGAATCAACTATCTGAAGCCCGGAATATGCATTATCCGAAAAATAATTTTGGGGAATGTAAATATATGTTGCCTTGAGCAGCTGTTCAATACCGTTAGAGAGTGATGCTTGCCGGTTTTTGTTTTTTAAATCACACAAATAATTTCTGAAGCTATCGGGATCGTAATATTTCACCGCTTTTTCATCAACAATCCCTTCTATTTCCCCCTCATAATAGCCAAAAAGATTGTCTTTTGATTTGAGGTAGATAACGGTAGTGCTTGTTGATGATTTTCCGGCCTTTGCGCCGCCTCTGAGAATATCATCCAGTTCCTCTCGCTTTTCAGCTTTTATGCCCAGCAAAGACATAATGACGGTTGTCTTTCCCATTTGGGTTGCCCCGAACATAATTATCCTCTTTACGAGAGACTGTGAACGGTCAATGCTTAAATTTCCGAGCACGCGGTTTATGGGAACATTTTCCCATGTGACAATTTCTTCAAAAATATTGTTTATTGTTTCGGCTTTTGTCGACATATTATTCTCCGCGTAATTTTTCTCCTACACTGTCATAATAATCCTGGCAAATAAAATCTATTTCCGTAAGCGCCTGTGATGCATTCATAAGAGCTTTTTGCTGAGCACCGATTTTCTTTTTTTCACGGTAGACAGCTTCGATTTCGTTAATCATATTATCGAATCCGGACTCATACACACTCAGTAATTTTTCGCACTGATCCTGTAAATTATATTTTGCGCTTCTTATTGCAGCTTCCTGTGTGTTTACCTGCAAGTCAATATTTTTGTTGTGAAGTATGATTCCTCCGGCGGTTACAGCGGCAACTGCCAAAGCAGCGGCAACATAAGGACCGGCCGGAGTTGCGAGGCCGGCGCTAATCATGCTCGCAATATTGGGAACACCGTCTATCATATCAAGTCCGATAGTGGCTGCAGCTCCTGCTGAGACTTTTTGAGTTGTGTTTGGATTGTTTTGCTTTTTGATTTCTTTTGCAAGCTTTGATACACTTGCTACTTTTATATCGGGTTTGTATTCCCCTTGTATGGTAGCGCCTACAAAATATGTGGTTAGAGAATCAGCCAGAATTTTGGATTCCTTTTTGGTATCCGGTATAAGCTCGCGGTTTTCCTGATCGAGCGGGAGAGTAAGAGCCTTTGGATTAAAATAGTACTCCAATATTTTCTGCTTGTTTTCGTTTTCAACTACCATGATTTCTTTACTGTTTTCCTGAGCGGCAGGAAGTTCAAGTAAACCTGTCTTTTCTATGTTATCAGAACTAAGTCCTAATTTGATGTTATCATATAAGATAGGCTCTTTGGTTTCCCTGCTTATGAAACAATTGTTTATTATTTGCTGGATTTCTTCTTCTTCTCTGTTCCTTGTTTCAAGTTTTTTCTTAAATATAAATCTTTTGTCTTTAAGCATTTTTGCCGGAATTTGTTCAAAGGCCTCTTTGATGTTTTTTTCTACTTCTCTACCGGCATCGGCGCAATTTGCATCAAGAAACACCTTCAAATTCTTTTTGCTTTCTTCTTTTTGATTGGCGAGATCTTCATAGAGAGGGCTGTGTTTTTCCAAATTGCTCTCCAATTGCAAATCGGCAATTTCGTTTTTTATGTTTCCTGCAGATTCTTTGATTTCCTCGATAATCGGCCCGTAATACTCTATAAACTTTTCATAGTCACGCGGCCTTTCGCTCCTGTATAAAGCGTCAATAATTTCTTCAATCCATTCATCGTTTTCTTCTTGAGTATTAAATTTTCCGGTGCAGACAACGTTCGCTTGGTTTACAGAAAAATTATGTTCAGTGAGAATTTGCAAGAAAGTTTCCTTAAGTTCAGTTTTAAAACTGTCATTCTTTGTGGGGTCATCACATTTGGTTAAGTCAGTAACGAAACACGTGCCCAAAATATGTTCATTATGAAACAAATCTGAAACAAGAAGGAAGGTTGATAACAACGAGTATTAAACTCAGCATTGAAGTTGAAAACGGCGATGAAACAGAGAAGGATGAATTCTTAAATACAATATCACATCTGTATCATTATGAATTTGTGAAGGAGAATTCGGGTTACGGCAACAAACGGTATCTGCAGTATCTGCTCACGCCCGCTGTTCATCACAGCTGCGGG
>JAEEGL015396904.1_pt1 | contig 11799 bp, 11 predicted proteins | sample 9134231 | NCBI WGS metagenome assembly JAEEGL01 (sample SAMN16246548, study PRJNA631951) | gut metagenome | biome: gut microbiome; feature: rumen; material: fiber-attached | host: Bos | place: Iran: Karaj | collected 2018-10 | reverse complement strand
TCATAAGCACCACATCCACCTTGCCCAGTTCCTGAGTCATCTGCCGGAGGCTCTTCGCCATATGCCCCGGATACCAGTTTACTGCGCCCTCTATTTTATCAGGCCCCATTTTTTATCTCCGAAGCTCAGCATGAGCCAGGCTTTTCCCGCAACGGTCTTCCTCTCCACGGGTCCGATATTTCCGGAACGGGAATCCTCGCTGTTATTCCTGTCGTCTCCCAGGACGAAGTATTCGTCCACATCCATGGTGATCTCCGAAGCGGCGATGCCCGGATCCTCGATGAGGTCCGTGTCGGAATGCTCTCCCTCGGCCCTGCCGTTCACGTACAGCACGCCGTCCTTTATCACAACGGTGTCTCCGGGCAGAGCGACAACCCGCTTCACATACAGATGGACATTTTCGTTTCCGTTTGGCCTGAAAGCGATGACATCCCCGTAGGAGGGGGACTTCAGGAGGTAGACAAAGCGGTCCACCAGTATCCCCTGTCCGTTTATCAGAAGGGGCTCCATGGAATCTCCGATCACCGTGGTCTTAAGTCCGAAGGAATAGGTGATGACATACGAAAGGAGCGCGGTGATCACCGTCATGATGGCGACCTCCGCGACGCTTCTGAGGAAGTCCCTGTCTATCTTCTTTTCAGGCTCATAAAACTTGAGTTCGTTTTTTTTTCCGAACATATACCTGTCTATGTGAAACACAGCCGCTGTATAAACCGTACAACGCGAGCGCGCCAACGCCGCACATACAAGCCGGCAACAGATCGCGTTCAACAATAAAAAAGGGGACGGATAAAAGATCCGCCCCCCACGTGTTCCGGATTATCTCATCAGATCCTTGACCTTCGCTCTCTTACCGATGCGGTCTCTCAGGTAGTAAAGCTTTGCCCTTCTGACCTTTCCGGCTCTGACCACCTCGATCTTCTCCACGTTGGGAGAGTAAAGAGGCCAGGTCTTCTCAACTCCCACGCCGCCGCTGACTTTTCTCACGGTAAACGTGGACCTTATGCCGGTTCCCTGTACCTTGAGAACGGTGCCCTCAAATACCTGGATCCTTTCACGGTTTCCTTCACGTATCTTCCCGTATACCTTGATGGTGTCTCCGACGTTCAGCACGGGAACGTCCTTCTTCTGCTCTTCCTCTATTTCCCTGATCAATTCCTTCATTTCATCCTCCGTGCCGATCTCATCGGCTCTCATTAATATCCGCAAGTTGCAATATTACCACAGATCATTATCTATTTCAAGTATCTCATTATTTTTCCCGAAAGTTTTTTTATGCTCTTTTGGAGCTCCTTCCGGCGGTCCGTCTTCTCAAGGCTCTTTTCATACAGTTCATAAAGATCCGGACGGATCTCCTTCGTAAGCTCTTCGGACTTCTTCCTTCTGTACTCCGCCACCCGGCTGTGGTTCCCTGTCAGAAGTTCCGGCGGGACCCTTCTGCCCATCCAGGTCTCGGGCCTGGTGTACTGCGGGTATTCCAGGAGAGGCGATTCAAAGGATTCATCCAGGACGGACTCACCGTTATGAAGCACTCCCGGCACCAGCCTGATCACGGCGTCAGCCACCACCAGGGCCGGAAGTTCTCCTCCCGTCAGCACGTAATCACCGATGGAGAGTTTCTCGGCGCCCATCTCTTCAAGGGCCCTCTCATCCACTCCCTCATAATGACCGCACAGAAAGACGAGGTTTTCCTCCTCCGAAAGCTCGTGGGCGATCTTCTGGTTGAACACTCTCCCGCCGGGAGACATGAACACCAGTCTGAGAGGTCTCCCGGAAAGCTTTGAACGGATATCCCTGAAACAGTCATAGACCGGCTGAGCCTGCATCACAAGCCCCGCTCCTCCTCCAAAAGGATAGTCGTCCACCCGGTTATTCCTGTCCTCGGTATAATCCCTGATGTCGTAGACAGAGAAACCGACTATTCCGTTCCTGACAGCCCTTCCCGTTATGCTGGTCATAAACGCATCGGAGACCATCTGGGGGAACAGCGTCATAACGCTTATGGTCCTGAGGCTCACAGCATCCCCTTATCCAGTCTGAAGACCATGACCCTGCCGTCCATATCGATGGACTTAACGTAATCCTTCACGGCAGGCACCAGAATGGTCTTACCGTCCTTTCCGGTCACCTCGTACACATCGTTGGCTCCGGTGTGAAGGACTCCGGTGAGAACGCCGTACTCAACGCCCTCTTCCGTCACCGCGGTCAGACCTTCCAGATCGCAGACATAGTACTCGCCTTCGGGAAGTTCGGGAGCATCACTCCTGTTGACCAGGATCTCGAAGCCTCTCAGAGTCTCGGCGCTGTCTCTCGAATCGATGCCCTCGAATCTGACAAGAGCCATCCCTCCCTGCATACGGCAGCTCACCGCCTTCAGGGTCAGCTCTTTTTCCTTCCGCCTGAGGGTGAGTTTCCTGTCCTTCAGGAAGGCGCAGATATCGTCCGAATAGGGGTAGACACGCACCTCGCCCCTTACTCCGTGGGGTTTTGTCACCACTCCCACCGTAAGGACAACGTCCGTCATACTATCTCGACTTCTACTCTCCTGCCTTCTTTTACGGAAGCAGCCTTCACAACCGTTCTGAGGGCGTTGGCTATCCTGCCCTGTTTCCCGATGATCTTTCCCATATCGGCGGGATCAACGGACAGCACCAGAGTCACGTCATTTCCGTTCTCTTCCTCACGGACCGTGACCCCGGAAGGGTTATCCACCAATGCCTTCGCTATGGTCTCTGTAAGTTCTTTTGTCATCAGGCGATACCGGCGTTCTTGAAGAGTCTTGCAACGGTCTCGGTGGGCTGGGCGCCATCGCTGAGCCACTTCTTTGCTGCTTCTTCATCCACTTTCACGGTGCTGGGCTCGGTATTGGGATCGTACGTGCCGATCTCCTCGATGAACCTGCCGTTTCTGGGGGATCTGGAATCCGCAACTATGATCCTGTAAAAGGGATGCTTCTTCTCTCCGATCCTTCTGAGTCTGATCTTAACCATTTTTCGTTCTCCTCCTGTAATAATCTAAAACCCGAAAGGGTTATTACCGTGTCCCCTGAGCATTCCGGGCATCTGTTTCATGAACTTCTGGCCCTGCTCGAACTTCTTTATGAACCTGTTGACTTCAGCTATATCAAGTCCCGCTCCTGCGGCGATCCGCCTTTTCCTGGAGGGGTTCATAAGCTTCGGATTGTCTCTCTCCGCCTCTGTCATGCTGAGGATGATGGCTTCCGTCCTGGCCAGTTCCCTGTCATCTACCTGGTCGGCGGCTTCGGTGAGCTGTTTCGTTCCAAGCCCCGGCATAAGTCCCAGAATGCTCTTGAGTCCGCCCATGCCTTTCATCTGCTGCATGCTCAGCAGATAGTCGTTGTAATTCAGGCGTCCCTTTTTCATTCTGGATACCATGGATCTTCCGGTATCCTCGTCTATGTCTATATTGCGCTCTGCTTTTTCGATTAGGGAGAGCACATCTCCCATTCCCAGGATCCTGTCCGCCATCCTGTCCGGATAAAACAGTTCTATCGCGTCCAGCTTCTCTCCGGTTCCGGCGTACACCACCGGTTTTCCGGTCACGGCCCTGACAGACAGAACGGCTCCGCCTCTGGTGTCCGAATCCAGTTTGGTGATGACCAGGGCGTCCACGCCGATCCTCTTGTCAAATTCGGAAGCCACGTTCACGGCCTCCTGACCTGTCATGGCGTCAATGGCCAGAAGTGTCTGGTGAACGACGATCCTTTTCTTTATCTCCTGAAGCTCCTCCATCATGCGGTCGTCTATCTGCAAACGTCCCGCAGTATCGATGATGAGTACGTTGTATTCGCCTTTTTTGGCCTCCTCCACCGCTTTTTCGGCTATGTCCACGGGAGAAACCTCTGTTCCCATGGAGAACACATCCACTCCGAGTTTTTCGGCGTTTATCTTTAACTGGTCTATGGCCGCGGGCCTGTACACATCCCCCGCCGCCAGAAGGCTTTTCTTTCCTTTTTCCCTGAGCTTTCCGGCGATCTTTACCGCCGTGGTAGTCTTTCCCGAGCCCTGCAGGCCGCACATCATGATCACCGTAAGACTCTTGCCGGGCTGAAATACAAGCTCCGCCTGCTCACCGCCCAAAAGCTCCACCAGTTCATCCTTCACGAGCTTGATGACTGACTGGGCAGGGTTCAGTCCGTTCATGACGTCGGATCCCACGGCCTGTTCACGGATCCTGGAGGTAAAGTCCTTCACTACGGAGTAATTGACATCCGCTTCCAGAAGAGCCATGCGCACATCCTTCATGGCGAGGCGCACATCCTCCTCCGTCAGCCTTCCCTTTCCCCTCAGAGTCTTAAAGGTCTGCTGCAGTTTATCCGAAAGACTTTCAAATGCCAATACTCAGATCCTCACGTTTCCTGTTCACAGCACAACACTTTCATTAGATACACGAAAGTCGCCCCATTGTCAAGTATGAACCGGACCTTTTCCTGTCCGCCGGAGGGAAGCCCTGCTATCCCCTCCCGTTTTCGATCCGGGCTCCGGGGGCCGGCTTTCACTCATAAAAACCGATATCCAGGCCGGGGGTCGTGTTTCCGTTCTCGTCCTTTTCTCCCCCTCCGTACTGCCAGATGGAATACCTGTAAGGATAATAAGGTTTGATCCCGTGATCCACCACAAATTTATCTATATCCTCGAGTCCCGCCAGATCCATTTCCAGGACGAACTCCGAAATATCCCCGCCTATCATGGGAACAAAACCGGATTCCCGCACCTTTTCGGAAAAGCTCCTGAAAATGGCGGTGGACAGGCTCCTGTCGCCCCTGCCGGAGGCAAAATTCTTTCCGGGGATCACCACCACCGGATAGGTGATATCGTCCCTGAAGCCCTCCAGCTTTTTAAGGACCGCCTCCGCTTCAGCCCGGGCCTCATCAGGATCCGCGGCTCCCGATCTGAAGCTTACGCCTATGGCCAGTCCGTGTTTCTTTGCCTCTTTCAGGTTCTTTTCAAAATCCCTGTCAAATACCACCTTTCCTTCGGAAGCGTCCTTATACCCGATGCTGATGATGACAAAGGATTTACCCTTTGAAAGCTCCTCCCAGGAATCGATCGCCGTGTCGCCTGAGATATCCGCTCCGTAAGAAGCTTTACCGTTTCTTCCGGAATACACGGGGTTTGATGAACCGCCGGTATAGAAATCCCCGGGATCGTAGCGGCTCATTTCCAGATTCTTGTTCAAAGCCGCGAAACGGTAGACCCCTCCGTCGTAGATCATGAGCTCATCCTTGTATAGATGCCTTATCACCGGCAGAAAATCATTCCTGTTCTGCAAAGCGGTCCTGAGTTCCTTGAGCACCGCCTCCCTTCCCATCTGTACTCCCGAATCGGAAGCCCTCTCCACCATTTTCTGGGCCTCCTCGGGGGTCAGGAGGATGCTCTCAGATTCTTCGGCCGCCAGGCTCTCCTCAAGGGAAGCCGCCCGGTCCTTCAGACGGCTGAACCGGACCAGAACGACTATTGAAAAAACGAGACAGAAAAAAGTCACGATGCACATGATCACGGTGATCGTCAGGGAATGGATGAGAGGATTCTTCTTCCGCGGTCGGTCTGCCACTATATCAGAGCCCTTTCAAGTTTCGGATTGTAGCCTTCCCGGGTCAGGTTCTCGACTATCTGCTTCTTATGCTCCGTGCCGTAAGCCTCAAGAGTGATGCTGAGTTTCACCGCGGCGTGTCTGTTTATGGATACGAACTGGTCGTGCTCGAGCTTTATCACATTGCCATTGGAAGCCGCGATGACGCCGGCGACTCTCTGAAGCTCGCCCGGTCTGTCCGGAAGGAGCACCGATACCGTGAATATCCTGTCTCTCAGTATCAGTCCCTGCTGCACAACGGAGGACATTGTGATGACGTCCATATTTCCGCCGGAGAGGACACATACGATTTTGAGATCCCGGCATTTCAGTTTTTTCAGGGCCGCCACCGTGAGGAGCCCGGAATTCTCGACCACCATCTTGTGGTTCTCCACCATATCGAGGAATGAGACCACAAGCTCTTCGTCATCCACCGTGATCACATCATCGATATTCTCCTTCAGGTAAGGAAATATGGAAGACCCCACAGTCTTCACCGCCGTTCCGTCGGCAATGGTGTCCACGGACTTGAGGGTCACGGGCTTTCCTTTTTCGAGGGCCGCCTTAAGGGAAGCGGCGCCTGACGGTTCCACCGCCACGACCCTGATATTCGGGTTCAGGAGCTTTGCAAGGGTCGAGACCCCCGCAGCCATTCCGCCTCCTCCCACGGGCACCAGGATCATGTCCACCAGGGGAAGCTCTTTTACTATCTCCATTGCGATCGTACCCTGACCTGTGGCTACTGCCACATCATCAAAGGGATGGACAAAGGTATAACCGTTTTTCTCCGCCAGTTCGTAAGCGTATTCACAGGAATCGTCGTAGACATCCCCCTTGAGTATCACCTCGGCGCCGTAGCCTTTTGTGCGGTTCACCTTTATGAGCGGCGTGGTGGTGGGCATGACTATGACTGCCTTCACCCCGAACCGGGAGGCGGCGTAAGCCACTCCCTGGGCGTGATTCCCGGCCGAGGCCGCTATAAGCCCCTTCTCCCTCTCCCCGGGGGACATGGTGGATATCTTGTAGTAAGCGCCCCTCACCTTGTAGGCGCCGGTCCTCTGCATATTTTCGGGCTTGAGATAGACCCTGTTCCCGGTCTGCTCCGAAAGGAACGAACTGTATATCAGTTTTGTCTCCGCGGTTATCTTTGAAACTGTTTCCGCCGCCTCTTCAAAGGCCTTTAGGGAGAGCATCTCACCAGTCATCCTCTGAAACCTCCTCGCTTGTATCATCAGCAAACATCGCCTTCACGAAAGTCTCCGCATCGAATCTCTCAAGATCCTCCTTCTGTTCGCCGGTGCCGATGTATTTCACGGGCACTTTCAGTTCCGATTCAATGGCTACCGCAATGCCGCCCTTTGGCGTTCCGTCGAGCTTTGTAAGGACTATTCCCGTAAGGTCCGTGACCCCGGCGAAGCCTTTTGCCTGGGATACCGCATTCTGGCCGGTCACCGCGTCCAGCACCAGGAGGTTCTCCCTCCTTACTCCGGGCATGACCTTGTCTATGACCCGGTCCATTTTCTTAAGCTCCTCCATGAGATTCCTGCGGTTTTCAAGTCTCCCGGCGGTATCGCAGATGAGTATGTCTGCATTTCTCGACATTGCTGCGTTCGCAGCGTCATATATCACGCTTGAGGGATCGGCTCCGGGATTTCCCTGGACCAGATCACAGCCCGCTCTCTCAGCCCACAGAGAAAGCTGTTCTGCCGCTCCCGCCCTGTAGGTATCCGCTGCTGCCAGGATCACCTTCTTTCCTTCCCGGGTGAGCTTGTAGGCCAGTTTTCCGCAGAAAGTGGTCTTTCCGACCCCGTTCACACCGGTGACGAACACCACGGACCGCTCCTTTTCAAAATCAAAGGCGTCGGGAGCATTCTGCATCTCTCCCGTGATGTCCTTTATAAGAAACTTTTTGGCGTCCTTTCTCCTCCTGAGATGGTTCTCCGGCACCTGGTCCCGAAGCTTGTCAATGATCCTTTCGGAGGCCTCCGCGCCCATATCGGAGCGGATGAGGGTTTCCTCAAGGCGTTCGTAGAAATCCTCGTCAATGTCGCCCTCTCCTATGAACACATCCCCCAGGCCGTCGGCGACGGCCTGTCTCGTCTTCTGCAGTCCCGCTTTAATCCTGTCGAATAATCCCATCACTTCAGATCCTTTTCTACCAGGTCAACGCTCACCATGACCGACACTCCCTTTTCCTGCATGGTAATGCCGTACAGCCTGTCTGCGCCGTCCATGGTTCCTCTTCTGTGAGTGATCACTATGAACTGCGTATTGTCAGCCAGGCTCTTGAGATACTCAGCAAACAGATTCACGTTATTCTCATCCAGCGCCGCCTCTATCTCATCCAGGAGACAGAAGGGCGAAGGCTTCAGATTCTGTATGGCGAACAGAAGGCAGATGGCTGTCAGGGCCTTTTCTCCTCCGGACATCTGCATCATGTTCGTGAGTTTTTTCCCGGGAGGCTGGGCGATGATCTGGATCCCGGATTCCAGGATGTCCTCATCATTGGTCAGCTCTATCCTGCCGTGTCCTCCGCCGAAGAGACGTATGAACACCCGGTCAAACTCCTTCTTTATCCCTTCAAATTTCTCCGAGAACTGCTCCGTCATGAGCTTTTGAAGCTCTTCTATGACCTGTCTCAGGTCTTCCTCGGATTTGATTATGTCGTCGTGCTGTTTCTTAAGGAAATTATACCTTTCCATCAGGACACGGTAATCCTCTATGGCTCCCACGTTCACATCGCCGATGCTTCTGATCTCGTTTTTCAGAGAGGTGATCTCCTTCTTCATGGCCGGAAGGTCATTCCTCCTTACGATGTCAAGCTCCTGAGCCTCGGACACGGTGAGCTGGTACTCGTCCCACATGTAATTCACCTTTTCTTCCATGCCCTCGTTCAGGCGTTCAAGACGGTTCTGAAGCCTCAGCAGTTCCTTGTCCAGGCCGGACATCTTGTTTGACAGGGTCTCCCTTCTCTCGAAGAAATCCTTCTGCCCCGCGGCCAGTTTTTCCTTTAATTCCTGATTCTCCTTAAGTCTCTCTCCCGCTTCCTCCTGGGCCTTTTTGGCAGCCTCTATGGTGCCTTTGATGGTCTCTATGGATTCCCTGCGGAACTCGGCCTCGTCCTCGTTTCCTTTGAGGCTTTCCTCGGCCTCCTTCAGATCAGATGAGAGTTTTTCGGATTCTCCGGATATCCTGTCCAGGTTCTTCTGTTCATATTCCAGAGCCTGTCTCTTCTTTGTGAGCTCTATCTCGAATTCTCCGGTCTCTTCCTTTGCCTTTGTCTCCTTTTCCCGGAGAGAAGCCAGATTCTCCGCGCTTTCCCTAATGCTCTCGTTCAGAGCCTCCTCCTCCTTGCGGGACAGATCCAGGGCCTCCGCGGCCTCCTCTTTTTCTTTATTTACTTTTGCGATCTCTTCCTTCAGGGTAAGTTTTTCTTCCTCAAGGCTTCCTGCGCTGTTCTCGTTGGACTTCTGTCTCTCCCTCTCCTTTTCAAGCTCCATTCGGACAGTGTTCTGCTCGATCAGCTTTTTCTGGTGGTTTGAATCGTGTCCCGCCAGTTCTTCACGCATCTGGGTGCGCTCTTTCTTGGTGTTCTCGATATCCTCCGCGGCCTTTTCGGCGTTCTTTTCGTCTTCCTTTACCTTCTTCCGGAGTTCGTCCAGCATCCTCTTTCTCGAGAGGAGGGAGGTGTCCCTCCTGTTGTAGGCTCCGCCGCTGATGGATCCGCCGGGTATCAGCAGTTCTCCCTGCAGTGTCACTATCCTCAGATTGTAATCATATTTCTTAGCTATCCTGAGAGCCGAATCCACATCCTCTGCCACCAGTATCCTGCCCAGAAGGGAGGAGGCCACATTTTCGTATTCCGGATCGTAGGACACCAGGGTATCGGCCGTTCCCAGCGATCCTTTCTCTCTCAGCGCATCCTTTTCCTTAATGGGCTTGGAGGGTTTGATGCTGGTCAGGGGCATGAAGGTCACGCGCCCGCCTTTGTTGCGCTTCAGATCGTTTATCAGATCCCTTGCGGTGATCTCGTTATCGGTAACGATATTCTGAATGGAGGCTCCCAGCGCGGTCTCTATGGCTGTCTCATATTTCTTGTCCGTGGAAATGATATCCGAAACAGCGCCCTTTATACCGGGATATTCATTCTGCCTGTCCATAACGAAGCGGACGCCCTGACCGTACCCCTCGTACCTGGATACGATATCGGACATGGCGTCCAGTCTGGATCTGTCCTGATGGTAAGCGGCTCTTGCCTCGGTAAGCTTTCTGTCCAGGGAGGACAATCTGTCCCTAAAGGTGGAAAGGCTCTCCTCGATCTCCTTTTTACGGGCATCCATTGCCTTGATCTCGGAACCGATCCTTTCAAAATCGGATACCAGTTTGTCTATCCTGCCCTTTATCTCCGCCTCGTCAGTCCTGGTCTGGATCACGCGGCTGTTGATCTCCGACTCCCGGACAGTGCACTGTCTGAGATGCTCGTTTAGGGCTTCTATCCTGGACTTGATATCCGCTCTTTTTCCCAGAAGTTCGATAACGCCGGCGTTCAGGGTTTCGGATCTCTCATTTTCGGAATCCATTTCCTTTTGGATCCCGGAGAGTCTCTCAGCCGCCTTCCCGCTCTCTTCGCTGAGAGCGTCAAGGCTTTCCCTGGCTTCGTCCCGCCTTTCCCTGGCTTCGTCCTCCTGCGCCTTAAGTCCGTCCAGATCTCCCCTGATCTGGGATATCCTCTCTTCGAAATGCTGCCTGTTGCCTTCGGAGGCCCTGATCTTTTCACGCAGCACATTTATCTCGCCCTCGAGACGGCTTGCGGTAAGGCTTCCGTTCGACAGGGCGTTCCTGTCTTCCTCGATCTGCCGGTCCAGCTCCGCGATACGGATCTCCACCTTGTCGTATTCTTTCTTCGCCCCCTCGTAATCGGCCTTCGAAGTCTCCAGATCCTGTTCGGTCACGGTGGCCTGGTTCTTCAGTTTCTCTATCTCTTCGAGATTGGTCCTGCTTTCCTCGAGGAATTCATTCACCTCAAGGTTCTTGAGTTTTTCTCTCTTGTCCAGGTACTTTCTGGCCTTATCGGCCTGTTTTTCAAGGGGTGCTCTCTGGTTCTCCAGCTCATTCAGAATATCGGTCACCCTGAGCCTGTTCTGCTTTTCAGACTCGAGCTTCTTTTCGGATGCATTCTTTCTGACCTTGTATTTGACGATCCCGGCGGCCTCGTCAAAGAGTTCCCTGCGGTCCTCGGGTCTGGAGGACATGATACGGTCTATCTGTCCCTGACCGATGATGGAGTAGCCCTCCTTCCCAATGCCTGTATCGTAGAACAGCTCGTTTACATCGCGCAGACGCACGTTGGAGCCGTTGATCATGTATTCGCTCTCTCCCGATCTGTACAGACGGCGGGACACGGTGACTTCATCATAATCCACCTGAAGAGCGTGATCCGAATTGTCGAAGGTAATGGAAACGAAGGCACTGGACATAGGCTTTCTGATCTCCGTGCCCGAGAAAATGACATCGGTCATGGATTCGCTCCGGAGCTGTTTGATCCTCTGCTCCCCGAGAACCCATCTCACCGCATCTGCCACATTTGATTTTCCGCTGCCGTTAGGTCCGACGATACCGGTGATACCGTCGTTGAATTTAAGGACTATTCGGTCGGCGAATGATTTAAAACCCTGAACTTCTATACTTTTAAGATACATGTTTCTTTAATTTTTCCAATGCTTTAAAGGCAGCCGCCTGTTCTCCGGCTTTTTTGCTGCTGCCCTTCCCGGTTCCCATCATGACGGAATCCACATAAACAGCGCACTCAAAGACCCTTGCGTGATCGGGACCGGTCTCCCTTATCACCCTGTATTCGGGAGTGCCTGTGGATCTCTGCTGCACATATTCCTGAAGCACGCTCTTGGCGTCGTAAAACGCCCTCCTGTCCTCATCGCCGCTCATGACCGTTTCTATCACAAGTCTGCTTGCTTCCTCAAACCCGCCTTCGATGTACACAGCCCCTATGACAGCTTCCATTACGTCCGACACGATGGAATCCCTGGCCCTTCCGTTCCCCAGTTCCTCGCCGCGGCCGAGCCTGACGAATTCATGAAGGCTCAGATTTCTGGCGCAGAAAGCGAGAGCCGGCTCGCAGACCATGGAAGCCCTTTTCTTGGAAAGTTCCCCCTCGGTCATCCCGGGGTAACGGTCATACAGCACCTTGCT
>JAEEGL011856740.1_pt1 | contig 11799 bp, 8 predicted proteins | sample 9134231 | NCBI WGS metagenome assembly JAEEGL01 (sample SAMN16246548, study PRJNA631951) | gut metagenome | biome: gut microbiome; feature: rumen; material: fiber-attached | host: Bos | place: Iran: Karaj | collected 2018-10 | reverse complement strand
TGAAGGAAGAAGGGCAGGCGCAGTGACGGCGGCCGCTTCTGATGCAGCTGCCGGCTGATTTGTTTCGTCTGCCCCGGGAATTAAAAGCCGGCAATGGTATTCCCCTCATCCGGACTGACTCCGTCCTGAAAAAACGGAGTCAGTTTTTTCGGTTTTGCAGCGGTTTCCTGTACGGCGCCCTGTCTTTATGAGAAGTCCTTCCGGACAGTCATACGGACTTCATTGCCGTGTATGGCAATCCGAAGGCTGTCCGCGAGCTGTACCAGGACCGAGCGCTCATACTCGTCCCACTGTCCGGACGCCAGGCGGTCCGGATCTTCCGGAAGTTCAAAACAGACATCATCGGAATCAGACGTCATCGCGTTCTCAAAGACGGACCGGAGTTTTTCCTGGAAACTCCCTTTTTTCTTTCCGGAAGCGGCGGAAGCTTTCAGCCTTCTTTTCTTTCTTTTGTCCATCTCCGTTCTGACCGTCAGCAGCAGCTCATACTGCCGGCCGACGCGCTCAATCCAGAAGGAAGCGGTCAGTTCGCCGGTCATGATGCTGATCATACTCAGCATTTCCTCGGCAAACAGCATCAGGCGCAGCGTATTCCGGCGGTCCAGCCCGCCGCCGGCCGCCATTTTCTCCGCTGCCCCGGTTGCGTCCCTGAATCCGTTTCCGCGGTTGTCGATCCGGATGATTTCCGAACGGATGAGATCACCCTGCAGCGCTTTCAGCTTCAGGCGAAGATTCTCGGAGACCTGGATGAGAGGCCTGCGGATATTCACATCCCAGGATTCGCCGGCATGAATGGTTATCAGCTGGCTGAGCATGGACTGGATCATCTTTCTGGTGCTGTCGTCCGCTTTGTCCACCGGGTCGGCGCCGGCGTCCTTTCCGCTGTCCTTTTTATCCAGCAGGGAGAAGATCGCCGTGACAAAGGTCTCACGCTGCTCCGGCGAACAGGTTTTGAGCCATTCATGAATTGTGCGGTCCATGATCCGGGCGCTGTCCGAAACGCTTTCCTCCTCCAGGAAGCGCCTGCCCATAAGCAGCCAGTTGAAGGGATCATGCTGGAGAAGGGAAACCTTTCTGGATTGGACGACGCGGTATACAGGATGATAGTTCATCAGCAGGCCGATGACGGAGCCTGTCGGAACAAAGGAGCGGATCAGCGGTTTGATATCCCGGTAGCTTTCCGATCCGATGGTTTCGTCATCCAGGCCCGGCCCGTCGAAGGAGTAAATCTCCCGGATCCTGTTCCGGATTTCAGGCTTTGTATGCGCGGCGGAATACAGCGCGAGATTGCCGCCCTTGCTGTGGCCGGCAAGAAAAAGCGGCCCCGCGGCCGCCGCGGCTGCCCGCTCCAGGTATTCAATGGCGGCCGTCTGGGCCGGAACCGGCGTCATATAGCACAGCATGAAGTCTTCCTTCCAGCCCACCATCGTGGTGTCTGTACCGCGGAAAACAATCACCGTTCCGGTATCGGGAACATCCAGGGTGATCGCGGAAAACTGGATATTGCGCGCGGAATCCACATCGTTCACCTGATCCAGAACAGCGATATCCTGAAAGCGCCGGCTTTCCGCCAGATCCGTGATAAACCGGTTCCGGATCTCCGCCGCATTTCCGATCCCGTCCTGCGGCAGGCGGTCCAGCAGATCCGTGTCAGCCAGGCTGCCCAGCCTGAGCTTTCGTCCGCTCTGGAAGGCCAGTTCGTTTTCTCCGAAATTGGCGTAGGAGATCAGCGCGGCAATCACGCTGTCGATCTCGTTCCAGGGCGATTCGGCAAACGAAAGATCGCCGCGCCACCGGACATAATCGATCACCGTGCCGCCGGTTATTTCCTTTCTGCCGTTCTGTTTTTTCTGCTTTTCCATAGCATGTGTTCCTTTCCGCGAATTCAGAGCCGCCGGTGAAAGCGCCCGCAGGTTTTTTCATACTGTCCGGAATAACCTCCGGACTGCGGTGCGGGCGCAGCTCACCGTCATGTACCGCGTACCATCATGATCTTTACCGCGTTTTCCCGGTCATCCCGGCAGGCCGCCATCGCCTCTCCCATGCGTTCCAGCGGAAAGCGGTGGCTGATCATCGGCTTCACATCCACCAGTCCGTTCTTCATCAGATCCAGGCACAGCGGGAAGAAAAGCGCCGGCGCGGCAAAGGAGAAACGCAGCTGAAGGCGCCTGAAATGCATCCGGTCGATATCCAGTGCGCACAGGCTTTCTTCCCGGGTTTTCGCAAAACCGATATCGCAGATAATCCCGCCGAAGGCCGCGATGTCCACCGCGTCCTTCAGTGTTGCCGGCGGTGTGGTCACCAGGACGCGGTCCGCCCGGTCCTCCCTGAACGCTTCGCGGAGATCCTCCTGATCCGTACAGATCACCCGGTCCGCACCGTAAAAGGACGCCAGGCGGATCCTGGCCCGGGAATGCGCATGCGCGAGGACGCTGATTTTCCCGGCGCCCCGGAGCCGGGCCAGCCGGACCGCGAGCAGCGCAATCGGACCCGCACCGTAAACCGCCACATGGTCATTTATCCGGATGTCGGCCGTCTCCACCATATCCATCGCCACACCCATGGGTTCAGCCATCGCCGCTTCCTCAAAGCTCAGTCCGTCAAAGCGGACGAGTGCTCCTGCCTTTGCCGTCACTTTTTCAGCGAATCCGCAGTACACCGGCGCATAAATATAGCGGCTGCGGCACCTTTCCGGATGACCGTTGCGGCACATCTCGCATGTTCCGCAGAAACTTGAGGACTCCACTGTCACCCGGTCCCCCGGCTGTACGTTCCGGACGTTCCTTCCCGCCGCTTCCACAATCCCGGAAAACTCGTGCCCGAAGGGAACAAATTCCGGGGCAGTCTGCGCCTGGTTCACATCCGATCCGCAGATACCGCAGGCCTTTACATCCAGAATCACTTCATCATCGGCAGGCGTCCTTACGTCTGCGTCCCGGATTTCAACCATCCACGGTGCTTTTAAATACACCTGTTTCACCGGTATTCCTCTCCTGTTCTTTTTTCAGCGCCGGGCGTGAAGGCACCCCGGCATCTTCTTCAATTCCCGCATCCGTTTCTGAAGATAATATAATCCTTATACTTTTCTCCAAGTCAATAGTTTGAAACTGAATTTTCCCGTTTCCGGACCCGTCCGGGGACGGCACCGAAAAACACGGCTTCCCGCGAAAGCCGTGTTTTCGTTGTGAAACGGAATCTGCAGCGCTGCATGGTCCGGCGCTCACTGTCTGCGGATGATCCGCGACAGCACAAACCAGTAGATCACGATCAGAGCAAAGGTGATCAGGCACATCACGGTGGATCTTGCCGCCAGCGAGACAAAGAACAGCATCGGCGCGCCCAGCGCGATTCCGTAGGAGGAGCCGATCACCAGATTGTTGGCGGCAGGCGTTTCCAGGTCTGGATCGATCTCCTTCAGCAGGAGGATGCCTGAACCGATCGTACCGGTCAGCATCCCGTACATGGAGATCAGCCCTTCCCGCTGATACGCCGGATACGCGTGCCTGGCAGCCCATTTCAGGAAGAACCAGGTTACGACAGCTCCGGCAGCCACCGTCAGGCCGAAAGGAATCCAGAGGCCGGAAATATCTTCAATGTTGATGGAAGCGATACCCGCGGTGATCATCAGGTCAAAGAACAGGCCGGACAGGCGGTTCAGCAGATAATTGTTCCGGTACTCACGCACCATCGTACCCCGCTTCTGGGATAAGTCCATCAGCTTGCTGACCAGCATCGCCAGCGCGGAGCCTACAATGAAATTGAAGCCCCACAGCAGCGTGTTGACTGCGTTTCCCAGGCCTGCGGACAGAGAGGAGAGCAGGGAAGTCAGTCCCCAGATCAGCAGGTAGGTCGCCAGGTAGGTTCCGAGAACGAGGATGATCTGCACGGAAAAACGGTCAATGGAGTCGGATACCGGAATCTCGTTCGGTACCTGGAACATGCTGATGTCATCCTTGCCGGCGGTTTCCTTTTTCTGCCGTTTTGAAACCGTCGCCGGTCTCCGGGACCATAATTTCAGAATCCACACGCCGACCGTGCAGGCGCAAAGGTATCCGGCCGCGGCAATCGCCATGCCGTAGCTGCGGCCGCCGGCAAAGCCCATGCTTTCATACGTCGCGCCGATATTGTTCGCCTGCCCCGGGCCCTGCCCAAAGCCCATGGGAAGAAGGAGGCCGGAAGCCTGGAAGAGCTGCGGCATAAAGATTGCCAGGATCATGGAGATTCCCAGGCCGGCAGCCGCCTGAATCAGGTAGGTACTGACAATGATGGCGCCGGATTTAAAGCCCGTGACGCGTCCCTCCCGTTTTCCGTCCTTTCCGATCGGGCGGATCGCCTTCCGCAGGGACATTGCGATAAAGCCCATCGCGATCGCATGATAAACAATTGTTTCCAGCGTATTCAGGTCCAGCCGGATCAGCCCGGTTTCCCGCAGGATCAGCAGCAGAAAGCCCGCCAGCACCGCCGTGGGCATCATGCTCCTGCGGATAAATGTAAAGTGGTTTCGCAGCACCAGGGCAGCGCCCAGCGACAGCGACATAATGCCCAGTACGATGATCAGATTCCACAGTCCCTGGTTTGCGGCGGAATAATCCATAATCAAGACTCCTCTCCTGCCTGTTCCCCGGCGCGTTTCACGGTTTCCAGCCAGAACAGCAGGTATTTTCGCAGGCACATCGCTTCCGGCGCCTGCAGCTCATAATAATGCTCCGGTGTCGAGATGGCCAGCTTCCGGTTCTGCAGCGTCGCCATATCGCTGATCCCGGCGGTCGGAATCACCGTGTTCCCGATCCGGAAAGATTCCCGGTCCATGGAAAGGCTTCCCCGGTCCGCCGTTCTCGCCGCATTCTCCGGATCAATCTCCGTCAGCGTCAGGTCGTTCCGGCTGTCGCTCAGCCGGAATGCTCCGTCCTTCCGGATCATTTCACCAAGCGCTGCCGTCTGCCAGTCGTCCCATGCGCCGAAATCCGGGAAGGGAGCCTCCCCGACCGGCAGCATGCACTGATCCACCCGGACTTCCAGGCCGCAGCTGCATGTCAGGCGGTCGCCCCGGCCCCGCAGGGTTCCGATCCCGCGGCATTTCGGGCAGAGGAAGAGCAGTGTCTCAATCTGCGCAAGCATCCGGTTTCCGGAAACCCTGACCGGGATTCTCTCCTTCTTTTGCGCTGCAAAAGCATCCTCCCGGATCCCTTCCCCGATCAGGCGGTTGACCTCATCCGCGGTCATTCGTTTCAGTTCTTCCGCTGTCCAGCAGCCTGTAACCCGCCCGGTGATCTTTCCCCGGCGCAGCCCTTTACCCCACCGGGGCGCCGTAAAATACCCGCCGTGAAAACGGTATGTCACCAGCGGAGCGCCGGCAGCCTTGACCAGCATGCCGGTTCCGGGCTGGATGGGGGCGGTCCTTCCGTTCCAGGTGGTTTCCCCTTCCGCGAAAATACAGACCGTCTTTCCTGCCCGGATGGCCCGGACTGTTTTCCGGCAGGTATCCACCGCGCTTGTGGCTTTGCGCCGTACGATGGGTGAAAAGCTCCAGTACAGCAGTTTCCGGAGAAACGGCCTGTCCCGGAGAATATGGTCGCTCGCCACATAGGTCAGCGCGTGATCGCGGGAAGCCATGCCCAGCAGAACAGGATCCAGATCGGTTACGTGGTTGCAGACCACGATTGACGGCTGCCCTTCCGGTAGCTGTTCCGCCTCCAGGCCGACCCTGTGCCGCAGAACCGGATACACGATCCTGCTCAGAATCCGCCAGAGCTTCTCCTGTCTCCTGCTGGTCTCCATGGCGTTCCCCTCATCTGCCGTACCGTCCGGACGGCCGTGAAAATTCCCACTGATTGTATCACATCCGGTCAGGTTTATCTCCATGCCGGATTCAAAGATTTTGTTTTTTTCCGGAATCCGGGCATCCCCGGAGAATGTCGTTTTTCAGTCTTTCAGCTGTTCCTTCAGCCAGCGGACCGAGTCGGCGGCGTCCTGCAGCACATAATCCGCATCGCACGCGTACAGTTCGGCAATCACGTTTCCGCTGTAGCTTCTTTGTTTCAGCCGGTTCAGGATCTCCGCGATCCGTATATACCCGCTGCCGGTCGTACAGGCGTATACGGGTTTTCCGTCCGCGCAAACGAAAGGCGTATCCCCGGGGTGCCGCCGGACCTGTGAACGGTCTTTCAGGTGAACCGTCCGGATCCTGTCCGCGAACAGCCCGAACGCTTCCAGCTCATCCTCGTGAAACGCGGTGAAATTGCCGGTATCAAAAGCGCATTCCAGTCCTTCCACGCTGTCCAGGAAATACTGCAGCCCCGCAATGCAGTTGTATGGGGACAGCAGGCCGTCAAAATCTTCCATGAGCACAGGAATATTCCTGCTCCGTCCGTATTCCGCCGTTTTCCGGGCGCCGGCAACCATGCGCTCCAGGTCCCGCTGTGTATTTCCGCCGGTGAGCATGCCGGGGATTATCAGGAAATTGCCGGCTCCGGCTTCCGCGGCCAGGTCGATCATTTCCCTGTACCCCTCGTTCTCCGGATCCGCCGGGAAATCGCAGGAGCCGAACATGCCTTCCACGCGCAGATCCAGCCTTTCCATGATCCCGGACAGTTCCTTCCGGTCCCTCTTCCAGGAATCCGGGGAAAGGTACAGCAATTCCATTCCGGCGTCGCGAAGCTCCGCCAGCGCATCCTCCATGCGCCGGCCGGCCGCCCGGACTCCGTCATAAATATTCTCATAAAATACCGCGATCTTCACAGGCATCCTTCTCCTCTCTGTCCGTATACCCGGCAAATCCGGCAGCCCGGCGGGAAATCAGGAATGAGGTCAGCGGTCCACCAGGCGCCGCCGGTTAATCCACCTGCCCTTTTTATAATAAATCACCAGTACGGTGCTTGTAAGCGTCCACGATACCGTATAGGAAAGGCAGAGGGACAGCAGCGTGCCGAAGTGCGCGAACACCGTTACCATCCAGATGACCCGGAACAGGCAGATGCCGGTCCCGATAATCACCACAGGGAAAACCGCGTCTCCTGCGCCCCTCAGTACAGCGGACAGCACTTCCACCAGAACCCAGGTAAAGTAGAACGGAACAAAATAGGACATCACCCGGTAGGTGGTTTCGACGACAGCCTCGTCCGGCGTCAGCAGCCGCAGCATCGGAATCGCGCCGAGCATCAGCCCCGCGCTGATTACAGCAGTAATCACAAAATGCATAATCAGTCCCTGCCGGACGCACTGCCGGACCCTGTCCGTCCGTCCGGCGCCGTAATTCTGCGCGATAAAGCTGGTAATAGCGGCGCCCATGGCATTGCTGACAGCCCAGTAAAACCCGTCCGTTTTTCCGCTCATCGCCCAGGAAGCGACAACCACGGTTCCCAGGGAGTTGACCCCGACCTGGATGATCATATTGGAAACACTGTACATGGACGATTGCAGCCCGGCCGGGATTCCAAGCCGCAGCATGTTGGCCAGGTAAACGCCCTTGACCCCCAGTTCGCGGACGGTCAGCCGGTATTCCTGGCCTCTGCGGTTCAGCCGCCTGGTCAGCAGGGCCGTATTCACCGCCTGGGCTGCCACGGTGGCAACGGCGACGCCGGCTACACCCCATCCGAACGCGATGACGAATACCGCGTCCATCGCGATATTCAGCACGCACCCCGCAACCATGTACAGGAAGGGATGGAATGAATCCCCCAGCGCCCGCAGGATGCTGGATTCCATATTCAGCACCATCAGGAACGGAACGCCCAGGAAGTAAATCCGCAGGTACAGAACAGCGCCTTCGATCGTCTCCTCCGGCGTATTGAGCAGCCGGAGCAGTCCCGGTGACGCCGCGATGCCCACAGCCGTCAGTCCCAGCCCGAACAGGCCCATGACCGTAACCGCGTTGCCGATTGCCCGGTTCAGGTCTTCCCTTCTGCCCGCTCCGTAAATCTGCCCGATCACCACGGACGCACCGGCCGTCATCGCGACAAAGAAACCGACCAGTACATTAATGATCTGGGCGGAGCTTCCGCCGACAGCCGCCAGTGCGTTCGTACCGACGAAGCGTCCGACAATCAGCCCGTCCACGGCGTTATACAGCTGCTGGATGATCGTTCCCGCGGCAATCGGAAGGAAGAAGATCAGCAGTTTCTGCCAGACGCCGCCTTCCGTCAGATTCGTCTTTTCTCTTGCGTTCTTCATTTTTCAAACCACCGTCCGGAAAACTCCGCCACGGCCTCCGCGAGTTTTTTGATGTCCCAGTTTGTTGCGTTCACCGTCAGGTCGAAAGTGCTTCCGTCCGCCGCGCTTTTCCCTGTCAGGATCTCCCGGGTCTGCCTGCGGTTGCGGTCGATCCGGCGGATATTCCGGAGGATTTCCTTTTCCGTCAGGCGTTCCGCAGGCTCCTTCTTTTCCTCGAACCGTGTACACCGCGCCAGCCTGCTTTGCATATCCGCGCAGACATAAATCCGGAAGGGGTTCCTGTCGTGCAGGATCACATCGGCATCCCTGCCGACGATCACGCAGTCATTGCCTTCCTCGGCGATTTCCTCGATGATCTCCCGCTGCTTCACCAGAACCTCCGTATGACGCCAGCTTACGCCCACCTGCTGCCGGAAGCTGTTCCGGTAAGTCAGCTGGTACTGATGCCATCCATGCCCGCTCAGCGCCCTGTGAACGTATTCCGGATCCATTCCCTGCTGCTCAGACAGCATCTGGATAATCTCCCGGTCATAATAATCCCATCCCAGCAGATCCGAAAGCCGTTTCCCGAGTTCCCTTCCTCCGCTGCCGAACTGCCTGCTGACCGTAATGATTTTAGCCACAGTCATCTGTCATCTCCTTCCGGTTTTTCCGTATGCTTCCGCCGTTTCCTGCCGGCTGCGCTGTTTATCAGCGGATGCGCAGGAACCCTGTCCGCCGGCCCGGCTGTATAAAACCGGCAGTCCGTCATCCTGTTTCCGCGCGCTGCGATAAGAAGAATCCATGCTTATATTCAAATTTACGCATATTCGCCGGAAAAATCAAGAAAAATAATCCCGCCGGCGGAGCTCCGGTATAAAGCTTTCCAGGCAAAAAAAGCTGCCCCGGAACGGATATGCTCCCTTCATAACGGGCGTAAAGGCCGCATGAAGGGAGCATCTTCTTCCGTGAGACAGCACCCTTGTTATCCGAGATATACGGCTACAGCTTCGAACGGCGCTTTCAGCTCCACTGTCAGCTTTCCGTCCTCGCAGATAACCGCATTGTTCTCCGAGCACATGACGCTGCGGATCCCAGCGTCCTGCACAGGCAGCGTGATTCTTTCGGGGAACGCTCCGCCGAAGGTATGAATCACCGCCAGCGTTTCTTTCCCGGCCCGGCGCACCACCGCCTGCCATCCCTCCGGATGGCGCCAGCTGGACGATACCTCACCGAAAAAGGAACTGACGCCGTCCCGGATGATATGCCGGACCTGCCGGTAGAAAGCCATTCCCTCTTCCGCTTTCCGCCATTGTTCCGCGGAAAGATGAATCACGTCTCCGGAGAGGCACATCACCCCGAGGAAAGTATTGATCAGGGAATAATTGAAGCGCCTGATGCTGTCCTCCGCCCGCAGCACCGCCCAGATCTGGGACTGGGCAGGCAGAATCATCCGGTGCAGACTGGCCGCGATAATCGGGATCTCTGCGCATTCATGCGCGTCTGAAAAGGAGGCCATGTCCGATACGCCCATCAGGGAGGGTTCCAGCCGGTGTCCCCCCGAGGCGCAGTTTTCGATGCAGAGCCCCGGGATTGCCTCCCGCAGCCGCCGGAAAAAGCGCAGCGTTCCCTGCATATTCAGGCGCAGGCCCTCCCCCGGGCTGTCGGGATCGTCGCATCCCATGCCGATGCAGTCGTTATAGTCAATCTTGATGTACGCAAACCCGCAGCGTTTCAGGAGGCCGACGACCCGCTCCTCCAGGTAGGCGTGCGTTTCTTCTTTTCTCATGTCCAGAAAGCGGCGGTTATCCGTATCGATCACCGATCCGTTTCTTTTCAGCAGCAGTTCCTCCCTGCGGAACAGATCGGACTGCGCCGCGCATGTCTCCGGTTCAAACCAGATTCCCGGTTTCATCCCATGGGCGCGGATCATGTCCGCCGTCGCCTTCAGCCCCCCGGGGAACATCTCCCGTTCCTCCGGAATCCAGTCCCCGCCGCAGTCGGACCAGCCGCCGCCCGGTTTCCTGTACCAGCCGGCGTCAATCACCAGGTAGTCGATTCCACGGCCTTCCAGCGTCTCCGCGATTTTCTTCAGGTTTTCATGTGTCGGGTTTCCCCAGGTCGTGCAGTATTCATTGAAAAGAACCGGGAGATCCTTCTCCCGCCCGGGCATATTCCGCCGCTGCACCGTCAGCAGCCGCTGGGAGACTTCGTCAGCCCCGCCGCGGCCGGCAGTGACATAAGCCTCCGGTGTTTCAAAGCGTTCTCCGGGACGTACTGTTTTCGCCCAGCGGCCGAAGTCCTCGTCCGGCAGGGAAGCCATCAAGTTCAGGCAGTCATCCCGCCGGCGGATCTCAATCTGCCACGAAGAAGGGCACGCCAGCTGAACCGCCCAGGTTACCCCGGCCTTCCGGTCCTCTACCGCCGCGAAAGGAAACCAGTCCCGCACGGGCATGGAGCCCCGCTGGCCGAACCGGCATACCCTCAGGGCGTGCCCGGTCCAGGAACGTTCCAGCATTGCTTCCTCGATGCTTTCCGTCTGCACCCGGCCCTCCGCGCTCCACATGCTGTGGATCCGGTGCAGGAACAGCGCGCCGGCCGCGTCTCCTTCAGTGAAAGGCGTCAGTCCGCTCAGGTTCGCACTGGAGAGCAGGTTCAGTATAACCGGTCTGTCGCCGGTATTCTCAAACACGGTGGAAACAGCCACCGCCTGCAGGCCTTCTTCCCACCGGACTTTATGATACACGGTTCTTCCGCTGCCGTCGGAAACGGTGGTGATGACCGTGTCCCCTTCCTTTTGCTGGCTGACGAGCTTCAGGGCGGCGGAAGCCGGTGCCGTCGCCGTCGTATGGCCGTTGCCGTAACCGTTAGGCAGCTGATCCCCCCGGGCATGGATCTGCACTAATGGCTCCGGACGGTATTCTTTCTGCAGTATCCGCCCCTTCATGTGCGCGGGAATCAGGCTCATGCTGACGCAATCCTGTTCATCCGTATCATAGACCAGCAGCATATCGCCCAGGATGATTTCACTGAATCGTTTCATTGGGTTTCGCTTCCCTTTCTGTTGATCCATCCAGACTGACGCTCAGTTCGTTTCCATCATAAACCGCCTCCCGGATGGCCCGGACGCCGTCCGGCCGAACCAGCCGGATCGTCATCTGCACCGGCTCAAGCGGTTCACCCGCGATCCTGCCGAAAATCAGCCGCGCTTCCGTGTCTTTGTATTCAATCGGTATGCGGATTCCGGTTTCATATCCGTCTCCGGCGTCATCATACAGTTCCATCCTACCGTCCGCGCCGCCGAACACCAGATACTCCCTTGCAGGAACAGGCAGATCCGCCGCGCACTGCGCTCCCTCCGCCACAGGCAGGATACTGCCGGCGCGAACCAGCACCGGAAAACGGTCCAGCGGAGTGGATATACTGATTGTTCTGCCCCCATGATAACAAACCGATGAAAACAGGTCAAACCAGCGGCCGTCTGGAAGCAGTACCTCCGTCCGTTCTCCCCCGTCAGCCAATGCGCGTGTCACGGGTTTGATCAGTAAGGCATCTCCCAGCATATACTGGTCAGCAGTCGTACGGATAGCCGGTTCTTCCGGAAACGCCGTCAACATGGCCCTGATCATCGGCAATCCATCCCGGCAGGCC
>JAEEGL010893982.1_pt1 | contig 11799 bp, 12 predicted proteins | sample 9134231 | NCBI WGS metagenome assembly JAEEGL01 (sample SAMN16246548, study PRJNA631951) | gut metagenome | biome: gut microbiome; feature: rumen; material: fiber-attached | host: Bos | place: Iran: Karaj | collected 2018-10 | reverse complement strand
GCTTTAGCTTGTTTAAACATATCACGTACACGACTTGCACCAACACCAACGAATAATTCTACGAAATCAGAACCACTAATATAATAGAATGGAACGTTTGCTTCACCAGCAACAGCACGAGCAAGTAATGTTTTACCTGTTCCTGGAGGACCTACTAAAAGTACTCCTTTAGGAATTCTCGCTCCAAGTTTTTGGAATCTCTTTGGATTCTTTAAGAAATCAATCAATTCTTTAACTTCTTCTTTTTCTTCTTTTAAACCTGCAACATCTTTAAATGTTACTTTATTTCTACTATCAGAAAGTCTTGCTTTACTCTTACCAAAATCAAATGATTTAGCAGCACCTCCTGCTTGTTTAGTAATAAATAAATATCCTAAGCCCAATAAAAGTATTAATGGGAAGAAATTTAAGAATATTGTTAAGAATGTACTTGATGATGGATCTTTATGAACTGTTATCTTATAATCATACTTTTCATAACCATCAACAATCTCTTTAATAACTTCTTCAGATAATGGCGCTGTTACTTCAAATTCTTCTTCATCACCATATGATTTTAGTTTACCTTCAACATAATATACACCGCCATCTTTACTTGGTGTTACTTCCATTTCTTTAACTTCAGCATTAGCAATTTTTTCCATTAATTCTGTATATGTTAATTCATGAGTTTTAACACGAGAAATATAGAAAATGTAAATGATAACACCCATTACAGCAAATAATAAAATGTAAGGTACTATATTCTTTTTAACATCTTTTTTATTCATAATTTATTCCTTTCAACAACATTTATATATTATATCACACGTTTCATTTTTACGTCTATTATATTTGGATTTTTTTACTTTCGGAATCCATACTATTTTATCGTTAGAATCAACTACTATTGGATAACTATCACGATTACCAACAGGAATCTTACTATCAATCATAATATCACTAATTTTCTTAGCTTTATTAAGGTTCTTAACAATCATTTTATCACCATTATGTCTTGTTCTTGCACGAAGTGGTAATAAGATATCCTTACTATTAATTCTTAAGACATCATTACCATCAGTATCACAAGATTCTACTTTCTTTAAGTGCATACCATTAGGTAATAAGCAATCATCATTAAGTTCAATATCATAACTACTTAATTGATCAATAATCTTTTTAAAGTATACTTTATCATACTCTTTAACAACTTCATAATCATTAGGTAAATTATACTTAGTACTTGCTTTCTTTGAATAAATTGCTTTAAGGACTATTGTAACATGACGATTATCGATCTCAATTAAATCATCAGAATAGATTGTTGCTAAAATATAATCAATAATCTTCTTTTGAATTAAACTATCAACCTTAATAAATTCATTAATATCAATGATACCATCTTTATAAACATCATCAATAACACTTTTTGTTACTTTATTAATAAAATTATCATATTCTTGTAAGGTCTCACTAAACTTAATAAATTTTTTATGAACATCCTTATCTTCTTTCTTTAAGGCTGGTAAAATATATTTACGATATCTATTTCGTGTATAAACATCTTTATAATTACTCTTATCTACACGATAAGGAACATTATTATCAAGATCAAACTTCTCAAGTTCATCTTTTGTCATATAAATTAATGGTCTTACAATCTTATATGTTTTCATATCAACAATTTGACTAAAGCCACTATAACCTTTAATTGTAGAACCTCTAACAATTCTCATTAGTATTGTCTCGATTAAATCATCACCATGATGACCTGTCATTAAATAATTAGCATTATATTTACTAATAATACTACGATAAAAGTTATATCTAATATTTCTTGCTTCATTATGGAAATTATCATCTCCATACTTTTCAATAATCATTTTTTCGAAGATAATATCTTTTTCCTTACAATAGTTTGCAAGAAACTCTTCTTCTTCAAAACTTTCTTTACGAATATTGTGATTAACATGAGCTACTACTAATTTAAAACTAATCTTTTTACGAAGCTCACTTAAGATATATAAAAGGGCCATAGAATCAGGTCCTGCTGATACACCAACAACAATAATATCTTTATCAGATAAACAAATTGTCTTTTCTAAAAAAGAATATACTAAATCCATAATAACTCCTTCCTAACTATTTTATCTAATTAAAAAAGTTATCGCAATAGATAACTTTATATTTATTCACTTTCAGGGATTCTTATTATTAATTCATCCTCTTTGGAATAAAAATATTTCTCTCGTGCATAACGAGCTAAATACTCAGGATCTTGTAATCTAGAGATTTCACTTTCCAATTTCTCTTCATTCTCTTGAAGAGCTACTAAGTCTTTATTTAATTGTTCTTCTTCTTTTTCTTTTGCTCTAATTTCGCTTAAATCATTATAGATAGAAAAAATCATAAAACCAAAGACAAAAACACAACAAAAAGATAACAAAATAATATATGGGGTACGATTCTTTGTTTTCTTCCTCTTCATAGACAATCTCCTAGTTTAATTATAATCGAAGGAAGACCCCTTTTTCAATCAAACTGAATTCAATATTTTTGCACTATACATTAAGTTTACAAAAAAAGAATAAGGATTCTTATTCTTCTATATCTTCTTCGTAAACGTCTTCGTTAGCTCTTTCATATACACCAAGTATTGTGTCATTAAACATTTCTCTTGTTTCTTTGTTGATTGGATGAGCTAGATCTTTACTTACATGTACTTGTTCGCCTTCATTTTCCTTATCATATGTTGTTATAGTCTTACTAGGCATTGCAACTACCATCTTTTCAGGTTTTTGAATAATACGAATATCTTTAACTACGAAACATTCGTCAAGTCTAACTTCAGCAAAAGCTTTAAGGTTAGAACCTTCTTTATTAACCTTTCGAACTTTAACATGTGTAATTCTCATTATTGTCCCTCCTTGCACACTGGATCATGTCCTATTTTCATTATATAATACTATTTTTTAAAAAACAATTGATTTACAATAAAAAAATAACCCAAAGGTTATTTTTTATTTTGTACTTCAACTTTTATTTTCATAGAGTAATATAAATTACTAAATTCTTCCGTAGTATATGTACCATTATCTCCAACAGATACAACACTATCATCAACCCACATACGTACTTCAAAATTTCTATTTACTCTAGAATTTGCAGATAATGTACCATAGCCCAAGATAACTTCACCAGCTTCTAGTGCTTGACCAGTAGTACCATAATCTCCTTTTGGAGTAAAACTTATGCCATCAACATCATCACTCTTGATATAAGCAAATACTTCACTATCTTTAAAACGATTACGATCTTCTACTTTATCTCCAGGTACTGCTTTTACTACATAATTAATATCACCTTTACTAATTTCACCAGAAATAGTAAATGTACATACTTGATTTTCACCTGTTAAATTACGTCCTTCAAGGGAACTAATAGGGAAATGATTAGTTAAATTAATAGAATTGCCATCAGTAAATTTAAAATCAATAGTTCCTGCACCTAAGGTATTATTTCTTGATCCTGTTCTTGTATAAGTAAAAAAGGCAAAAGATACACCAATTACTGCAATTATAAGAACTACGACACCAATTACGGATAATAAGATTTGTTTACTAGCATTATTGTTCATTTCTATTCTCCTTACTATTTAAATGTAACATATCTGTGGTAATTATTCAATAATAAACACTTTAATTTGACTAAAATAAAAAAAGGAGTTTTCACTCCTTAATAACTTTCTGCTTCAATCTTAATTGTTGATACTTTTTCACTAAATTCACTAGTACGATAAACAATTTTACCAACATCTTCACTAGATGCAGCTACTAACTCTTTACTAGCGTCATCTAAAGCAATAGCACGATTGTTGCTATCACGATTAACAGTATTTGAGATAAGTACTTTATCGGAATTTAACCATATTCTTATTTCAAACGCTTGGGTTGCATCAGGAGATGCTGTGTGAATATTACCAGTTAATAAACTTATTTTAGACCCTTTATTAATACCTGTTAATGGAGCTCCTTCTCCTTTAGGCCCAAAAGTCATTTCTTCATTATATCCATAATCCGTTACACTATAACCAGGTGTTGGCGTGTCAGGAATAATTTGCGCATAAATAATACTATCATCAAAAATATTGTTCTTATCTTTACTATCTAATGATGCTGTAATCTTAAAGTTCATACCATTAGGTAGTGTATTATATCCATTAACTTCAAATTTAATAATTAATGAATTATTATCAGGATTTCCTACTGTCTCTTTCATTACTTCTTCATATGATGTAGGAAATTGATTATTAAGAACTAAATCTTTATCTCCTTTAAAGTCAAAGACTAAGTTACCTGTTGTAATCATATTATTATCTGTTTCTCTTGAATAATTAAAGAATGAATAAGATATTCCTACTAATAATACAATCATAATAGTTAAACCTGTTATTGATAAAACTACTTGTTTTTTGAATGTCATATTACCATCCCCATCTTTCTATCGTAAATATAATATTATAGTTTCTTCCGATTACTTCCGTATCAGCTTCACTAGGATATAATAAATCCATTGTTAAGCCAACAATAGCGCTTCCTCGATCAAGGACTATTCCATATAAGCTTTCATTATTGTTGAAACTAAAGTTATCAATACGAATTATACTTCCACAAGGAATTGAACGATCTGCTGCTAATATTCTTACTTTTCCATATTTTTTATCTTTGTAATATATGTTTCCATTTCTTACATCTTGATTTGGATAACAACCAACATGTCCTCCACAACCTTCACAATCAGGTCCATATCCTGTTAGAGTACCTTTAAACTGTAACCTTATATATGGTCCGAATCTTTTAATATCTGTTGTGCTAGTTACGGTTTTTAAAGTCTCATATTGATGAATAATTTGTGATGATTGGACGGACTTTACCCCATTTGTATTCGTAGTCGAAATCGAATATGATTTATTACCACTTATAACAATAAAGACAATAAGGCTGATATACAACAAACCAAGGAAATAACGTTTAACACGTTTTTTTACTTCCATAGCATCACCCACTATCCTATTAAAAATATAACATTTTTTATATTTCAAGTCAATTTTATCAAGGAATATCGACATTTTGATATGTAAAAAAGAGTATACAAAATACTCTTTATTTTACGTTATAGATTTTAAGTACATTATCAAAAGTTTTTTCAGTAACTTCTGATAGTGGTACATTTAATAATTTTGCTAAGAATTGTGCTACTATTTTAACATTTTTTGGTGCGTTAGGTCTTCCTCTATATGGCTCTGGAGCAAGATATGGACTATCTGTCTCTAAAACAATATTATCTAAAGTAATCTCTTCAAAAATATCTTTTAATTTACTATTCTTGAAAGTAATTACACCACCAATGCCTAAGTAGAATCCTAGTTTTACAAATTCTCTAGCCATTTCTAAACTTCCACTAAAACAGTGAATAACCCCACGATTTTTATGTTTAGCTAAGATATCATAAATGTCTTGAATAGAATCTCTTGAATGAATTACAACTGGTAAATCATATTTTTCAGCAATTTCTAATTGTTTTTCAAATAATTCTACTTGTTTTTCTTTATTATCATCATTGTGATAATAATCAAGACCAATTTCACCAACACCAATAATCTTTTTATTAGTTTTAATAACATTTTCAAGATCTTCTAAATCTTTATCGGTTACATTATCAGCTTCATCTGGATGAAAACCAGCAGTCATAAAGATTTCATCATAACGATAAATTATTTCTAATCCATCACGAATACTCTTTTTATCACAACCTGAGATAATCATTCTTTTAACATTGTTATTATCTGCTTCCATGATAATTGTATCTACATCATTAGTTAAATCCATATGACAATGGGTATCAATTAAACATTTATCTCTCATTTTTGTCTATCCTCATAAATAATGGACTTGGTGTTCCTAAGTTATATTCATTACTAGATACATATTCTTCACTATGATTATCTATATTTAATTGACTAAATATCTTATCACTAGTTTCTGGTAAGAATGGACTTAATATTTCTGCACCAACTCTTATTCCTTCTAATAAATTATAAATTACTGTTTCTAATCGATCCTTTTTATCTTCTTCTTTGGCTAAAACCCATGGTGTAGTCTCATCAATATACTTATTACATCTTCTAAATAAATCGAAAATGGAATCAAGAGCATCTATTAAGTGAATAGAATCTATATTCTTTTTAACTTTTTCTGGTACACCAGCAATAACACTCTTTAAATCATCATCGAAGTCCCCAATAACTCCTTTATTAGTTACATGTCCTTCAAAGTATTTATTTCCCATTGATATTGTTCTATTAACTAAGTTACCAAGTACATTAGCTAAATCACTATTAATTCTTTCAATAAGTAAGTCTTCCGTATAATTACCATCTTGAGCATAAGGTATTTCATGAAGACAGTAATATCTAATAGCATCAGTTCCATATTCTCTACATAAATCATCAGCATAAGCAATATTTCCAACACTCTTACTCATTTTATCGTTAGAGAATAATAACCAAGGATGACCAAAGATTTGTTTTGGTAATTCTAATCCTAAAGCCATTAAGATAATAGGCCAATAAATAGCATGGAATCTAAAGATATCCTTACCAATTAATTGAAGATCAGCTGGCCAATATTTCTTAAATTCTTCACTACTTCCATCAACATCATAACCTAAGAAAGTAATATAGTTAATTAACGCATCTATCCATACATAAATAACATGTTTTGGATCAAATGGAACTTGTACTCCCCAGGTAAATGTACTACGACTTACACATAAGTCTTGTAATCCTGGTTTAATAAAATTATTAATAATTTCATTTTTACGTGATTCTGGTACTAAAAAATCAGGATGACTATCAATATAATCAATTAATCTTTGTTCATAATTAGATAGTTTTAAGAAATAAGCTTCCTCTTTAGCTTTATTTACTTCTCTTCCACAATCAGGACATTTACCATCAATTATTTGACTTTCCGTAAAGAATGATTCACAAGGTGTACAATACCATCCTTCATAAACTCCTTTATAAATATCTCCTTGATCATATAATTTTTGAAATATCTTAGCTACTTTCTCACAATGTGATTTATCAGTAGTTCTAATTAATCTAGAATAACTAATATTAAGTAAATCTAACATTTCCTTAAATTCAACAACAATACTATCCACATGTTCTTGTGGACTAACCCCTTTTTCTTTAGCTTTTTCTTCTATTTTAATACCATGTTCATCAAGTCCTACTTGAAAATAAACATCGTCACCATGTTTTCTATGGTATCTTGCTATTGCATCTGCTAATACATCTTCATAAACATTTCCTATATGGCTTTTACCACTAGCATATGGTATAGCCGTTGTAATATAAAATTTTCCCATAATTCCATCTCCTTTTAAATAAAAAAACACAGTAATTCCTAAGGACGAAATTACCGTGTTACCACCTTAATTCATAGTAAAAACTATGCACTCAAACTTTAACGTAGCGACCCGCTTTATCTCCAAAACCATACTTCATTACCTTCCAATATCTTTCTCTCACCTACAAAGACTCTCTTAAATCTTTCAGTAACTACTCATTCCTTCACTGATAAATATGCTTAGATTATAACACTATTAATACTATTATTCAAGATAAATTAAAAAAAAAGAAAGATTATTCTTTCTTATATTCTTTATTAACTGTTTTCTCGTTTATTGTTTCCATCACTTGATTATTTTCTTTACTATTATTACAAATAACTTTTATTGCATACATAAACTTATCTTTTAACATATTTATCATTCTCATAGATAGTATATCCGATACATATTTATTAATTCTAATCTTTTGATCAGGTGATACATCCTTATTAAGTTCATTACTTAACATTTCAATTCTTTCCATATAATAGTCAGACATAGTATTAACTACTGTAATTGATAAACGTTCAAGAACCTTAGGATATTCTTCATCTGGGATATTAGCTATTTTTTCTTTTAATGGCTCTAGATTAGCATTTAATACTTTCTTTAATTCATCACAACCTAAAAAGAAGAAAGTGGTTATTGTATTATAAAATATCTTACCTTGTTCACTATTAGGACTAACTCCATGAAAAATACATATTCTATCATTCATTTCATTAGCAATAGTATTAGTAGAATATTTACTATAAAAATCTATTAAAGATTCCATTGATTTATCTAAATCTATCTTTTTCTTGTTTAGGAACAGTTCTTCGTTATTTTTTTGCATTTCTTTATTTATATCTTTATCCATATATTCCTCTTTATTATATATAAAGAGTATCAATTTTTATTATATTTGTCAAGAAAACAGCCTATAGTAGACTGTAAATAACCGTATTAATGTTAGGAATAATAAATGATAAAATAAGCCCCATAATTAAACTAATAATTGTATTCTTTGGATTAACATATAAAGTTATTACAATAGCCACAAACATAATTAAATTAATAACTCTATTTAATTCAAAATACCAAGATCCAATATTAAAACAAATAGGTATTAAGACAGCTATTATTAAAGAACTAATTATTATTGATACAACATGTTTACTTTTAGCATACCAACAAATATAAGCAAATAATGGTGATAATAGGGTAGTTATATACCAAATCATCATATAATTTCTTGGATTAAATCCACTAAACATTATTGTATATAAATGATATGCTAAAACCATTCCTAAAAAGAATGAAAAGACGTTTAAAGCTGCTCTAAGAGGTGTTTTACTAAAGATTGATAAGTTAATTGCAATAAATATCCAAATAGTCATTTCAGATAAGATATTTCTTAAATCAATACTACCAATAAAATGTTGCCAAGCAATACTATCATCGATAGATAAATTATCTACCCATTTAGAAAATATACCAAGAAGAATACCAAATATAAAGATTAATGAAGTATTAATAATCTTTCTTTTTAAACTAAGACTATAATCTGGTTTTCTAATATTATTTAGCTTATTCTTCATTATTTTCTCCAATTACTTTTATATTAAGATCTTTATCTACTTTAATTTTATGAACTTCTATATCACTATCTTCATATTCTCCAGTAATACTAACTACTTTAAAAGTAATGGTAGTTTCACCTTCTTTTAGTCCTTTAAATACATACTTTGTATATACAGAAGCACCGACTTTACCATTAGTGTTTTCATCTTTAACAATAGAACTATTAACAAAACTAACTATACTATCATCTTCTATTTCATATACTCTTTTAAATGGTATACCTGCATTTAATTTATAAGTAAAGTCTATTTCCTTGTTATTATTTGTTTTAATACCCTTAAAAACAAAAAATAAACTAACTATTAAAATCACTAATATAATTACATAAAAATATTTATTCATAACATCACCTTAATTAATTATACAACAAAAAAAGGTAAATATTTTCATATTTACCAATTTTTTATACATTAGATAAAACAGGTTTTAATACCTTTGATGGTGAACCTTTAGATAACACATATTTTTTTGTTCCAAGTACATGTTCTTGTAATATAGATTCATCAACTATTTCACCATCTAATCCATATGTAGGAACTAAAATATATTTAGATTCAATTAACTGTGGTATTTTCTTTTCATTTATTTTAAAATTATATATTCTTTTATAACACTTACTTTCTTTTAATAATTCACTTGATGTTTCAACATTAATAGAACTAAATTGAGATGGTAATACACTAATTCTTTTTTCTGCTTTCATTTTATATATATCACCAAAGATAGCTTTAACTCCTAAATGTAATGATAAAAATGTAGTAAATAATATAGCTAAGTTTTTAGGTTGAAAAGCAATAAAACCATCACCTAGTAAAATCCAATTTCCAAAGAAAATAATAGGTAAACTTATTTTTAAAACGTTTCCTGTTTCATTTCTAATTATTTTAAGTGGTGAAAAGTTTTCATTTATATCTTTAATAGCATTAACTACATCATAATCTAATAATAAATTCATAACAACCCCCAAAATCGTTCTATATCATATCATATTTTAATGTTTTTGTAAAGAAAAAGACCAACTATGTTGATCTTAAAAGTTTTCATTAATTAGTTTAATTAAGTAGAAAATATAATGTTTAACTAACTTAGTAGTATTTAAACTAATAGAAAGACACTTATTACGATAATTAAACTTAAAGTATGGGGAAATATTATATGCAGACATAAATAACTTCTCACCATTAATACTTTGTGATTTATTAACATTAAAGATTATTTCAACAGAATTACTTGTTTGATTAACTTTAATAACTCCTGCACGTCTTGCTATTTTATCAAACCATTCTTCATACATATATATTTCCATATCATAATCTATTTTACCAAAACGATCTTCTATTTCTGCTTTTACATCCTTTAATTTATCATAAGAATCAATGGTATTAATTAGTTTATGTATTTCAATCTTTAATTCATTTTCATTAACATATTCATCATTTATATGTGTGGCAATATTTAATAGTGGTGGTTCGTTAGTTTCTTCTTCGACTTCTTCACCTTTAATTCTTTTTACTTCATCATTAAGTATTTTTAAATATAAATCAATTCCAACACTATCAATAAAACCAGCTTGTTCTTCACCAAGAATATCACCAGCACCTCTTATTGATAAATCACGGTTAGCAATCTTAAATCCACTACCAAGTTCAGTAAACTCTTCAATAGTTTTAAGTCTTTTAATTGCTTCTTCACCAAGTACTTTACCTGGTTTATACATCATATATGCATAAGCTATTTTATCACTTCGACCAACTCGACCTCTTATTTGATATAACTGAGATAATCCAAAGTGATCTGCTTCAAGTATTATTAATGTATTAACATTAGGAATATCTATACCTGTTTCAATAATTGTAGTACAAACAAGAATATCTGCTTTATGGTCAATAAAATCCATCATCTTATTTTCTATTTCATCACGATTCATCCTACCATGAGCAAATATTATCTTGGCTTCTGGTACTAAACTTTGTATTTCATATACTTTATGTTCTATTAAATCAACGTGATTATAAAGAATAAATACTTGGCCACCTCTTGATAATTCTTTATATATTGCATCTTTAATTAAGGCATTATTTTCTTCTACCACATATGTTTGAATAGGAAAACGGTTTATTGGTGGTGTGGTAATCAGTGATAAACTACGTATTCCTACTAAAGACATCTGAAGTGTTCTAGGTATTGGTGTAGCGGTTAGTGTAAGTACATCAACATTACTTTTATATTTCTTTATCTTTTCTTTATGAGTAACACCAAATCTTTGTTCTTCATCAATAATTAATAAACCAAGATTTTTAGGTTTTATAGCATCATTAAGTACTTTATGAGTACCAATTAATAAATCAACTGTTCCTTTATTCATACCATCAATAATATTTTCTGCTTTCTTACTAGGAACAAATCTATTTAATAAACCTATATTAACTGGATAATTCTTAAATCTTTCAATAGCACTATTATATTGTTGCATCGATAAAATAGTTGTTGGACATAGATAAATTACTTGTTTACCATTCATAATAGCTTTAAATATTGCTCTAAAAGCTACTTCTGTTTTACCAAAACCAACATCACCACAAAGAAGTCTATCCATTGGATGACTAGTTTCCATTTCATCTTTAATTTGTTTAATAGCAACAATTTGATCATCAGTTAAAGTATATTCAAACTCACTTTCAAACATAGTTTGTAATTCATCATCTTTATCATATTTAAATCCTTGTTGTACTTGTC
>JAEEGL010767882.1_pt1 | contig 11799 bp, 7 predicted proteins | sample 9134231 | NCBI WGS metagenome assembly JAEEGL01 (sample SAMN16246548, study PRJNA631951) | gut metagenome | biome: gut microbiome; feature: rumen; material: fiber-attached | host: Bos | place: Iran: Karaj | collected 2018-10 | reverse complement strand
TCCATCTAAAACATCTAAATTATCTAAGGCTTTTCCTGTTCCTAAAGCTACGCATGATACTGTATCATTTGCTATCATTACGCTTATTCCTGTTTTTTCTTGTAATAATTTATCTAGACCATCAAGTAAGCTTCCACCACCTGTCATATATATACCTTTATCACTTATATCTGCAGCAAGTTCTGGTGGTGTTTTTTCTAACACTCCATGTACAGCTTCTACAATAAGAAGTGCTGGTTCCATTAATGCTTCCATCATTTCACTTGAATGTATAGTTAAAGTTCTTGGAAGTCCAGTTGATAAATCTCTTCCTCTTATATCCATTTCTGCATCTTGAATCTTTGGATAAACACATCCTATATTTACTTTTAATTCTTCTGCTGTTCTTTCTCCTATTATTACATTATGTTTTTTCTTTATATATTTAATAACAGCTTCATCAAATTTATCTCCAGCAACTTTTATAGATGTACTTACAACTGATCCTCCTAAAGATATTACTGCTATATCTGTTGTTCCACCGCCTATATCTACTATCATGTTTCCACATGCTTTTGAAATATCTATTCCAGCACCAATTGCTGCTGCTATTGGTTCTTCTATTAAATATACTTTTCTAGCCCCAGCCTGAGATGCAGCATCTATAACAGCTTTTCTTTCTACCTCTGTAACTTGTGATGGAATACATATCATAATTCTTGGTGCAAATATAGACTTTCCAGAAACTTTATTCATGAAATATTTTAACATTTTTTCTGTAACTGTATAATTAGAAATAACGCCATCTTTTAATGGTCTTGTAGCTACAATATTTCCAGGAGTTCTTCCAAGCATTTTTCTAGCTTCTTGTCCTACAGCTAAGACTTCATTTGTATTATTATCAACTGCAACAACTGATGGTTCTCTTAAAACCACTCCTTTTCCTTTTACATAGGCTATAACTGTTGCAGTTCCCAAATCGATTCCGATGTCTTGTCCCCAAATGAACATATATAATCTACCCCTCATTTAATTATTACAAATTTATTACAATTATATTACATGTAGATTAAAATATCAAGATTTTTTTATAAATCTTACATATAATTAAGTAAAGAATAATACTATTAATGTTCCAACTACAGTTTGAATTGGTATTGGTTTTGATTCAAAATCATTTTCTGTTACATTTGAAATACTATCTACAACTGTGTATGTTGTATATTTAGCTCCTGTAAATTTATACCACATTTTAAAATCCATACTAGCTTTTTGTTCTAAATTATCTATCTTTACATACTTAGTTCCAAGTTTTATATCATTAGTAGAATAAACATCTATTTTTAAATATTGATTATTTATAGTAGTATCTGTATTATTTATTATCTTTCCAGTAGTAATTCCACTTATATGTGTAGCTCTATTTTCTGCTACTATTATTTCTGGTGCTATACAATGTACTCTACTTTCTATTGTTTTATAACTACTATTTATTGATACATATACTACTAAATTTGTTAATAACCATAAGCCAGCTATTGCCAAAGCATAATTTAAAAATCTTTTTAACCTACTCATAACTTGTAATCCTCCTATTATAACTTTATTTCTGCATTCAAGTAAGTAGAATATATATATATATTGTCTACTTTTCTTTTGAATGAAGCCTCTAATGCCCTTTTATATAGTTCTAATTGCTTATTATATTTTTCTATTAATTCTTCTTTTGTGTTTACAAAATCTGTTTTGTAATCTACAAGTATAAGCTCATCTTTTTCGTTTATATAAAACAAATCTATTATACCTTGTACTAATATTTTTTCTTCTTCATCTATATCATAAATTTCTTTTATTGGCAAGCTTATATAAAATGGTTTTTCTCTTTCGACTAATTTAGATTTTCTCACTTCGTTCCATATATTACTTTTTGTAAAGTTTAATATTTTATTTCTATCTATATTTTCTGCTTCTATATCTGTTATTTTCTTTTGTACTTTTAATGTATCTACTAATTCATTTACTTTTTCAAATGTATAATCTACCCTTATATCTAAATTTTGCATACATAAATGTATTAATGTTCCTTTTTGAGCTCCAGATAATTTAATTTGACTTTCTTTAATAAATTTTGGTATTTTTTGAATATCAATATTTTCATTATCTAAACTTTTTAATTTACTTACAGAAGATTTTCCTTCTACTTTGCTTAAACTTAAGTATTCATATTTCCAATTTAATTTCTTTTCTAAATTCTTGATGTTTTCTTTGCTTACTTTTGCTTTATCTAAATTTATATCACTTATTTCTTCGTTTTTGCTATTTTCTTCTTTATTTATTATATCGTCTTTTTTTACTTCAGTTAAGTTAATTATATTCTCTTCTTTATTTTTAAAATAAATTAGTTCTAACCAATCAAGATATGATCTATATTTTTTTAGAGTACTAACATCTATTTTTTCAGATGAAGAGCATATATTTATTAATTCTTCTTTTTCTTTTAATTCTTTTTTAGTATCTTTTTTTACACCTGTTATAATCAATCTTTCTTTTGCTCTAGTTAGTGCAACATAAAGTATTCTCATTTCTTCTGAAATCGATTCGTTTTTGGCCTTTATTTTTATCGCTTCTCTTGCAAATGTTGAATACTGTAATTTTTTTATATTATCTATATAATTAACACCCAATCCTAAATCTAAATGAATTAATATTGGTTCTGTTAAATCTTGAAGATTAACTTTCTTATTTGTATTACTTAAGAATACAATAGGAAATTCTAGTCCTTTGCTCTTGTGTATGCTCATTATTCTAACAACATTTTCATTCTCTCCAATTAATTTAGCAGAAGATAAATCACCACTAGTATTTTTAACTTTTTCAATGAAGTTTATAAAATTATATAATCCATTAAAGCTCATATTTTCATATTGTTTTGCTTTTTCAAATAATAATTTTAGATTTGCAGTTTTAAGTATTCCATCTGGCATAGTACTTACATAGTTATAATATCCTGTATCAATATATATTTTCCAAATAAGTTCATCTAACCCAATAAATTCTGCATCACTTTTCCAATTTTCTAATTTTTCAAAGAACTCTTTTATCTTTTTCGATAAATAATTTTCCTCTTTTTCTGTTTGATATATCATCATACTTTCATAAAAAGTTTTTTTACTATTTAATAATCTGATCTCTATAAGTTCATTATCTGTAAATCCACCGATCATACTTCTTAAAGTAGAGACTAATGGTATATCTAACATTGGATTGTCTATTACTTTAAGCAAATTCATTATTGTTTGTATTTCAATAGAATTTAAATATTCTGATGATGTATCACTATATACAGGAACATTTAAATCTGATAGTTCTTTTTCAAAAATATTTGCTTTATCTTTTGTTGATCTTAAAAGTATAACTATATCTTTATATGTAACTTGCCTGTATCCTTGTTTTTTGTCAAATACCACTTGTTTTGAATCAATTAATTCTTTTATTTTTCTTGATACAAATTTTGCTTCTATTTCTATATTTTCTAAATTATCTTCTACTTCTTCATCATCATTGTTATTTTCTATTAAATAAATCTCAGTATTTTTACTTATCTTTTCTTTGTCTGTTTCTTCATATGATGCACCTAGGTTTAAATATTCTTCTTTTGAATAATCTATATCTCCAAGCTTCTTAGACATTATACTTTTAAATACAATATTTGTTGTGTCAATTATATTTTCTCTACTTCTAAAATTTTTAAATAATTGTATTTTGATTCCTGTAGAATTTTCGTCTTCTTTATTTTTATAATTTTCGTATTTTTCTAAGAATAATTCAGGTCTTCCACCTCTAAATTTATATATACTTTGCTTTACATCTCCAACCATAAAAATATTATTACCTGTAGATATTGATGTTAATATATATTCTTGAACTAGGTTAGAGTCTTGATATTCATCTATTGCAATTTCTTTATATTTTTTCTTATACCTTTTTGCAACATCTGTTGGATTCATATTGTAATCTAATAAAATTTTTAAAGCCATATGCTCTATATCATTAAAATCAACTATATTTTTTTCTTTTTTCTTTAAATATAATAATTGGTCAAACTCATTTATTAATTTTTCTAAAGATTTTAAAGTTTTATACATATAGTAAATATCTTCATTTGCTTTTTTAGAATCACAATCTATTATACCAATTGCTTCATTTATTTGTTTTTTTATACTATCTCTTTTTTCTTTGGCTATCTCTTTTTCATCTAATGTAATTTTTTTATCAGAAGGCCATCTTTCAAATTTTATATCAGAATTATTATATATTTCATCCCATTTTTTAAGGTTTAAAATACAATCTATATTGTTTATATCTTGTTCTAACACTGCTGCATACTTTTTCATTTCTTCAAATTTTAAAATACTTTTTTTAAGTAATTCAAGTTTCAATTTAGCATCTAATAGATTTTCTTTAAGCTCTTCAATTATTACTTGTCCCCATATGTTTTCCGAAAAATCTTTTTCTATATTATCCTCTATATTATATTCTTTAACTTTTTCTTCTAAAAATTTTAGCGGAAATGGCAAGGTTTGTAAAAATTTATAAATACTTAATATTATATTTTTTAGTGGGGTATCATCTGAATATGTTGTGTAATTTTCTAATAACTCAATAAATTCTTTGTCTTCTATTTCATATTTTTTATCAAATAATTCTTCTAACACTTCTTGTTTTATAATATCAAGTTCAGCCTCATCTGCTATTCTAAAGTTAGGAGATGTCTCAATTTCATAAAAATTATTTTTCACAACATCTAAGCAAAAGGAATCTATTGTACATATACTTGCTCTACTCATATTGTTTATTTGTTTTTGAAGATGTAAATTTCCTGGTTCTTCTTCTAGCTTTTTATATATAGCTTCTAAAATTCTTTCTCTCATTTCTGATGCTGCAGCATTTGTAAATGTAACAATCAATAATTCATTTATATTTACTTTTTCATTTATTATTTTATTAATTATGCGTTCAACTAAAACAGCAGTCTTGCCGCTTCCGGCAGCTGCTGCAACCAAAATGTTTTTTCCTTTAGTTTCGATTGCACTTAATTGTTCTGCTGTCCATTTAATATTGCTCATAATTAATTCCTTTTATTATTTTATTCTTATATTAATTATCATTTGTTCTTAGTACTAATATTTAAAGGTAATATCTTTTCTATTAAAGATATAAATTGATTTACTGTTATATCAGATTTAGTATCTATTATTAAAATATCATTATCAGATATTCCTGTCCAAAAAATTATATTAAATCCTTTTTGCACATTATCTACTGTGTTTGGGAATTTTATATAATAAAATGTAGTATCCTTAATATTTACTTTATTTAGGTTTCCAACTATGTCTTCATCCCAAAGTTCATAATATTCATCAAGTCCACAAGGATTAGTAGATATTCCGAATTCTATATTATTATTATTTTTATAGTATTTTCCATAATCTCTGTTTAAATTATCTTCTGACATTTTAAATCCTTCTGGTATGGTATATGTTATACTAAAGTCTTCATCTTTTGAAACAATTTCTTTTATATTTTCATCATATTCATATGTCAAAACTTCATTAGAAACAGTTTTTAATTTTTTATTTATAGAGGTATTTTCATCTGATATTGTAGAAGCTGCAAACCACATAGTCATAGCCACTATAAAAAATACAATTGCCAATATATTTGTTCCATTTCCTTGTTTTGATTTTTTGTTTCCACCCGCAAGATTTTTTACTAATGGATCAAAATATTTTTTTAAAGATTCTATGCAGATACTATCAGGATTTTCTTTAAAGAATCTTTTATATGCAACATATATAACATAGTTTGGATCATAATTTCCTGGCCTATTATTTAAGTATATAGATAAATTTGTTTGAAAGTCACGTAATTTCATTAATTCAAAAAATTCTTCAGACTCTACAACTTTTTCTAATTCGTCTGGATTACTAAAATTTTGATCAATAGCAGCTATCATCTTTTGGACTCTATCAAATTCATATCTGTCTACTTTATCAATACTTTCAAATGTCTCTAATAATTCGTTTTCTTTATTATCAAATTCATATATAGAATTTATTTCCCTTTTAATCTCATTTTTTTCTATTTCATCAAATAATTCATTAGTATCATTTTCTTGTGTCATTACTCCAATATTTGGTTTTTGATACTCAGTTTCCATATTTCTACGTCTAGCATATGAAATTGCTATTTTATATGCATTATATAATCTTTGAAATTGCTCGGGGTCTTCTTCTGGGTTGCATTTCTTTGACTGTTCAGAATATGCTTTTTTAATTTCATCTATATTACTCGTCGGTGTATCTAGATGTAAAATCTCCCAAATCGTCTCCTCCATCTTCTTCATCCTCTTCTTCTATAAAATTTTTAAAATCAATTTCTCCATATCTACTTGAATCTATTTGTTCAAAAAAGCTTAAAGCTCTTTCATATGCTTTTCTAATTTTAAATGCATCTTGTGTGCTAACGACATATTCAAATGAATTAAGTTCTCTACCTATTATTTCTCTTATTTCTCCAATATTTTCTTCGTATAACCTTTTTCCTAATTCTAATACATATATTACTTTCTCATCTTTTGTGTAATCTTTTTTTAGTTCCTTTAATTCTCCCATTAGTTTTTGCATTTCTTCTTCTGTGTAACTAGTATCATCACTTTGAATATATAACTTTTTAACTTCATTTGTTGATACTACTTTAACTTCAACTTCTAATATACCATTTATATCATAAGTAAATCTAACATCTGCACCTTCTTGTCCTTCAGGTCCTTTAGGAACACTAACTAAAATTTCTCCTATTTGTAAATTATCACTGCAATAATAGTTTTCACCTTGATATATTCCAAATCTTAAGTCTGTTTGATTGTCTGCTGATGTTACATACCTTGCAACTTTACTAATTGGAAGGGTAGTATTTCTTTGTATTATTGGGCTAAAAATTGTTGCATTTGCATTTGCTCTATTTATTACATTTATTCCCAATGAAAATGGACAAACATCTGTCATAACAATATCTTGAAGTTCTTGTTTTCTTTCTTTAATCCCTGCTACCATTCCAGCACCTAATGCCACTAGCATGTCTGGTTTATAGTCATATAGCAAATTTTTGCGAGTAATATAGCTTATATACTCTTGAATTACTTTCATATTAGAAGATCCACCAACTAGCAGGATATTATCTATCTCGTTTGGAGATATTCCAGAATCTTTAAGTATTTTATTTAATAATCTTTTTATTTTTGTAAATATATCTAAGCTAATTTCAATTAATCTTTTCTTACTTATTTTACCTTCTATTTCTCTATCTTCTATATTGGTTTTTACTATAACTTCTGATTCTGAATTTAATAAAAATTTACAAGATTCTGCCGTCTTTAATACTTTTTCTTTATCTGCACTTGAAAGTTCATTAAAATCAATTTCATTTTGCCTACATATTTCTTCTGCAATTTTTCTATCTATATCATCCCCACCTAAGTGATTGTCTCCAACTATTGCCACGACTTCTATTACATTTTCAAATGCATCTACTATAGAAATATCTAGTGTTCCTCCACCAAAATCAAATACTAAAAATGTTTGTTTTTGGGCAGAATTTACGTAATAGTATGCAGCCGCAGCACTTGGTTCATTTATTAATCTTTCTACTTTTATTCCAGCTAATAACCCTGCATTTTTAGTTGCATTTCTTTGTTTATTATTAAAATATGCTGGTACACTAATTACAGCTTCTTCTACTTTTTCTCCTAAATACTTTTCTGCATCACTTATTAGTTGCCTAATTACTAATGATGATAATTCTTCTGGAGAATATTCTTTTCCATATATATCATATTTTTTTGTTGTTCCCATAAATGTTTTAAAACTAGATATAGTTACATCAGGATGAGTAATTTTTCTTTCTTTTGCGATTTTTCCAACATATATAGTTCCATCTTCATCAAAACTGACAACAGATGGAGTCAAAAGTTCTCCAAAACTATTTGGTATTTGTTCTATTTTTCCATTTTTAAAAACTGATACTAAGCTATTGGTTGTTCCTAGATCTATTCCTACTATTGCCATTTAAAATTTCTCCTTATTTTTGCCAATTATATTCCTTGCTGTTTGTACTCCTGATGCTGATGCCATCATAAGCCCTCTTGTAAGTCCTCCTCCATCTCCTATTGAATATAATCCTTTTATGCTTGTTTCAAAATTATTATCTATTAATATTTTATTGCTATAAAATTTTATTTCTGGTCCATATAATAAATTATCTGGATGTGCAAATCCTTCTACTACTTTATCTAATGCTTGAATAAATTGTAAAATATCTGTCATTGTTCTATAACCAAGCGCAAATGTTATATCACCAGCTACTGCTGATTTTAATGTTGGTACTACTGAATTAGTTTCTAATTCTTTTTCCCATGTTCTCTTCCCTCTATAGATATCTCCTAATCTTTGAACTACTATGTTTCCATTTCCTAAAGCGTTTAGATTTTTAGCAACATTTCTACCATATTCTATTGGTCTATTAAATGGATATTCGAAGTTATGAGATACAAGAAGTGCCAAGTTTGTATTTGTGCTTTTTCTTTCTTTATATGAATGACCATTAACTAAAGTTATATTATTATCATAAACTTCTGTAGATACAAATCCACTTGGATTTTGACAGAATGTTCTTACTTTATCTCTAAATGGATATGGTCTAGCTATAAATTTTCCTTCATACATGTATTTATTTATATCTTTCATTACTTTATCTGGAAGTTCATATCTTATTCCTATGTCTACAGTACCTGCCTTTGTTTTTATATCATGCATATCACACATTTTTACAAGCCAATTAGCACCTTTTCTTCCAACTGCAAGTACTACATAATCTCCAAATATCTCTTCATCTTCTTTAAAATCTTCTTTATCTGCATATTTAGCGGGTCTTACTTTTACACCTTTTATTTTATTATCTTCAACTATAATGTCATCAACTGTTGTTTCGAACATTATATCTATTCCATTATCTAATAAATATTTTTCAATTTTTCCATATAATTCATGACTTTTTTCTGTTCCTAAATGTCTTATTGGAATATTTACTAAATTAATATCTTCTTTTTTTGCCTTTTCATATATTTTTTTAACTTCTTCTTTGTAATCTATTCCTTCAAGCTTTTTATCTGCACCAAATTTTAGATATATTTCATCTGTATAATCTATTAATCTTTTGGTTTCTTCAATACCCACATATTTATGAAGTACTCCTCCTATATATATGTCGTCATCTTCTTCGTTATATAATGATAATTTTCCGTCAGAAAATGCTCCTGCTCCAGAAAATCCACAAGTAATATTGCACATTGGTTTACAGTGTATACATTTTCCCATCTTTTCTATAGGGCAAAATCTATCTTCAACTTTTTTTCCTTGTTCAATTAAAAGAACTTTTTTTGTTTTGTCTAACTGAATTGCTTCATAAGCCAAAAATGCAGCACTTGGTCCTGCTCCCACAACTATTATGTCATAATTTTTCATTTACATCATTCCTCTCTTTTTATACGTGTGAATTATATCATTAAACACGTTATTTTTCAATATTGATTTAATGGCATTTTTATGATAAAATTATTTAAATTTCATGAAAGGAATTATATAAAATGAAAAAAATGTTAACGAGCTTAATTACTACACTATCTGATAACTCTGATAAATTTGCAGAAGATTCTGAATCTATAGAATTATTAAAAAAATTAAGAAATGTAATCGATGTTATAATATATAAATCTAAGCAAAAAAATATTGATGGTGATGTAAGATAAAACACTAAGAATTGACAATTCTTAGTGTTTTTTATTCTATATTGCTAACTAATATTGATTCAAAACGAATTTTATGTTAAACTATATATTGATATCAATCGGTCGAGACCGAATGAAAGGGGTGAATTTTGTGGACGAAAACCTCCAAAAAGAAATCAGAGATGAGATTCAAAACAAAGCTTCTTCCCTCAGTGATGAAGAATTGGCAGAACTCCTCTCGTTCTTTGAGGAAATGACAGTACAGCTTCGTAGATATCGAGTAACTCGGATGCTGGCTGCTCATAAGTACGGACACAAGCAAGCCTAAAAAAGCCGCCAGAGACATTGCGTCTCCGGTGGCTTTTTATTACTATTTTCCATCAATATCAATTGGTATTGATTTTTTAAGAATTTTATGTTAAACTGTTTTTGAAAAAGCTGGTCATGACCAGTGTGGAAGGAGGTGTTTTTGTGGACACTGCGCCTAAGAAATTAGATACCATTCTTCTTCAGACTGAAATCGAGTCGCTCAAAAACCTGGCACACAACTGTACTGACGACGAGTTTCACCTGCTCCAGGCACACGTAGAAGGCCTTGCTGCCTACATCCGGTGCTTAGGGCGTGGAAGAGCAATGGCGACGCACAAATTTGGCCACAAAAGCAGCGATACTTAAACGCAGCAAACACCCAAAAAGCAGATGCCGGGGATCTCAAAAATCCTCGGCACTTGCTTTTATTTTTATTCTTCATTCTTTTTTTCTATTTTAGTTATCATTTTTATTGCTTTTGGTCTTTCTACAATTATACTGTGACCACATCCCTGGCATTCTAATTTAAAATCAACACCAATTCTTGTTATCTTCCATAATTTACTGCCACATGGATGTACTTTTTTTGTTCTAACTATATCACCTATATTATATTCCATATTGATCTCCAAATTAACTAAAATTTTTTAATCTTTCTATTACTCTGTCTTTTCCTAAAACTTCTATTATTGCATATAAATCTGGTGTATTTGTTCTTCCTGTTACAGCTATTCTTAAAACTGTACTTACATCTCCTACATGTGCTTCATACTTTCCTGGGTTTTCTTTAAATTCTTTTACTTCTCTTGCGTATCCAAACTCTTCTGCTAAATCTTTTAATTTATCAAACCAGGTTTGTTTATCATCATTTATATCAAAATATTTATCAGCATATGTATTTAATATTTTCTTTATTTTTTCTTTATCTTTTATTGTTTGTAATTCATAATTTGTTTTAATTTTTTCAAATTCTTCATCATACATATATGCTATATTTTCTTGTAAGTCTGACCATTTAGCTATATCTTTTCTTGGTTTTTCATTTCCTCTTTCTATACCTAATACTTTTAAAGTATATTCTTTGTCTTTTTCAAGTAATTTAGCAAAATCTGTATCATATTCTTTTGCCCAAGTAAGTCCCATATCATATACTTCTTCAGCTGTATATTTAGATATTACTATTTTAGAAACATCTAATAATTTTACCATATCAAATAGAGCACCACTTACACTCATTTTATTTAATTCAAATGGGAAATCTTCTAATTTTAAATCTTTGTTTTGTCTTCTCCAATTTTCAAAATTAGAATTTGCAATATTCATCAAATATTCTTTTACAGCTAGGTTTGGTATTCCGATTTCTTTATAGTAACTTACTGCAGCTTCTGGATCTTTTCTTTTGCTTAATTTACGTTTATTTCCATTATCATTTTTCATGATTGGAGCTATATGTGCATATTTTGGTGCCTTGAATCCACTTTCTTGGAATAATTGTAAATGTAATGGTACAGAAGATAACCATTCATCACTTCTTACTACATGTGTTGTATGCATTAAGTGATCATCTACAAGATGTGCAAAATGATATGTTGGAAGTCCATCTGATTTAATTATAACTATATCTTGATCATTTTCTGGGAAATCAACATTTCCTTTTATAACATCTT
>JAEEGL016632716.1_pt1 | contig 11800 bp, 8 predicted proteins | sample 9134231 | NCBI WGS metagenome assembly JAEEGL01 (sample SAMN16246548, study PRJNA631951) | gut metagenome | biome: gut microbiome; feature: rumen; material: fiber-attached | host: Bos | place: Iran: Karaj | collected 2018-10 | reverse complement strand
ATATTGGCGATGTGGTGGATGTATGTATTATGTCAGCAGAAGCCAAGGCTCGAGCTTTTCGACCTGATGACAAGGCTTTGGATGATGATACCCATGCGGCATTAAGTTTCCTTGGTGTGAACAAGGAATATGAGGGAAAATTCCCGAATATTGAAATGAACACAGTTCCGCATCTTCAATTGGTGCAGCATATTGAAAAGGCTATTTTGGAGAGCGAGCCGGATATTGTGATTACACATCATCCAGCAGATACAAATAATGACCACTTGCAGACGAGTTTGGCTTGTCAAGAGGCGATTCGTTTAGCTCAAAGGAGGCCGGAAGTAAAACCATTAAAAGAGTTTTGGTATATGGAGGTTCCTTCTTGTACAGAGTGGGCGATTAACAGTGCAATGAAATTGTTTACACCTAATTGTTATGTTGAGGTGGGGCCGGATGGTGTACAGGCGAAGGTGAAGGCTTTGAGTATGTACAGAGGAGTGATGAGGCCTTATCCGCATCCGAGGAGTGAGGCTTATATTACTGGATTGGCTGCATATCGTGGAAGCCAATTCCAATTGGATTATGCGGAGGCGTTTGAAGTTGTGTTAAGGAAGTTTGATTTATAAATGGTTACTCAAGAGGTATTTATCCAACTTGTGCACATAGGAATTGGGCACAGTGCAGACCAAATCTCTGGCGAGATAGACTGGGGAGCTCTGCGAGCCCTTGCTAAGAGGCAGGGGCTTGCTGCAATAGTTGTGGATGGTGTGGAGCAATTACCTATTGACCAAAGGCCTCCCAAGAAACAATTGCTTCAATGGATAGGAGAAGTGCTGCAGGGCTATGAATATCGCTATGAGCTATACCGACGTGCAATTGCAGAAATGGCGTCATTTTACAATTCTCACGGTTATAAGATGATGGTTCTAAAAGGCTTTGCGTGTTCGTTGGATTGGCCTAAGCCTGAGCATCGCCCTTGCGGAGATATAGATATTTGGCTGTTTGGAAAGCAAAAAGAAGCGGATGCAGTTTTAGTAAAGGAGAAAGGTATAGAGATTGATAACGGTCACCATCACCATACAATGTTCTACTGGCGGGACTTTATGGTAGAGAATCACTATGACTTCGTGAATGTGTATGCACATAAGTCAAGCCGAGAATTAGAAAAGGTATTCAAGAAGCTTGGAGAAGACGAATCTCATACAACCGAACTATATGGTGAGACAGTGTATCTGCCATCTGAAAACCTTAACGCCCTTTTTTTGATTCGGCATCTATTAATTCATTTTGTGTCCAATGAGATAAACCTTCGGCAATTGATTGACTGGGGCTTCTTTGTCAAGAATCATACAAAAGAGGTGGATTGGAAATGGCTGCTTGGGGTGATTGATGAGTATCATATGAGTACTTTTGTAAATTGCATCAATGCAATATGTGTAGAGGATTTAGGTTTTGATGTTGTCATCTTTCCTAAAGTGCAATTTGACCCCATTTTAAAAAGCCGTGTGCTGAAAGATATTATGTCAACCAAATCTACAGAAGAGTCATCGCGTGGACTCATTTCAAGAGTTATTTATAAATGTCGCAGGTGGAAAGCCAATGGGTGGAAATATGAACTTTGTTTTAATGAGAGTCGTTGGGCATCTTTTTGGTCAAGTGTTTGGGCACACATCGTAAAACCGTCTTCGATATAATTACTTTTTGGAGATAGATTCTGGTAATCAGTTATCTGAGATTATCCATGCCGCATGCATTGTTGAAACGTGATTATTTTTGCACTTTTCTTCGTTTTTCGAAGAAATTCATTTTTGTTTTGCTCGTTTCTTTCTCCTTGATCTCATGCTCAGAACAAATAAAAAAAGACACAAAGAGAATTATCATTAACCCATACAGCAGTGTTGATTTTTCTTCAGCTACAAGGATAAAAGCAATTTCACATGAACATATCTATAATGCACGACAATTAAAGACCGCTTATGATCGTGGGATTAGGTATTTTGCTTGCGTTAATTATCATCCTGCATGCCCTTCATACCCATTAAGTAATTGGTGTTATGATTTTTTTGACTATGTCTCACCTTCTGACTTGACTCTTGCCACATTCACTTATAGTGGCAGTATCACCTCTTTCATAGATAAAGATGGCAATGTTATAAACACTGATGACTTAGTTCAGTTACCCAATGCTGAACATGCGTTTTATGCAGAAACTGGAGGAAGACACTTTAATGTATTGGGTAGTTTATTTGGCGAATGTACAAATGGGAATAGGGATACTGGCGAATGGTCAGCCAAAGCACTTGGAATGAAAAAAGGTAATTGGTATGCTGAACATCCTAAATGGACTATAAATGATATTAATAGCCAATATTTAGATTCTTCTACTCAGTTGTTTCCCGGCAAAATTTTTGGTACTATTAATCATTCCAGTAGTGAAAAATATACTCGCAAATTATTAGACGCCTGTCCTGATGTTTTCAAGGCTATAGAGATTGTAAATCAATCATGTTCCGCAGATGATAATGAGTCGTTTCGAGAATTATGGGATGTATTTCTACATGAAGGAAGAAGATTATGGGGTACTTCTGTTGTTGATTGGCAAAATGATACTATGCTTGGCGCATGTAATGTTCTTCTCATCAATGATTATGAGAATCAGACAATGATTAAAAAGGCGGAAATGGGATTAGATGCATACATTTCTGGGGCATATCTTCCTGCTGGTTTGGCAGACAATGATATTCTGAATCTATACAATGACGATGAATCTATCCATATTCAAGTAACAGGCAGACCAACAGAAATAATACTTGTGACTAATCAAGGAAAGCAATCTTTTAAAAATACTGATAGAATTGATTATGTTATTGAAAATGATGTTTTCTACGTTCGCTTTGAGATTTGGTATTATGATGAAGAAGGGCAACTAAGAGATTTTTTATTTACTAATCCCATTTTTATTGAATGTTACTAGCGATGCGTTAATGCGGTTCATCATCGTTGCAATTATATAACAGTTTATATTTTAAAATCTTCTTCGATATAATTCTATTTGGAGATAGATTCTCGTGATTCGTTTTCTAAGATTATCCATATTACATGCTTTGTTGAAAAATAGTTGTTATTTCATCGTTCGTTTTTCGGTGAAATTCCTATTTGTTTTGCTTTTTTCTTTCTCCTTGGTCTCATGCGCTATTGTGAGAAACGAAGCTGAATTTTGCAATTTGATTAATAATGAATCTGCAAAACAGATAGTTGTAAAGAATGATATCGACCTACATGGAAAAACGGTAACTCTTCCCAAGGGATGTACAATAAGATTCAAACAAGGATCGATTTCTAATGGAGCAATCGTTTTTAACTCTACTCGCATTAGAGGTAATGCGAAATTTGCCAAATGTACATATCAAGGGAGGATAAGTATTAAAAGCATTGATGATCGTTGTTTTACGTCTGATGATGACCTTGGAACATTGCGCTTCTTGCTTGAAAATACTATCATTAACGGCGTTAATGGGAATTTCTATAGGGACTACCACATCGATATGAATGATGTTAATGGGGGCGGTTTGGTGTCTATAAGTGATTATGAAAGCGGCTCTCTAATTTCATTTAATGGTAATACGATTTATAATACTAAACCATTCGCAACTCGTCGTATTAAACCACTGATAGTTCTTTGTAACGTGAAGGGAGTCACAATTAGAGATTGCATTTTCCATGATACGATAGAGCATAATACGCATAATTTCAAAAATTCAGCAGGCTGTACTTTTATTCAGTGCTATGGAGATTGCGAAGCCATTAATCTGTTGAATTGTATTCAAGAGAATGGCGACTGTATTTTGCGCAGTGGAGTTTATACTCATAATGTCAAACATCCAGAAAGAACTCCAACAATAGGATTATCGAATTCAACCATAAAAGTTAAGTCTATTAATGCCGGCTATGGCCTAGCATTGTATTGTGGGGACAATTTAGATATCGATGTCTCTGCAATTAGTCCTCACCGAGGTTTTTATTGCGCCGGTGTTTCAAACGCTAGAGTTAATTATTATGGTTATAACCCGATTGAAACTAAATGCCATGTTTTAATCAAAGATGCTGTTTACAAGACTTCTGAAGATGATAAAGACGGAGCTGTTGTGGATATGAAGGGGTGTCATGACATGGTCATAAATGTATTAATAGATGATGTGCCCCAAACTGAATGTATAATTAGTTTTCAGTCATACGGCTCAGGCCGGAATGATGGTGCCGACTTCTCGTTTAGATCGAATATTTGCCATCATTATAATATAGATATAAAAGAGACAATCAATAGGACTTCAGGCTCTGGTTCATTTTTTATCAGTGGGTTTGCCTCGAGTAGCGCTACATCCAACGACAAAGAAATATATGGTTGCAAGGTATCAAATATTAGGATTCATGACGTAAGTTGCAATGGCGGAGAAATGATTCCTTATATGTGTAATGTCGGCTCTAATATAGACGCTGATGTTACTGTTGAGAACTGCTCCACATATGGCAATAATGATAATCAGAGAATAGGCGGGGGATTTAATTATTTGATAAGAGGAAATTCTGAGGGGAGAGTACGAATCATCAATAGTCAGATGGGGAATATTTATGAGAGAGACAAGACTGAGGGTGAGTTTAACGTTGATGTTAGCGGATCTTCCATAACTCGAGATATTATACCAATTAAAGATAAATCATCTCGGAATTTGGTGCGCGTTATTCGGTGAAAAACAATGCATAAACTGTAGTCTTTTTGCGTAGCCAGTTTCTATAGAGCATTATTATGTCCGCTGATGGGAAGTATTTGACGCAGGCGGGTGCAAAGTTTTATGCGGAGAGGATAGATTGGGATAAGTTTTTGGCAAGAGGCGAGAATCAATAGAAAGCATCATCAGAGATTATGGGGAAGGTAAAAATGTTTTTCAACCATATATGGGAATTCATTCGTTTCCTTATGCTTACGCCAAGTTGGGGTAGTAAACGCCGGGCGGAGCAGCGGGCGTATGAAGACCGGCTTGATGAAGCAATGAGACGTTCGCAAAGCGAGCAATAAGATAGACCCTTCATTTGTTTATAGGCGTATGATAATAACACAAGTAATACTAGATTCATTAACAGAGCGGGCCAAGGCTTCTCCCCGGCTTCGGATGAATCTGGATCTCCGGAATAGTCCGGAGGATAAGTCCCAGAGGATGCTCAATGCAATCGAACCTGGGAGTCCTATGCCTATTCATCGGCACCGGCACTCTTCGGAAACGGTTGTTTGTTTGCGTGGTCGATTGGTTGAGGAGTTTTATGATGACCTTGAATGGATGTGCACGGACGCTATTGAGTTGTCGCCGAATGGGCCGGTTGTTGCTATCAATATCCCCATTGGCCAGTGGCACACGGTCAGGGCCCTGGAATCCGGCACTGTGATTTTGGAGTGCAAGGATGGTCCATATGAGCCTTTGGGCGAAGAAGACATCCTGGACTATAAAGCTGGCAATACTTCGGTTGGTATGAAGGAAGAGGATGTGGCCTCTCGTCTTAGGAGATTCATCGAAAACGAAGGACGTTCTTGTTCTATGGATCTTGCCGGCATCACGCCGGAGTATGTATATCGGATGTGGGGCGGGACGGTTTCATTGGAAGAGATAGAGAAAGCACTGGAAGATTTAAAATAATCTTTAAACTGTCTTGGCGTGAAGTTCACATTCTTTCATAAGCTTATCAAGCGACGCCCTAAGAAACCGGTACTTTCAGTCCAGGAGGCATATCCTTTGTCTCCTCGTATTCTAAAACCGTATGTGAGTAATGCGGGTGTGGTGGAGGAGAATAAAGGGTATGTGCCGGTGTCGCTATTGGTGCGGGCTATAGATGATGATAGGATGCTTAACATTGCCGTGGCTGGCAACTACGGTGTGGGTAAGAGTTCTGTTATTAATACGGCGGAGAAGAAGTTGGACAGATGGTGGCGGTTGTGGCGGCGACATCGTTTTATTCGGATATCTTTGGCTTCACTGCTTACGAAGGAGAATAAGACCGCGAAAGAAAACCATACGGCACTCTCGGAGGGAAATGTGGATTCGGTTACTGACAAACAGATAGAATACAGTATCCTGCAGCAAATCTTGTATCACGATAAGCCGCAGTCTACGCCCAAGAGCAGGATTCGTCGGATTCATAAGACAAGATGGTATAAGCCCTGGGTTATTGCGCTTTTGAGTCTTGTGTCTTTGATCTCTTTGGTTTTTATATTTAAGCCATCGTGGGCGTCTGAGTACACCACTTTTGAGGATGTTAGTGAGTGTGCCCTGTTCCTATTGAAATGGGGCCCGCTGGTGGTTCTGGGCGTTATCTTCTTCGTCCTTTTCCGGTATCTCGGACGGCACTATTCCTTTGCCGTGGACAAGGTGGGGTACAAGGATGTTGAGATGAAGCTTAAGGAAGAAATGTCGGTCTTCAATGCTTACCTGGATGAGATTGTTTATTTCTTTGAGAGCACGAAGTATGATGTGGTAGTGTTTGAAGATCTGGACCGTTTTGTCAACAAGGAGATTATCTTCTATAAGCTGCGGGAACTGAATACTATCCTCAACAATTCCCGGAGCATAAGGCAGAAGGTTAACTTTGTGTATGCGGTGTCGGATGATTTGTTTGATGCCACGGAGCGGGTGAAGTTCTTTGACTATATCGTTACAGTTATACCGGTTATCAATTCCCTAAATTCTTATGAGAAGCTGAAGGAAGCAATCCGGCCGGCGGAGACTTTTGACAAGTTGGGACGCACAGAGCTTTGGAATCTTTGCGACTACCTGCAGGATATGCGTCTGCTGCTGAACATCGTAAACGAATTCAACCAGTTTATTCTGCTTCTTGACCTCAACGTGATGTCGGAAAAGGTTCTCTTTGGCCTTATCGTATACAAGAATTATGTTCCGGATGACTTTGCCAAGATGTATAATAAAGCCGGTGTAGTGGCGAATGTTTTGGAAAATGCCACCGAGCAGAGGAAGAAGATTATTGACGGCTATGATGAGGAAATTGTTGAGCTGAGGACTAAGATTAAGGAGGAGAAAGAGAATCTGACACAGAAACAGATTGCTTTAAGGAAACGTTATCTGGACAAGGCGAAAGAACTGACCAGTTATTCATCCTATGATTTGAGGGTTAGGTATAACGGGAGTGATTATCAATTCGATGCTGTCGCGGCAAATCCTTCTGTTTTCCAGAAAGTGAAAGACGGAAGTGCCAATACGTTCCGGTTTAATAATTCCAATTCAACACCCATACCTGGTTTTGCGGAGGTTGATGCAAATCTCGTCGGCATCAATGGCTTTGACGCCACAATGGCACAGTATGAGGAGGAAACCAAACGAAGAACAGACGAATTGGAGCTTTCTATCATAGCATTGTCCCAGAGAATAGCAGACTTGCCAGTTACGGTTGAGGGCATCTATCAAGCTGATACAGTTATCTTGGATGAGAAGTTAAAAGCACTGGGAAATCTGGAGAAGGCGCAGTTGGTAAAGTTCCTTATTCTTAATGGTTATCTTGACCGGCATTACCAGTACTACTTATCCTATTTCTATCCGAATGCGCTCTCCAGGGAAGACCGCAATTTCGCCATGAAGGCGGCGCGTAGGGAAGGGATTCAGTTTGATGTAAAGTTGAATCAATTAGATGAGGTTATTAAACGGTTCTCGGCAGAGGATTTCTCTTCCAATGCATCTCTCTTGAATATTGACCTTGTCCGTGAGATATTTGGCAAGAACAGCCTGTACCAGTCCTACCGAGCTCCCATATGCAATCAGATTACAAAGAATAGGCGGCTGGATTTTATTCTTTTGGCATATAGGGCGCAGCCAACTGTTCCGGCCTCTTTCTTCTTTTCACTACTTAAGGAGTATGATTTCTGGAATGAGATTGAACAAGAAGGACTCTCACCAGAGGAGCAGGAAACCCTCTGTGAGATCTATGTCAGATTTGGAGATCTTCGGGATGGTCGGGTTAATCCCCGGTTCCGTTCCTGGCTGCCTGATAACTATGCATTCTTTGAGAATCGTTGGGAAATCATTACTCCTAAGCGGGCGCTGAATGTTTTTGCGGCCTGTACTCCTGTATTCACTGCACTTTCTTTAAAGAATACACCCGAGTCAATCGTTCCAGATATCATTGAGAATAGGCGTTACGAGTTCTCCCGTAAAAATGTGAACGCAATTGTCCGGAAGTTGGGTTTCCTTGAGGCGTACAAGAATGCGGCATACTCTGCTATCCGGGATGCGAATGTCCAAGCCCTTACTCAAGCCGTCAAGTCTAATTGGGCTCAGGCTTTCAAAGCGGTCTTCCCAGACTCAAGTATTCACGAGCGGCCGGATACCCAATGTGTTCTCCTAAATGCCCCTGATACACCCAAGGTGGAAGTATGCCGTTATCTATCCAAACAGCGGAGCAGGATTACTTACGCTGAACTATTGCAGGACGGGGTACTTGGACGGGTATTCGAGAATTCTTTAGTGGCGCCCGCCTGGAAGAATGTTTACTACTATGCGGTAACAAAAGGGAAGGGCCTTCCGCTCCAATTCCTATACAATAATGATTTCAAGGACAAGGTCGAAAATTCTTTGTCGACAGATGAAGAAATAGCCTTAGCCCGGCTTCTTGTCTTTAGCGACAGCGTAAAACTCTCCAAATATGCTGAATTGGTTCCGCTCTTCACGGCGCCCTTCAGCAGTATTCCTTTTCAAATACAGCAGCCAAGGATGAAGGTGCTGGTGGAAAAGAAGTTGCTGGAGTTCAATCCTGCAAATTATAAGTTCCTACTGGACCATTATCCTTCCCTCTACACGCAATTCCTTGTGAATAATCTGGATGGTTTTGTTCTGCATCCGGAGGATTATCCCATCAATAAGTCAGATGCCTTGGTGGCTATTCAGTCGCTCCCGACTAAAAAGGCTAAACTCGATTTTATCCGTGCTATCAAGGTCCAGGATCTTGTCTTTGACCCCGCATTCGTCACTATAGCACGTAAGTTTATTGAAGATGGAGATTTGAAGGTGACGGAGATCGGTCATCAACTTCTGCTATCTATCATAGCAGACGCTCCGGAAGCTCCGCGCGTGACAATCGGAAGAAGGGCTATACTCTCCTTGGATTATGACCAGGATGTTGTTACTGATGTTCTCAATGCAATGGGAGGCGAGTATAGACGATTCCCAACAGACTCAGCAACGTCAACCATCACCTACAGCCTGGATGCCATCAAGATATGCAATGATTTGGTGGCAAAAGGCTACATCTCCAACTGTGAGAAGAAGAATAGCAAAATAATATTATACAAAAAATGAAGATACTAGTGACGGGAGCCAAAGGCTTTGTAGGAAAGAACCTTTGCGCTCAACTAAACAACATCAAAGACGGCAAAGCACGTTGCTATGGCAATGTGACTGTCTCGGAGGTGTATGAATATGATCTGGATTCTACGCCGGAGGAGTTGGATGCGTGGTGCGCTTCGGCGGACTTTGTGTTCAATCTGGCGGGAGTGAATCGGCCGCAGAATGCGTCGGAGTTTATGGAGGGGAACTTTGGGTTTGCCTCAACGTTGCTGAATACGCTTCGTGCTCATGGGAATGCTTGTCCGGTGATGCTGTCGTCGTCGCAGCAGGCTTCGCTGACTGGGCGGTTTGGGAATTCGGAGTATGGTCGCTCGAAGAAGGCGGGGGAGGATTTGTTCCTTGCTTATGGAGAGGAGACAGGTGCTCGTGTGCTGGTGTATCGGTTCCCTAACTTGTTTGGCAAGTGGTGTCGGCCGAATTACAATTCTGCTGTAGCCACGTTCTGTGACGCTGTGGCTAATGACAAGCAGTACACGGTGAATGATCCGTCGGTGGAGTTGGAACTTTTGTACATTGATGACCTGGTGGATGAGATGATTGCCTGTCTTCGTGGGGAGGAGCACAGGTGTGAGTTTGAGGGATTGGAAGTGATTCCTTCTGCATCGGGACGGTATTGCTATGTGCCGGTGACGCATAAAGCTACTCTGGGAGAGATTGTGGATTTGTTGAAGAGCTTTGCTGCTCAGCCTCAGACGCTAATTGTGCCGGAGATACCGGCTGGTTCGTTTGCAAAGAAGCTGTATTCGACGTATCTTTCGTATCTGCCGGCATCGAAGGCGGCGTTCCCGTTGAAGACGAATTCGGATGCACGAGGATCGTTCACGGAACTGGTGAAGACATTGAACTGCGGGCAGTTCTCGGTGAATGTATCTTTGCCCGGTGTGACTAAGGGGCAACACTGGCATAACACCAAATGGGAGTTCTTTATTGTGGTGTCCGGACGTGCGTTGATTCAAGAACGTAAGATTGGGACGGACGAGGTTTTGAACTTCGAAGTCTCCGGCGAAGAGATAAAAGCCGTCCACATGTTGCCGGGATATACGCATAATATCGTAAATTTGTCCGACACCGAGCCGCTGGTAACCCTGATGTGGGCAAACGAGTTGTTTGATCCTGAACGGCCGGACACGTTTTTTGAACCTGTAGAGTAGTATACATATGGCCATTATACCTCCTTTCTTTAAGAGCGCTGTTGTCCCAATTGGTGTTCGCCAACCTGATTCCTCTGTTACATGGATTGGAACAGGTTTCTTTGTGACAAGAATGATTAATGAAAAAGATGTTAAGCCTTTTTTGATTACAAATAAGCATGTATTTGAAGGTCGACAGAGTATTACTATACGTATGAAAGAAAACGGCTCTGATAACCTTAAATTAGCAGATGCGTCATTGTTGAATCGTGGGAGACCTTCATATGTTTTACATCCAAATCCCAGCATTGATGTTGCGGTTCTTCCCTTGAATGGCAAATTCATAATAGACAATAATCTGGAGTTTCCATCTTTCAATATTGATGAACACGCAATGACATCTTCTGAGTTGAGAGCAAATGGAGTGGATGAAGGATCTTTAGTTTATATGCTGGGCTTTACACTTGGGTTAGTAAATGAAAAGTCAAAGCTTCCAGTCTGTAGACTTGGGTGTATTGCGAGAATGAGTGAAGCACAACTCCAGGAGCAGCATAACATTCTTATAGATATTCAAAACTTTCCTGGTAATTCAGGTAGCCCAGTAATCTTGCGCCCAGAGTTTATTTCAATTACGGGGACAAAAGCATTGGACAAGAGTGTATTAGTTGGGATTATTCATTCTTATATTCCATATGAAGATAGATTGGTGAGTAGTCAAACAAATAGAGTTGTTGAGGTTAGGAGTGAGAATAGTGGTATTGCTAATGCTCATCCAGTCGAGTTTATCCGAGAGATAATTGATGGGATTGTCCCGAAGTATATACCAACAGCTAAACAAACACAATAAGATATGAATGTCAAAGGATTCAAGAACAACGGAAAGCTCAAGCTTCTCATCATCGTCGGTACGCGCCCGGAGATCATCCGCCTGGCGGCTGTGATTAATAAGTGTAGGGAGTATTTTGATTGCATGCTTGCGCACACCGGGCAGAACTATGATTATAACCTTAACGGGGTGTTCTTCAAGGACTTGAAGCTGGCCGACCCCGATGTCTATATGGAGGCTGTCGGCAGCGACCTCGGCGAGACGATGGGCAACATCATTGCCAAGAGCTACCAGCTGATGGTGCAGGTGAAGCCGGACGCCGTGCTGGTGCTGGGCGACACGAACTCCTGCCTCAGCGTCATCGGCGCCAAGAGGCTGCACATCCCCATCTTCCATATGGAAGCCGGCAACCGCTGCAAAGACGAGTGCCTGCCCGAAGAGACCAACCGCCGCATCGTCGATAT
>JAEEGL016057487.1_pt1 | contig 11800 bp, 11 predicted proteins | sample 9134231 | NCBI WGS metagenome assembly JAEEGL01 (sample SAMN16246548, study PRJNA631951) | gut metagenome | biome: gut microbiome; feature: rumen; material: fiber-attached | host: Bos | place: Iran: Karaj | collected 2018-10 | reverse complement strand
GTGGTGGATGGGGTATGCTTCCTAAGAATAGGCGTGGAAGACAAATCTATAAACAATTATTTGTTTATGCAGGAAGTGAACATAAACATGAAGCACAAAAACCAGAAAGATTAGAGGTATAGTAATATGGCAGAAAAAAATAGATATACTGCAATAGGTAGAAGAAAAAGAAGTGTTGCTAAGGTTACTTTAACTCCTGGTAAAGGAACTATTACTGTTAATGGTAAAGATGTTAAAGATTATATGCCTTATGAAACACTTGTTATGGATTTAGTTCAACCTTTAGATTTAGTTGAATTAAAAGATAAATATGATGTAACTATAGTTGTTAATGGTGGAGGTTTTTCAGGGCAAACAGGAGCTATTAGATTAGGAATCGCAAGAGCACTAATGTTAGCTAATGCTGAAAACAGAGCCGTTCTTAAATCAAATGGTATGGTAACTCGTGATGCTAGAATTAAGGAAAGAAAGAAATATGGACTTAAGAAAGCACGTAGAGCACCACAATTTTCTAAGCGTTAATATAATTTTCTATGTACTGAATATAAAGAAACTGCATTTGCAGTTTTTTTGTTGGTTAAAAATATGTTATAATTTATAATAGGTGTGAAATATGGTTGACTATAATGTAAAAATGGACGATATTAAATCAGATTTTTATAGTAGCATAGCTAAGTTTAATATAGTTAAAGATGCATATGAAAAAAAAGGCTATGTTGTTTTACCATCTGATGATTATGAAACAAGAGAAATAAAAAAACATTTAGAAAAAGAAATACTTGCTGATATGGGTAGAGCAGCCGAATTATTTTTTAAATACATTGTTAAAATTGAAAGATTAAGATTGTTTCCAAATGAACCTTATGAGTCAGATCAAAATACTAAAGGTTTTAAAGATAAGGAAACTTTAGGTAAACCTGTTATAAATGAGATTGCTAATAAACTACATGCACCAAGTTCAAAAGTAGATAATATTCTTGCTGTTGAGGGAGTTGGGCCAAAAGCTCATAATTTTAATTATGTTTATAGAATAATAGAAAATTTATTTCCTGATATCAACAATTCATTTGTTAAATTTATTGAATTAATAGCAAAATCTAAAATAGCTGAAAAAGAATTAGTTGAGGGACTAGAAGGTACTGATTTATATGATGTTATAGAATATATTATGTTTCCTGAAAGTATTAAAATAGATGAAAAGAATGATGATGAAAATAAAAGAAAAATTCTTAACAGAATAAATGCTAGAATTAGTACTATTGATTATAGTGGTGATATTTTTAATAGACTAAGATTTTTTTCAAATGACCCTGGTGATAAAACATTTAATATTGATGAAATTTTTGAATTAATTTCTGAAATAAAAATATTTTGTGAAAGTATTCATATTAGTGGAGAAAAAACCTATTTAAGTCCGCAATTATTATTTGCTAATTATATAATTAATCAAAAAAGTGAATATAATAGATTTTCACAAGAAGAGTTGAATAAAATATTAGAAAGCAAAAAAATTGAGGAAGATCCTCTTTCATTAATTACAATATTGTTTTATAGTGATATGACAATTGATGAAATATTAGATGTGTTGTCACTTGATTTAAAAAAATTTGTTGATTTCTATGGATATTCACCAGTTTTTTCAAATCATTTAACCAAAGAAACAATACAATATTTTTATAATCTAGGTATTTATGATTTTGATGAGATGGATTGGTGGCTTCGCAAGAGAGGCCTTATAAATGCAATATTTGGCGATAAATATAGTCTTGAAGAGTTTGAAAGATTACGTGTTGAGTTATGCAATAATACTAATGACTTATCAAATATAGTATTATTAGGTAGATTGAGTGAAAATAGCATTAAGGAATTATTAAAGTATCCTAAATTTTTAGAATATTTTAAAACAAAATTTTCTGCAAATATAAATGCTGTTTCTTATAATTTTAATGATAAAGATTTTTCTATGATATTAAAAAATGAAGAAGTTAGAAAAAATCCAGAGTCATTATATGGACTAGATTATGATCAATTGAACTGCTATATTGCATTCTCTGATATTATTAGTAGTAATCCATTAAACAATAGTGCTTTAAATCCATCAAATGTTTATTATGATACTATGAATTATCATATTACTGAGAACATTAAGAAATATTCTTATAATAAGCAATTATTATGCGTTTTACCTTTGAGATTAGATCCGTATGATATAGATTATATTTTAAATATTCTTATTCAAAAAGGACTAAATATAGATGATTTAAGAGGGCTTGATACAACAATTTTATGTATGCCACCTGCTTTAGTAAATGCATTGGTTCAATACTTAGATAAAACAGGAAAGCAACTAATTGTTAATAATAATGTTAATCCGGCAATTTATGAAGCTATTGAAATGTTAAAAAAATCTTATAATTCAAATGTAGAAATTGAAAAAAGAAGAATTCCTTTTCATAAATGTTTGTTAGGTAATCCAAATGATGAAATGGCACAAGCATTAATGTATGAAGACTCTTCTGACTACGATTTTGAAGTTACAGAAGAGGAAAAAAGAGCATTATAAAACAATATATTATAAATTGATATTTGGTGTAATTATGGTATAATAAAGTTAGTTGAGGAGGGAAGTGTGATGGATTTATATCATATTTTAGTTTCAATTGTTCTTGGAGCTGTTGCTGGATGGTTAGCAGGATTCTTAATGAATTCTAAAGGAAGTTTACTAAGAAATATCATTCTTGGTATCATTGGTGGATTTGTTGGTAACTTCTTATTTGGACTTCTTGGAATTTCAGCTAGTGGATATATTGGAACAATTATTGTATCAGCAGTTGGTGCTTGTATAGTAATTATTGTTGTTAATAAATTATTTAAATAATAAATAAGAATCAGAAATGATTCTTTTTTATTGAAATAATGATATAATAGATGCGTGATGTATATGAAAGAGACTTTAAGATTTATAAAATTTGTTTTTTGTTCAATTAGTGCAGGACTTATTGAAATGGGAAGTTTTGCAATAATGAAGGAATATAGCAGTATGCCTTATTGGCCTTGCTATTTGATTGCTTTAATTCTTTCTGTAATTTGGAATTTTACTTTAAATAGAAAATTTACTTTCCAATCTAGTAATAATATACCAGTGGCTATGTTTAAAGTATTTTTGTTCTATGTATTCTTTGTACCTTTTAGTACTTGGTTAGGGCAATATTTAGCTAATGCAGGATGGAATGAATATTTGGTTACAGGTATCAATATGGTGCTTAATTTCGTATTAGAATTTATTTATCAAAGATACTATGTATTTAAAGATAGCATTGATACAAAGCCTATTAAAATATAGGCTTTTTTATTGTGTTAAGTTTGTAAAAATATGTTTTAAATATAGTATTAAAGTGTTATAATCTTATAGTAGGGAGAGTGTGATATATGGCGGCAAAGGTATTTAGAACCATAGATGAGCAATTAGATATCTTGAAGAGTAAGGGGTTAACTATTGAAGATTATGATAAAGCTAAAGAAATATTATTAAGAGAAAACTATTTCTTTTTAAACGGATATAGATCTCCTTTTTTAGTCACAGGTTCAAAAAGATTTATTGATGGTGCGACTTTTGAAGAATTATATGCTTTATTCACATTTGATAGATATTTTAGAAATATTATTTTCAAAAACCTACTAATTGTTGAAAATAACTATAAATCTATATTTAGTTATGTATTAAGTAAAAAGTATGGATATAAAGAAAAGGATTATTTAAATTCTGATAACTTTGATAGAAATAGAGAAAAATCTAAACAAATAAATGATTTAATTAGAAAGTTAAAAAGACAAATTAGAATTAATGGATATCAACATTCAGCAACAAGCCATTATATTAACAATTATGGTTATATTCCATTGTGGGTTGGTGTTAAAGTTCTTAGTTTTGGTTTAATGGGTGAATTATATTCAATATTAAAACAAGAAGATAAGGATGAAATAGCAACTTATTATAATGGAATAGATGCTGATGCACTTGGAGATTATTTGTCAATTTTATCTAATTATAGAAATCTTTGTGCTCATGAGGATATTTTATATAATCATGAAACGCAAAAGGCTATTGGAGATACTAAATTCCATGCTCTTCTTGATATACCAAAGGTTGATGATGAATATATTTATGGTAAACATGATATATTTGCATTAATAATAATTTTAAAGAGAATTCTTACATTTGATGATTTTAAAATGATGATGAATGAAATTGGTTATGAAATAGATTGGCTTAGTTCAAAATTAAAATCAATTGATGTTCAAAAAGTATTATATAGAATGGGATTCCCTGATAATTATAAACAAATTGCTTACTTAGAATAGGAGGATGAATGAAAAAATTTATAGTTTATTTTGTTAGTGTTTTAATAGCGGCGTTACTTGGCGCAGCAGGAATGTATTATATTCTTGCTTATGTTAATCCAACTGTTGTTGAAACTGTTAAAACTAAAATCGAAAAAAGTGTTACTGTAACTGATGAAGGAATATCAGATGGTATTGATAATATTTTTGATGCAGTTGTTGTAGTTGAAAATTATCAAAGAAGTAAACTAGCTGGTATTGGTTCTGGATTTATATATGATAAAGATGGATATATAATGACTAATCATCATGTTATTGAAAAAGCATCTGAACTTAAAGTCGTTCTTGCAAATGGTGAAACAGTGGATGCGACTTTAGTTGGAAGCGATGAATATGCTGATATTGCTGTAATTAAAATTGATAAATCTAAAATTACTAAGGTTGCTGTAATTGGTAGTAGTGTTAATACTAAAGTTGGAGATACAGTATTTACTATTGGTTCTCCAATGAGTTCTAGTTATAGTGGAACTGTTACAAGAGGAATTTTGAGTGGTAAAAACAGAATGGTTGAAGTATCTGTTTCATCTACTTCTAATGACTGGATTATGAATGTTATGCAAACTGATGCTGCAATAAACCCAGGTAATAGTGGTGGACCTTTATGTAATGTTAGTGGAGAGGTAATTGGAATTAATTCAATGAAAATTGTTCAATCTGAGATTGAAGGAATTGGATTTGCTATTCCAATTGAAGATGCTCTTGATTTTGCAAATAAAATAGTAAAAGGTATTGAAATTAAAAGAGCATACTTAGGTATCAGTATGGGTGATATTGCTACTTCTGCATATAGCTTATATAGGTCTGGAATTTCAATTGATAGTTCAATAACATCAGGTGTAGTTGTATTTGATGTAGCAAGTGGTGGCCCTAGTGATAAAGCTGGACTTGAAAAAGGTGATGTTATTGTTAAGATTGGTAAAACAGAAGTTAGTAATGTAGCAGAGTTAAGATATTACTTATATAAGAATAATCCAAATGATACAATTGAGTTAACTATAATAAGAGGAAAAACTAACAAAACATTTAAAGTAACATTAGGAGAAAGTGATTAATTCATTTTCTTTTTTTTCATTGAAAAAATGACAATAATTCTATATAATATTAATGATAATAGGTGGAAATATGGAAAATAGTCATGAAAAGGAAAAAATATTAAAAGAATATGGAAGTTCACTTAGTGGACTTAAAGAAGATGAAGTAAAAAGACGTTTAAAAAAGTATGGTTATAATGAACTTCCTAAGGATAAGAAAAAGAGTAAGGTTCAAATATTTATTTCTTCTTTGAATGATCCTATTATATATGTGCTTGTAGTTGCTGCTATATTATCATTTATAGTAGGTGAAACAATTGATGCTTTTGCTATTATATTTATTATTTTAGTTGATGCGATTGTTTCAACAATACAAGAATATAAAGCTGAACAAAATTCTGAAGCATTAAAGAATTTAATTAAAGTTAAAGCTAAAGTTATAAGAGAAAATAGACATTTTGATATAGAGTCAGAGGGTATAGTACCTGGAGATTTAATTGTTATTGAACCTGGTACAGTTGTATGTGCTGATGCAAGAATTATTACTGCTAATAACTTAACGGTTAATGAGTCAATTTTAACTGGTGAGAGTATTGGTGTTTTAAAGACTTTTGAAAAATCAAAATCATCTTCTGCTAAAAGTATGCTATATGCTGGAACTAGTGTTCTTACTGGTAGAGCACTAGCAGTAGTTACAAAGACTGGACTTGATACTGAGGTTGGACTTATTGCTAAAAAAGTAACTACTACCGAAGAGAGTGCTTCTCCATTAACAATTAGAATGGAAAAGTTTTCAAAGCAAATTACACTTATAATAATAATTATTTCAATTATTATTGGTTTTGTATTATATAAAAAAGATTATAGTGCTGTTGATATATTTTTATCAGTAGTTGCTCTTAGTGTATCAGCAATGCCAGAAGGACTTCCTCTTGCTCTTACTATGGCTCTTAGTATTGGTTCTAATAAAATGAGTAAGAGAAATGTTATTGTTAAGAAATTAAGTTCTGTTGAGTCTTTAGGTAGTTGTACTGTTATAGCTAGTGATAAAACAGGAACACTTACTGTTAATGAACAAACTGCTAAAAAAATAATACTTGCAAATGATGAAGAGTTTAATATAGAAGGTAATGGATATAATGATAATGGTGATATTAAACCGGTTAATAAATCTCATATTAAAAACGCTAAATATATTTCATTTTTGGGATATATTAATAATGAAGCAATATTAGAAAAAAACAAGGGTAATTGGGATTATTTTGGTGACTCAATTGATGTTGCTTTTCTTGCTCTTGCTAAAAAGTTGTCTGTTGAAAATAAAGAATATAAAAAGGTATATGAAATACCTTATGAATCTGAAAAGAAATATAGTGCAATATTTTATAAACTTGATGATAAAATGTACTGTACTGTTAAGGGTTCTTTAGAAGTAATTTTAGATTTTTGTTCTAAGAGTTATTCAAATGGTGATTTAGTAAAGTTAAATAAAGAAAAAATTATTAAACAAAATGAAGGAATGGCTAGCGAAGGGCTTAGAGTAATAGCTCTTTGTGATGGTGAAGTTCCACTTAAAGATAAGTATAGTGAAAAAGATATTCAAAAACTTAATTTTGTTGGTTTAGTTGGATTTATAGATCCAGTTAGAAAAGAAGCAGTAAGTGCTATTAAGGAATGTAAGAATGCTGGTATTAAAGTAATAATGATTACTGGGGACCATGCTCTAACTGCTTATGCTATTAGTAAAGAATTAAATATGATTGAATCTAAGGATGAAGTTGTTACTGGTAGTGATTTAGAATTCTATATTGATAATGAAGAAAAGTTTGATGATTTTATTTCTGATAAAAAGGTTTTTGCAAGGGTAACACCTATTCAAAAATTAAAGATTGTTGAATCTCTACAAAGACAAGGCGAGTTTGTTGCTGTTACAGGTGATGGCGTTAATGATGCACCTGCTATTAAGGCTGCTAATATTGGTGTTGCCATGGGTAGTGGAACAGATGTTGCAAAACAAACTGCTAAAATGATTGTTATTGATGATAATTTTGCATCAATTGTTGCTGGTATTGAAGAAGGAAGAAATGCATATTCTAATATTCGTAAGATTTCTATTATGCTTCTTTCATGTGGACTTGCTGAAGTATTGTTCTTTGTTCTTGCAATAGTATTTGATTTACCAATACCTCTTGTAGCAATACAATTGTTATGGCTTAATTTAGTTACTGATGGGTTACAAGATATGGCATTATCTTTTGAAAGAGAAACTGATACTATTATGAAGGAAAAGCCAAGAAATCCTAAAGAGAGTTTATTTGAGAGTGAACTTGTTAAACAAATATTAATCTCTGGTTTGTTTATAGGAATTGTAGTATTTATTCTTTGGTTCTTACTTATGAAATATAATGTTAATTTAACTACTGCTAGGGGATATGTTTTAGCACTTATGGTATTTATTCAAAATATTCATGTTCTAAATTGTAGAAGTGAAAAGAAGAATATATTTGAAAATAGTATTCTTAAAAATCCATTTATTATATTTACAATCGTAGGAAGTATATTACTTCAAATATTAGTAATGGAAATACCATGGCTTTCTAGATTCTTACAAACATCTCCAATCCCTTATTTACATTTATTTATATTGTTGCTTTTAGCTTTACCAATACTTACTGTTATGGAGGCATATAAATATTTTAAAAAGAGTAAAAGAGTGATATAATTTTTATAAGGAGTATAAATGAAAAAGAACATATTATTTTTAATAAATGGTTTTGGTGTAGAGAGAAATGATTCATATAGTGTATATTCTGATGCACTAATGCCTAATATGGCTGCAATTATTAAAGAAAAAATATTTGCATCTATTCCTAATAAATTTTTAGACTATAAAAGTGCTTATAGAAATTTTAGTATGGGTATTAATTATCCACTTACTTATAGTTTAATTGAAAATAATATTGGAACTGGCGAATTATATGATAACCAATTGCTAAAATATATTATTAATGAAGCAGTTACTCATAAATCTAGATTACATATAATATGTTATTGGGATTCTGAGAAAACTTTAGAACATTTAATTCCATTTTTAAAGACTATTCAAAAGAATAATATTAGTAGAATTTTTGTACATATAGTTTTATGTCAAAAAGCTATGGAAGATTATAAAGACATTGAACGTGGACTTAATAGTTTAAGTTATGATATTGGTGGCAATGTTAAACTTGGTGTTGTTACTGGTGAAAATAATTTTTATAATATATTAAATGCCAAGGATTTAGTAAAAAACTTTATGACTGAATTTGGTGAAAAATGGAAAGATTTAACTAAAAAAATTGAAGTTCAGGTTCAAACTAGAACTGCTCCATGTGACACAAGAACATTCTCAGTTAATCCAACTTATAGATTTGAAGATAATGATCAAGTATTATTATTTAATTACAATAATGTTGATTTGAATATGTTTAGAAGCGAACTATATGCTCAAAAGTTTAGACAAGTTAATTTAGATAGCGTTAAATTCTATTCACTATTCCCAGTAAGAGCAGAAGTACAATTACCTTTTATGTATAATTTTGCTGTTTCATCTAATTATACATTGGATACTTTAAAACAAATAAATGCAACTTGTATTGTATTTGATAAAAAAGATAATTGTTCATATATTAATTATTATTTAACTGGGCTAAGAAATACAGTTGATGATAGTTTAAAATATATACCAACTGATGATGGTTTTATATATAATCCTGAACAATTACTAAATGTTATTAAAACATATGATAAATCTTTATATATTATTAATTATGAAATTGATTCTTGTAAGACATTAGAAGAAATAAAAGAAAGATTAAAACAAATAGATAATATAATTGGTGTTCTTGATAAATATATAAGAGATAATAATATGGGATTGTTTATAACATCATTATATGGAATAGAGAAGATGATGTATAATGCCAAGTCTGAATTAATAAAGATTAATTTTTCTGGAAGAAGTCCACTTATAATTGACGATAATAATATTGGACTTACGACTCATACTGTTTTAGAAGGAACATTATATGATTTATCAAATACTATTTATTCAAATATTAATCCTGAATATAAAGTACCTGGTATAATAAAGAAGAAGTCATCATTGTTATCAATTTTCTATAAAAAACCAAAGGAGGAAAAGAAGAAAGATGAGCAAGCCAACGTTTAGAAGATTTTTAGCTTATTTAGTTGATGCAATTATTATTGCACTTATTGCTGCAGCACTTGCTAATGTTAAGTTTCTAAATCCATTTTTAGATAAATATTTAGAATTACAAGAACAAGTACAAGCATTAGTTGAAGGTGCTGGAAGTGATGCTGCAAAGATAAGTGAACTAATGAATAGTGATGAGATGTTAGCAATGACATATGAAGTAAATTATTATGGAGTATTTGTTAATATTTATTCAATTGTGATGTCATTTTTATATTTTGTAGTATTCCAATTCTATACTAAGGGTAAAACTCTTGGTAGGCTACTAACAAAGATTGAATTAGTTTCAAGAGATGGAAGTGATGTTACTTTTGTTCAATTGTTAAAAAGATCAATAATTATTAATAGTCTAGTAACTGGAACAATAATGATTATTATGACATTTGCTTTAAGTAAAGATGATTATTTGAATTATGTTAGATATGTTCAATTAATTGATTATGGTTTAATATTAGTTTCTTGTGGATTTGTTCTTTATAGAGAAGATGGAATTGGTCTTCATGATTTATTTGCAGGTACTAGAGTTATTTTATCTTCTGAAAGAGGTTTAATGAATAAACTAGATACTGTTAAAGAGGCAGAAATTGTAGAAGAAAAAGAAGAAATAATAGAAGAAAAGAAAGTAGTTAAAAAAACAAGAAAGAGTGTTAAAAAATGAAAGTAGGATTAGCAAACGATCACAGAGGAATTGAATTAAAGGGTAAAATAATTGATTATTTAAATAAAAATAATATTGAATATATCAATTATGGTTGTGATGAAAAAGATAGTTCTGATTATGTGGATTATGCTTTGAAATTATGTAATGGAATTAATTCTAAAGAAGTTGATCTTGGAATACTTATTTGTGGTACGGGAATTGGTATGAGTATTGCTGCAAATAAAGTAAGAGGAATACTTGCAGCAAAGGTAAATACTCCAAGAGAAGCAGGATTATGTAGAGAACATAATAGGGCAAATGTAATGACTCTTGCTGAAGATACTGCTAACTTAGATGAAATTCTTTATAACTTCTTAAATACTGAACCTTCAAAAGAGGAAAGGCACATTAGAAGAGTAGAAAAAATACTTAATATTGAAAAAACATATTAAGTTTTTTTATTTGTAAATGAATTGTTCAATTTTTGGTATTTTATAGAATAATATTTATTTATATGTTATTCTTGTTATAGGAGGGATGTTATATGAAATATAATATTCGTGGTAACAAAATGGACGTTACCGAAGCAATTAAAGATTATTTAGAATCTAAATTATCTAAGGTTGAAAAATACTTTGATGATGATGTTGAAGCAAAGGCTATCGTTTCAGCTAAGGGAAGAGAACAAAAAGTCGAAGTTACTATTTGGAGTGGTAAATATAATGTAAGAGCTGAAGAAACGAATGAAGACCTATATGCTGCAATTGATTTAGTTGTTGAAAAATTAGAAAGACAACTAAAAAAATATAAAGATAAACTAAATAGTAAAAAAGTTATTAAAGAAGATTATGTTCCAGAAATAGAAGAATTATTTGAAGATGAGGAACAAAAAGTTGTAAGAAGAAAAGAAGTATTCTTAAAACCAATAGATGAAGATGAAGCAATCACTCAAATGGAACTTCTAGGACATCCATTCTTCGTATTTAAAAATGTTGAAACTGACAAAATTAATGTTGTTTATAAACGTAACGATGGAGATTACGGAATTATAGAAGCAAATTAAGAGCCTTAGGCTCTTTTTTTTATGCTTAAAAAATAGAAATAATCTATTCAATATGATATAATATTTTTACGGAGGCAATAATATGGGATTACTTAAAAATTTATTCGATTATGAAACAAAAGAATTAAAGAAAATAGATAAACTAGTAACTCAAATAGAGGCACTAGATGAAGAAATGCAAAAACTAAAAGATGTAGAGTTTAAAGCAAAAACAGAAGAATTCAAAGAAAGAATTAAAAACGGAGAAACTCTTGATGATATTTTAGTTGAAGCATTTGCTTTAGCACGTGAGGCCTGCTATAGAGCAATTGGAGAAAAACCATTTAGAGTTCAGTTAATTGGTGCTGCTGCTATTCACAGAGGCAACATAGCCGAAATGAAAACTGGTGAAGGTAAAACACTAACTACAG
>JAEEGL015159419.1_pt1 | contig 11800 bp, 8 predicted proteins | sample 9134231 | NCBI WGS metagenome assembly JAEEGL01 (sample SAMN16246548, study PRJNA631951) | gut metagenome | biome: gut microbiome; feature: rumen; material: fiber-attached | host: Bos | place: Iran: Karaj | collected 2018-10 | reverse complement strand
GAGGGGTTTGGGGGCAAAGCGGCTTACGCCGCAATGATATACGGCTTCGCCGTGTGATATACTTTTGTATCCTCGCCGCAGGCGAAGCATACAAAAGTGTGATATACGACCTTGCGGTCGTGTGATATTCGATCCTTGCGGATCGAGTGAATAAGGAGAATTCTTATTGTTTTGGGTGGGTACCCCCAAGGGCGGCGGAGCCACACAGAAAGTCGGCTTTGCCGACACCTTATCTCGGCTCGTCTGCGAGCCGTACTTCACTTGACGCGCTGCGTCATACTTCACTTTGCTTCACTTGCGCCTCAGGCGCAAACTTCACTCACCTCAAGGGTGGCGCTCCCCAAGGCAAAAAGGAGTCGGCTGAACCGACTCCCTGATTTGCAATTTTCGATTTACGGCTTACCGATCTTTTTATTCAAACAATCCTTCGGGTACCGTCGAATCCCAGTTGGGGTCCGCGGGCACGCCGAGAGCGTGAGCCACTATCGCGGGCATATCTATCACGCGGACGTCAATCTTTTTGCCTCGCGGCACCGTTTTGCCGACCGCGGCGAAGAAAACGTACTTCTCTTCGTCGCTCGGTCCGCCGTGGCCGTGGCCGTTGCCGCCGTGATCCGCCGTCGCTATAACGAGCGTATCGTCTTCGATACCCGCCGCTGCGACGGCTTTTCTTATACTTGCCACAAAGCCGTCGGCGACGTTCAGCTCCTGCAGATATCTCTCGGTATTATACCCGTAGGTATGCCCCGCGCCGTCTATCGAATCGAACTGTATGAACAGAAATTCCGGCTTTTCGGTCTTTATGAAATCGCATATCTGTATAAGAAGCGACTCGTCGTTTGCGGATCTTTTGACTATGCCTATGCCGCTGTCGGCTATCGACGTGTTTATCGGCGACCAGTTTGAAAACGAGCCGAGCTTCGCGCCGGGGTGAGCGTCGCGTATCACGCGGAATATCGTCGGATGCTCCGCGCGGTGCTTATATTCGGTACTGCCTATCGTGCCGTTCGTCAGCTCGTGTACTTTCGGCTGTACGCCGATCAGCATCGAACCCCAGCATTCCGACGAATCGGTCGGTATCGAGGTCAGGCAGAAGTCGCTGCCGGCGCCTTCTTCGAACATTTTGTGTATCGCGGGCGTATCGGTGTTGCGGTAGAAGTTCCCCGCTCCGTCGATGCCTATTATTATCACGTGTTTATACGTATACGCCATTTTATCTCCTTATTAAACAGGTCTGCGCGATCGTAACGAAAGCGCAGACCTGCATATATTCTTACTGTTTTTTCTTCTTTTTCACCGCTACGACGATGACGACGGCGATCACCGCCGCGCATACCGCGCCGGCGATTATGCCGATTATCAGCCCGGCGTTTGATTTTGCGGGTTCTCCGACGGGTTTCGTGTCGGGAGCCTTGGTGTCGGCGGGCTTCTGCGGCTCCGTCTCTGCCGGTTTCTGCGTTTCGGTCACTTTTTCGGTAGGAACGGGTTCCGTTTCAACCCTTTCGGGGCCTTCTTTCGCCTTTACCGATTTGAAATAGAACACCAGATCTTCATACGTCTGAGACGGGTCGATGCGGATGGAACCTATCTCGCCCGTCCAGTTGCCGTTGTCGTCGTCGCGCATGTCTATCTCAAGTTCGGCGAATTCATCGGCGGCGTCCATATAATATATGATATGGTTGTCGGCGAGGTTCGGCGAGTCCTTAGCTGCAAAATATATCTCGCCCGCCGCGTCGTCCGCCGTTTTATAAGTCAGCACCAGAGTGTTGTATTTGCTGCCGTCAAAATGCTGATTTTTCGTCATCGGGACCGTGAAATAGGGGTCATCGCCGGTCACGGTTATCTTCAGACAGCCGTTTTCTTCGTCAAATTCGCTCGTGCAGTTATGGCCGTTCACGACCTTCGACGCGACGGAGAAATCCGTGAAGTCGGCTATTATCACCGCGCCCGATTCGTCGACAGGCAGCTCCGCCGGTCCGGTATCCTCCGACGTACCGGCCGGATCATAATCCTTCGGCGTTGCCGGATCGGGTATCGACGGGTAGCTGACGGATTTGAAATAAAGCGAATCTTCGTTCTCTATCGGTCCGTCCATGACTCTTATCTCGGCTATGGAACCGGCGAAGAGTCTTCTTATCATGCCCTCGGCTACGTTTTCGTTTTTGCAGTCGTTTTCGTGACCCGTACCGGATTTACGGCCGACGCCGACTTCCCAGGAGAAATTCGGGTCTCTGACTTCTATGAAGGATATATCCTGGAACGTTGAAAGCGGCTCGCCGTCTATGTAGTAGGTGATGGAAAATCCGTCGGTCGTGACGAGAAGGTGATGCCAGCCGTCCGCGCCGATCTTTATTTTATCCATTTCGTTGTTTACCTTTGCAAAATCGTCGCAGTGGACGAACTGCATCCAGGTTTTGTTTTCACCGATCGTTCCGGTCTTGGGATCGTCGTCCCACTCGCAGAGCGCTATCGAGAACGGCGGTTCGTTCTGCCCTTCAACGACGCCCTGACGCGAGAATATGCCCGTGTAGCGGTTGTAGTCGTTGTCGAGCTCGGGCGAGAGCTTGAATACGATGTCGACCGAGATGCCCTCTTCGAATTCGTTCGTATTCATCGGAGCGCCCTTTATCGTTTCGAGATACTTGCCGGACGTATAACCGCCGGAGTAGCTCGTTTCGCTTTCGGTATACGGGTCGACCGCCGCCGCGAGCAGTTTGGTGTTGTTGAACTGAAGCGCCGAGTCGGTTTTCGAAGCTCCCTTGTCAACGCCTGTGTCCCACGTGAAGATATCGAGCTGATCGCCGTTGCCGACGGTCTTCGCGACGAGGTCGTTGCCGTTGCCGGAAAGGTCAACGAACTGTAAATCGTCTCTGTCGATGTCGCCGGTATAATAACCGTCGACGTTCTGCAATTTCCAGTGCGCCACGACGTGAACGTCGCCGTCGGCGTGAGCAGGCAAAGAAGCGATACAGCCGAAAAGCAGGGCGCAGATCAGGACCGATAAAATGATTTTTTTCATGTTTTCCTCCAATTCAAGTCTTTCGGTGCTCAGAGCGTAACTTTATTTCTTTTTCTTTTTAAGCACTGCGACGATAACGGCGGCTGCCGCGGCTGCCGCTGCGACGCCGCAAATTATGCCTATTATGAGACCGGCGTTAGATTTGGCGGGCTCGTCGACCGGTTTCGTTACGGGGGCTTTCGTATCTATCGGAGCCGCGGGTTCGGTATCGGCGGGCTGCGCCGCTTCGGTCTTCGGCTCGGTCGCCGGTTCGGTCGGCGCTTCGGTCGTCACGGGGGTGGGTTCGTCGTATCTCGCCTTGACCGATTTGAACCAGTACGTCTGGCCGTTGGCTGAGCCGTCGGCGTTCTCGCACAGGTCGATACGGAGCATTATGATATCGTTTTTCCACGTATCGTTGTAATTATCTTCGCGCATATTTATTTCGCAGTCCGTGTATTCCGCGGCCTCTTCAAGGAACAGGTCGGCGACGTTATCGGTAAAATAGACCTCCTGATAAGTCGTGGAGAAATATATTTTGCCTATTTCGTCATCAATCGTATTTGTCTTATAAGTGAATATCAGCGTCGAGAATACGTCGCCGTCAAACGAGCTCGTTCTGTCTATCGGGATGTAGAAATAGGGGTTGACGCCGGTGACGGTGACTTTCAGCGCGCCGGAATCGTCCATCTCAAGTTCCACGTTGCGGTTATCGTACGCAATGGCTTTGTTGCAGGTCGCAGCGTCGGAGAAATCGGCAACGGTGATAACGTCGCCCGGATTGTAATTCACGACGGGTCTCGTTTCGATCTCTGCCGTGTCGGTCGCAAGCTGTTCGGGCGTATATTCATTGCCGCTTCTGTATTTGTCGTCGTCGACGGCGGAATTGTGCTTGATCTCTTCTTCGGATAAGACTCTGCTGTAGAATCTGAAGGCGTGTACGTCGCCCTGCCAGCTTCTCTTTTCGTTTTCGTGGCCGAAGAACAGCGAGTTTGCTATATTGGCGACCACCGGAACGCCCTGCGCGACAAGCGCGCCGTCTATGTAGATCTTGCAGATCTTGACCTCGTCCGTAAGTTCGAACGTTACGGCGAGAGTGGAGTTGTTCACGAGGTCTTTGCCGTTTGTGCAAAGCGGTCTGTCTCTGTTGTTGTCGTTATACTTGTATTCGAGCTGATCGAGACCGTCCTGAACGCGGATGAACATCGAGAATTCGTCGTTGTCGGACGCCACGAGCGTCAGCCAGTCGGTGCCGTAGAATTCCATCTCGCCGAACGCCATTTCTATCGTGTAGGTATTGGCGTTGACGACGTCGAGGACTCCGTCGTTGAAATAGATGCGGTGGCGGTCGGAGTGGAACGCGTTTTTCTTCCAGTACGTTTTCGAGTCGGTCTCGACTTCAAAATGGAGACCGTTGCCCGACAGGTCGCGCCAGACGTTGGCGCTCATGTCCTGCATACCGTTTGAGTTGTTCGCGCCGTCGTAGTAAGCCGCGAGGCCTTCTTTGATGATATCGTCCGACGCCGAAGAGGTAAACGGCAGGCAGGCGAAGATCATTATCGCGACGATCAGCAGAGCTGTGATTTTGACGGATCTTTTCATTGTCATTGCCTTTCTTTGGTTTTTTACAGCGGGCGGCGGCTGCCGCCGCTTACGTCCGGCTTTCAGCCGTGCATTTTTATACATTTTTATTATAGCATACAAGCGGGGGCAATTCAACTCATAATTTGTAATATTGTGGTCATTATTTTACTTTTTTTTGCATTTTTTATAAAAACGGTCTCTTTTTTTTATTTCTTTCCGTTGACTTTGACGCGCTCAAATGCTATAATGGGCGTAAAGAAAATCCCGGAGGCGTTTATGTTTTACGAATTCAGAAACATCGGCGACGCAGAGTATCTGAGAATAGATACAGAAAACAACATGAACTTCCCCAAGCACATACATCAGTCGTACGAGATAATACTCATGACCGGCGGCGACATGAAAGTTACCGTAGACTGTAACGAATACCGCATTGAAGAGGGCGACGCGCTTTTCGTGTTTCCGAATCAGGTGCATTCGCTGCAGTCGGAACACAGCGAGCACGTGACCTTCATCTTTTCGCCGTTTCTCGTCAACTCGTATTTCTCCGTCGTCAAAGACAAAGTGCCCGTCTGCCCCGTGTTCCGGCCGTCCGAAGCCGTCGTCGGCGCGCTTTATTCGCTTTCGCACGGCTGCTCGGTCTTACAGAAAAAGGGCGCGCTTTATCTGTTCTGCGCGGATTTTGACAAAGAGGCGGAATACGTGCCGCGCAGCTGCCGCAGCACACAGTTTTCGGAAATATTCGCCTTCATAGAAGACAACTATACGGGCGAATGCTCGCTCGAAGACGCGGCGAGGCAGATCGGCATGAACTATTCGTACATATCGCGCGACTTCAAGAAGACGGTCGGCATGTGCTTCAACGAATACGTGAACCTGCTCCGACTCAACAAGGCGAGTTACCTTTTGCGCAACACCAAGCTGTCGGTCACCGAATGCGCTCTCGAAAGCGGCTTCAGATCGACTCACACGTTCAACCGCAATTTCAAAGACCGTTACGATATGACGCCTTATCACTACCGCAAGGCGTTTTCACGGTAAGGAGGCTTTTTATGCAGGAAAACAAAGAACTCGAATATCTGCTCGGAACGGGGTACGATCCCGCCGTCGCGGACGGGATAAGGAAGCTTCAGAGAAAGCTCGAGGGCAGCGCGGAGCTTTACGCCGGGTTTTGCTCGGTGCTGAACGATCTCACGGTCGGGCATACCGCGGATATGGGAGAGGCTCTGAGCCGTCTTTCCGCTCTCGCGGAAAAGTACGGCGTCATAAGCGAGTACGGGCTCCATCTGCTGCTCGTGACGAACGGTCTGCCGTACATTCACAGGGTATTTACCGAAAAAGGTATGCCCGACAGCGTATTTTACGAGACGATGGACGACGTGCGCTGTAAAGTCAACGAGTGCGTCGAATGCAAGGGCGAGGTCGGAACGTTCGTCGCCGGCTGGTACGAGAGATTTTTCCTCGGCGCGTGCTTCGGCTTCGGCAGATTCCAGTACGAAGAAGCAGCTTTCGGCGAAGAGTCTTTTACCCTCTCGTGCGGCAAAACGCTCAAAAAGGGCGACCTGTTCATAAATATGCACATACCGTCGCGCGGCATTCCGCTCACCGACGAAATACGTCTCGCCTCTTACCGCGCCGCGTACGAATATTATAAACCGCTTTTTGAAGACGGCGTCGTGATATTCGGCTGTCATTCGTGGCTTTTGTACGATAAGCACCTCGAGTTTCTGCCCGAGGGGATGAACATAAGAAAATTTCTGCGTGATTTCGAGCTCGTTTACAGCGTCGAAACGGAAGAATTCGGCGACAAATGGCGCGTTTTCGGCAGATACGCAGGTCTGCCGAACGACAGACTGCCGCGCGATACGGCTCTGCGCAAAGCCTACGCCGAATGGCTCTGCTCCGGTCACAAGTCCGGCGTCGGTCTCGGAGTGTTCGCGTTCGACGGGGAGAAGATAATAAGATGAACAAAGAAAAAGCGAGAAAAACGGCAGAGCGGCTCGTTTCAAAGATGACGGTATACGAGAAGATCTCTCAGCTTTTATACACGTCGCCCGCGATAGAGCGGCTCGGCATAAAAGAATACAACTGGTGGAACGAGGCGGCTCACGGCGTTGCGAGAGCCGACACGGCGACGGTTTTTCCTCAGGCGATCGGCATGGCGGCGACGTTCGATCCGGAACTGATATACGAGATCGGCTGCGCCGTATCGGACGAAGCGAGAGCGAAATACAACCAGAACGTGCGCTTCGGCGACCGCGGCATATACAAGGGTCTCACGTTCTGGGCGCCCAACATCAACATTTTCCGCGACGGAAGATGGGGCAGAGGGCAGGAGACGTTCGGCGAAGACCCGTATCTTACCTCGAAAATGGGAGTTTCATACGTAAATGGCATACAGGGCGACGGCGAGTATCTGAAAGCCGCCGCTTGCGCGAAGCATTTCGCCGTGCATTCCGGCCCCGAATACACACGCCACACAGCCGACGCGAAAGCGAGCCTCAAGGATATGTGGGAGACTTATCTGCCGGCGTTCGAAGCGTGCGTAAACGCCGGCGCAGCCGGAGTTATGGGGGCGTACAACCGCACCAACGGCGAGCCGTGCTGCGCTCATTCGTACCTTATGGAAGAAGTGCTCTTCGGCAAATGGGGCTTCGACGGATATTTCGTCTCCGACTGCGGCGCGATAAACGATATATGCGCCGGCCATCATTTTACGGAAACGAAAGCCGAAGCCGCCGCGCTCGCGCTCAAAAAAGGCTGTAACCTGAACTGCGGCAACACCTACGAAAAACTTGTCGACGCGTACGAGGAAGACCTCGTCACTGAGGACGATATAACGGAAGCCGCGGTGAAGCTCTATACGATCCGCGCCCTGCTCGGCGAATTTGAAGAAAAACGGCCTTATTCGGACATACCGTATTCGAACGTCAACTGCGAAAAGCACCGCGAACTGAATCTCGCCGCGGCGCTCTCGAGCGCGGTACTTTTGAAAAACGAGAGCGGTTTTCTGCCGATGCGCGATAAATACGGCCGCATCGCCGTGATCGGACCGAACGCGAATTCGGTGCGCGCGCTCGAAGGCAACTATAACGGCAGGTCGCCCGAATACGTGACCGTCGCGGAAGGCGTAAGACGCGTCTTCAAAGACAGCGCGATATCGGTCGCGACCGGCTCGTCGCTGATCTCGACGAGAGGCGGCGACGGTGAGGAGCTGCTCTCGGGAGCGCTCGCCGCCGCGTCCGACGCGGACGCCGTCGTCCTCTGCCTCGGGCTCGACAGCTCGGTCGAAGGCGAAGAGATGAACTATGAAGCCGACGGGTTTTTCAGAGGCGACAGAACGACGTCATATCTGCCGAAGCCTCAGATAAAACTCGCCGAAGCCGTATGCGATATCTGCGATAACGTCGTCGTGCTCGTCATGTGCGGCAGTCCGGCGGACCTCGGCGAAAAGGTGAACAAAGCCGCGAAAGCCGTGCTCCATCTCTGGTACCCCGGCGCGCTCGGCGGTCTTGCCGCGGCAAAGCTGCTTCACGGCGACGTCTCGCCTTCGGGCAGACTGCCCGTTACGTTTTACAGAGGCGACGCCGTACTGCCCGACATATCCGATTACTCGATGGAAAACAGAACGTACGCTTACTCAGATACCGAACCGCTTTACCCGTTCGGCTACGGCCTTTCTTACTCAGATATCGAATACAAATCGGCGCGGAAAGTATCCGAAGACGAAGAAAAGATAACGCTTGCCGTGACGCTCTGCAACGCCGGCGGGTATGACGTAAATGAAAAAATACAGATATACGCGCATTTTACAGACACGCGCACGGCGACGCCGAAATACAGGCTCTGCGGCGTAAAAACCGCGTTTCTGCCGGCGAGTTGTGAAAAAACCGTCGAAGCGGAAGCAGACAAAAAGTTCATAAAAGCCGTGCTTGCAGACGGCGCCCGCGTCTGCCCGGACGGGGAGATAACGCTTTACGCCGGGTCCTGTCAGCCCGACGGGCGAAGCGTCGCTCTGACCGGCAAAGCGCCGCTCAAAGTGCGGTACAAATAACAACGCGGGAGGGACCGGCGTGGGACCGTGATCCCGCCGTACCGTCCGCTCTGTGTCCTATTTACGATATCATTGTCCTATATCCTTGGTCCACGAGGTATTTATGAAAATCAAAACTGTACTGACCGCGGCGCTGATCGCCGCACTGCTCTTCGCTTTCGCCGGCTGCCTGTCCGCGCCGGCAGAAACAGTCTACGCCGAAACGAGAGCCGAGCTGATGAAGGCTCTTGCCGAAGGGCGGGAGACGGTATATATCGGCGATATGGAATTCGACGAAAACGATCTTTATATCGAGATAAGGCGCGGCGTAAAGCTGATCGGCAAGCCGGGCGGCTCGGTCCTGAAAAAAGGCACTTTTCTCGTCGCCGCGCCGGAGCCGGAGAGCATGCGGATCGCCGTATCTTTCGAAAATATAGTATTCGACGGCTGCTACGATATGCCCGAGGGCGACCCGTCGTCCTTCGCTTCGTTTGCCGATATGCACGGCGACAGGACCGGCAAAAACTGCTTCACGCTGTCGGGCCAGCTCGACGTCTCGTTCACAGACTGCACGTTCCGCCGCTACTGCGCGCGCTACGCGCCGACTGTCAACGTCGTGTATTCTTCAAACGGATCGCCGGTCGACACGAACGTCCGTCTCCGCGCCGACGGATGCCTGTTTGAAAAGAACGTCGCGGAAAAGGGCATACTGTGGTTCAACGGCAAAAGCGGCGGCGGATCCGAGATCGCGCTGACCGACACGGTGTTCACCGAAAACCGCGCCTTCACCGGCGTTGTGACGGTCGGCAACTCGGACGCGGCGTTTGAAAACGTGACCGTCAAAAACAATATCAGAACGTCGTATGAAAAAAACACGTTTTATCTGCACTCGGGCGGCGGCGCCGTCGTGTCGAAATCGACGCTCCTTATCAGAAACTGCACGTTCGACGGCAACGGCGCGCCGAACGGCGGCGGTCTCGCCGTAACGGAATGCTCCGCGCTGATAGACGGCTGTACCGTAACGAACAATTCAGCCGACAAATACGGCGGCGGGATGCTGATAGAGTCGAGCGAAAAAGCGCCGGTCTATATCACGAACTGCTTCATCTCCGGCAACACCGCCGAAGAAGAGGGCGCGGTATACGTTCGCCCCGCCGATCAGATCAACATCGGTTCGCCTACGGGCATAACCGAATTCAGTTTCTGCACGTTTGAAAACAACCGCTCGAACGACTCAGAACGCTTTATTTTCCACCCCGTCGCGACGGAAGATCCGAACGGCGGCGAGGGCCGGAGCGGAAAGATCGATTTTTACGCCTGCCGCATAATCGATCCCGCCGTCACGCCAAAGCTCAGAGACGGCGAAAACGGCAATATGATAAACCGCGCGGAACGCGGCGACCCGGTGCCCGCCGGCATAGTTTCGGCGGTCGCGAGAGGTCTGTACGAGAAGACGGAGCAGAAACTCTACGCCGGCATAAACAAGATCGAGCCGCCGAAAGATCGCACGGTTCTGCTCGTCACGCTTCTCTCTCTGCTCTTTGCCGCTCTCGCGGTGACGGTCGCCGTGACAGTTGCGAAAAAGATCAGAGAAAAGCGAAAAGCCGCAAAGACGGAGCCGCCCGCCGCGCCGGAGCAGACGGAGCCGCAAGCGGAAAAGAAGCCCGGGCAAAGCGAAGAAGAAGGCTTCGAGGCGCGCCTCGCCGCGCTTGCCGAAGAGAAAAAACTGACCTCGCGCGAGCTCGACGTTCTGCGCGAATACCTCGCCGGCAAGACGAGAACGCAGATGGCGGAATCGCTTTTCATCTCCGGCTCGACGGTCAAGAACCACATTTCCAACATTTTCTCCAAGCTCGGCGTCAAGAGCAAAGACGAACTTGAAAGACTGCTCAAAAAGTAAAATTACGTGTGATTAGGACACAAAAGGGGACTGTTCCGCTTTTGTGTCCTATTTACTTTATTTATCCGATAAATTAAAATAAAAGCGTAACGACGCTGTTTTACCGAAAGGAGCGTGAGCTTTTGAACAGAAAAATCGTTTCGCTTTTGCTGATCGTTTTGACGGCGCTTTCGCTTTTTTGTTCCTGCGTCCCCGCGGATTCGCCGGAGCAGGGATTGGACGCGCTGTCCGAAAAAGAGTTTTTCAAGCTGATCGAGCAAAGTGAAAAATACGGCAAAAAATTCGACGGCCTTCTGATGGACGAGACGGCGGCGTATTTCTACGGCTTCGCCGGATCAAGCGCGAGCGCGATGCGCTTCGCGGTCGAACGTCTGCTCTGGCTCAAGGGCGAGGGCGAGGATTTCGATTCGCTCACGTCGGGCAGCCGCTATACGAACTGGGACGAGATAGCCGAGATCTGCTACGCCTCGCCTTATCCGTATTATTTCGAAGGGCTGATATACGACGTACAGGGAAAGACCGACGAGGCGGCCGAAGCATATCTGCACGCGTCCGTAATGGGCAACTATCCCGAAAAGGGGCTCGACTTCGGTTATATGAGAAGCATGAGCGTGACCGAGCTTTACGCTCTGCGCGACAAACTCCGCGGATATGAAGACAAGATCTACGGAGAATACCGCCCCGTGCTTCACGGCTACGAGCGCACGCCGTACAATTTCTCCGCCGAATATCTCTGCGCCGACGCTTTGGAACTGATCGACGCGGGCAGATACGAAGAGGCGACCGTGCCGGCGATATACGCCGTGCGTATACAGCCGAAAACGGTCGAATGCTGGATCTGCGCGATAACCGCGGCGTCTTACGCGGACGAAGCGTATACGGCGACAAAGCTTCTCGAAGAGGCGCTCCGCTATTTCCCGGATCACGAGGGGCTCAAAGCTCTCGCGTCGTCGTTTAAAGACGTGCGTGATGAAAACGGAGGTGAAGGCTGATGAAAAAACGCGTATTTAAAGTTTTATCTCTCATACTTCTCTTCACTTTCGTGTTTTCCGTTCCCGCCGCCGTACCGTCGGCGGAGGCGACGGTGCTTTCCGACGGCAGATACAAGGGCATAGACTATAACCGCTTCACTCAGCGGCTCGACAAATTCGCCGACTCGTTCGACGTCGAGCTGACGATGCATACGCTGACGTTCAAAGGAACTCTGACCGGCGCGACGGCGCTCACGGTCGAGGAGATGAACGCGATAATAAACGAGGTTTTGAACACTCTGCACATGACGGTC
>JAEEGL014458791.1_pt1 | contig 11800 bp, 7 predicted proteins | sample 9134231 | NCBI WGS metagenome assembly JAEEGL01 (sample SAMN16246548, study PRJNA631951) | gut metagenome | biome: gut microbiome; feature: rumen; material: fiber-attached | host: Bos | place: Iran: Karaj | collected 2018-10 | reverse complement strand
GCCCGGGTGCTGGACCGCATCTCCGTGCCCTACTACGGCGTCGATACCCCCATCGGCCAGGTAGCCACCATCTCTTCTCCCGATCCCCGCACCCTGATCATCGCCTGCTGGGATCAATCCCTGCTCAAGCCCATCGAGAAGGCCATCCAGGTCTCCGATCTGGGCATCAACCCCCAGAATGACGGCCGCGTCATCCGGCTGGTCTTCCCCCAGCTCACCGAGGAGCGCCGCCGCGACCTCACCAAGCAGGTCAAGAACCTGGGCGAGGGCGGCAAGGTCGCCGTCCGCAACGTCCGCCGCGACGCCATGGACTACATCAAGAAGCTGAAGAAGAACGCGGAGATCACCGAGGACGACCAGAAGAAGGCCGAGAAGGATCTGCAGGAGCTCACCGACAAGTATATCAAGAAGGTGGACGAGGCCTGCGCCGTCAAGGAAAAGGAGCTCATGGAGCTGTAAGAAAAGCGGGCCTTCGGGCCCGCTTTTTCAAATGAACAGCGAATGACGTTCAGCTTTCCGCTTCTTTCCGGAGGGAGCCATGAGAAGACGAATCATCTGCTTATGCATATTGAGCTGCTTTTTTCTGGGCTTTTCCTCCTGTGCCTCTACGGAGACGATTACAGATACAACGGAGGAGCCTGTCATGTCCACACCGACGTCCCCCTCGGAAACCGCTGCCCCCGCGGCCATTGTCTGTGACGCCGTGTTTTTCGGCGATTCCATCACCGCGGATTCCGATTTCGGGGCATACTATCCCGGGCTTCGGATCGTCAATCTCGGCGTCTACGGCGACACGCTGACGGATCTGCTCTGGCGGGTCCGGGAGGTCCGTGAGGAGAACCCTGCCCGGATCTTCCTCATGGGCGGCATCAACTCCCTGCGCGACGGGAATCTGGACGCCTGCCTGGCGGACTACCGGGCTCTTCTGGACGCCCTGCGCGAGGCCTGCCCCGAGGCGCGGATCATCGTCGAGAGCGTCCTGCCGGTGGGAGAGGACGTCGAGTATTATCTCGGCTGCAGCAACGCGACCGTCCGCGCCTTCAACTTGGGCCTGCGGGATCTGGCCGGGGAGTACGGCCTGGACTACGCCGATATCTACGTCCGCTATGAGAAGAACGGCGCCCTGGACCCGGCCCTGACCCGGGACGGCGTCCATCTGAACTACAACGCCTACGGCCCCTGGGCGGAGGTCATCGGGCCGTTTTTTGGAGAGTGATACCATGGCTATTTTCAAAAAGAACACGAATGAGGCTGTCAACGTCCCCGCCCACATTGCCATCATCATGGACGGCAACGGCCGCTGGGCGAAGAAGCGCGGTCTGCCCCGGACGGCGGGGCACAAGGTGGGGGCGGAGGCCTTCCGCACCATCGCCAACTACGCCAAATCCATCGGCCTCAAATACCTCACCGTCTACGCCTTCTCCACCGAGAACTGGAAACGGTCCGAGGAGGAGATCGCCGCCATCATGGACCTTCTTGAAAAGTACCTTCGCGAGGCCATCCGGGACATGGACAAAAACAAGGTCCGGTTCTGCTTCTTCGGCGATCTGAGCCGCCTGTCCCCGGAGCTGCAGGCCGAGGCCGCCGAGGCAGTGGAGCGCTCGAAGCGGTACGAGGGCGTGCAGGTGAACTTCTGCCTGAACTACGGCTCCCGGGATGAGATCCTGCGGGCGGCCCGGGCCTTCGCCGCCAAATGCGCGGCAGGGGAGGCGAAACCCGAGGACCTCACCGAGGAAGGCTTCTCGAACCTCCTCTACTCCGCGGGCGTACCGGACCCCGACCTCATCATCCGCCCCAGCGGGGAGATCCGCGTGTCCAATTTCCTGCTCTGGCAGAGCGCCTACGCGGAATACTATTTCTGCGACACCCTCTGGCCCGACTTCGGCCCGAAGGATCTGGACCTCGCCATCGAGGCCTTCAACAAGCGCTCCCGCCGCTACGGCGGCGCCAAGTGAGGAAACGCCGCCCTCGGGAGGATCCGACCATGAGAAAGAAAATGCTTGCCCTGCTTGCCGTCCTGCTGCTCCTGCTCGGCGGCTGTACGAAAACGCCGCAGGCCGCCCCCACCCAGACGGCCGCCGATCCCGGCGTCGTCTCCGCGGAGGTGCAGGTCTCCGGCCTGCCGGAGAACGGCGGGGAGCTGGAGCGCATCCCTCTGACCCTGGGCCTGCAGAACGGGAAAACCGCCCTGACGGCGCCACAGGCCCTTTTGGTCTGGCGCTTCTATGACGCCGCAGGGGAGCCCGTGGATCTCGATTCCCTGCCGGAGCCGGAGATCGACGCGCTGCTGGGCTTTGAGGAGGCCCCGGCCGACTACGGGCCCGTGGTACAGGGGAACGCCGCCGTGATCGGCCTTTCCCTGGGGGAGCTGGAGGCGGACGCCGCGGTAGAGCTCGTCCTGCCCCTGCCCGGAGAGACGGCGGGGACGGTGCGGGCGGATCTCTTTGTCCGCGACTGGCAGAAAGGAGAGCTCCGGGAGCTGTACTCCCGCTGGTGGCAGTACCGGGAGTCCGGCGCAGCCCTGCCCTCTTGGGAGGACGAGCCCGTCCTTCCCGAACTGAATTCCACCCGGAGCCTTTCCTGGGAGCTCAGGGACAGGAGCGCCGTTCTCACCGGACCCGGCAGCTGGCCATCCTCCTTCCTGTACGTGCCCGGGACCGTGCGGCTTTCCGAGGTTCCGGCTCTGAACGTGACGATCCTTGCCTCCCGGGTGGCGGAGAGCGATCTCTACTCCCAATGCGGAGCGGACTACTGGCTCATGCGTCCCGACGGCAGCCTCATCACCGACCGCGAGACCCTGACGCAGAAGAATGAAACGGTGGATCGCCTGCTGGTGATCAATGGCAGGCGCTTTCCCCGCCACGTGATCCGCGAGCTGGAATTCCCGGACGTGGTGCTGACGACGGAGGACGGCACCGTCCTCACCGCCGCCAACGTCCGGGAGATCATCAACGCCAATCCCTGCACCGAGGAGGAGCCGCTGGTCCTGCTGGTTTCCCCGAAGAACGGTACCTGCCTGATCGAGGATCCCGTGGCCGGCACGGAGTATCCCGTGTCCGTCCGCGGCAATGCCTTCGCCGGCTGCGGCACCCTGCGCAGCGTCCGGTTCTCTCCGGACTGCCGGACGGAGTACGGGGAGATGCTCCAGGGCGGCGTCGGGATGTTCTCGGGCTGCACGGCCCTGGAGTCCGTCCTCGGCTTCCCCTCCGGCGTTGTGTCGATGGACGGTACGTTTCTGAACTGTGTCCGTCTGGAGCGGGCGGAGGGGATCCCGGATACCGTAAAGAGCATGCACGACACCTTCCGCGGCTGTACCTCCCTGCGCTCGGGCCCGATCCTGCCGGACAGTGCGGAGGAGCTTCTGCGCTGCTTCGCGGATTGTACGGCGCTGGAGACCCCGCCCGTCATCGGCGCGGGGGCCAGGGATCTGACCGAGACCTTCCGCGGCTGCACCGCCCTGGCGGAGCCTCCCGTACTGCCCCGCGGGATCTTGACCATGGCCGGGACCTTCTCGGACTGCACGGCTCTGCGGTCCGCTCCCGGGCTGCCGGAATCCGTGGAGGAGCTTTCCTATTGCTTCTCCGGCTGCACCGCCCTGGGCGGGGAGGTCACTGTGCCCAGCCGCGCTCTGACGCCCACCTCTCTGCACGAGCTGCAGTACGTCTTTGCGGCCTGTGACGGTCTCGAGGTGATCCACCTGGAATACTGCGGCTTCCGCTACTATCCCCAGACCCTCCTGCGGGGGATCCCCGTCACGGCGAACTGCACCCACCTGGAGGACGGCCTTTGCCCCTACTGCCACTATGCCAATCTGACGACGGAGATCGACGGTCTGGAGGTCGTCTTCGACGCCGTCTATGAGCCCTACTTCAACGCCGCGGTGGACTATCTGGACAACCGCGTCCCCGATTATCTGAAGAACAGCTGCGAGAAACTGACCTTCACCGAGGATATGGACCGGTACTATCAGGACTTCGGTCTGGGACTGGACGTGAAGGACGTGGGCGGCTTTGCGCTGAGCTCGAACCGCTTCGCCTGGGTGCGGACCTATCCCAATGAGGAGGTCGGCTATATCGTGGGCTATGTGGAGCACACCATCACCCACGAGCTTGCGCACTGCTACGATTTCAACGTCGGAAGCGGGTCGTCCCGCTCCAGGAACGGCGAATGGATCTCCATCTTCCGCGAGGAAGGGGACAAGCTCGGCCAGTACTACGGTCCGGCCTATGCGGACTATCCCCGGTCCCAACGCCTGACGGAGTCCTATGCCATCGCCGTCGAGTGCTACATCCACACGCCCAACGAGCTCTCCCGGGTCTGCCCCGGCATGTACGAATACCTCCGCCAGACCCTCCCGGAGGAGGGGGACTGAGCGGATCCTGCAGATCCCTCCCATGACCGCAGCGGGGCGCCCACGACGGGCGCCCCGCTCTGTTCTGATTGACAAAGCCTGTGCTTTGTGATAAACTGAATACATAGTTAAAAGGGTACGTATGCTATTTTTGCAAAAAAGGAGCTGTCTTATATGAAAACCAGGATCCTTGTGGCGGCCATCGGCCTGCCGCTGCTGCTGATCGTCGTGCTGGTGCTGCCCTCCGTCGCCACGGCCATCCTCGTCGCCGCGATGTCGGTGGTCGCAGTATATGAGCTGATGGTCCGCTGTTCGCTGGTGCGCCACGTCCGCATCTTTGCCTATTCCTGCTTTATGGCCATTGTGGTCAGCATCTGGAGCTGGCTCGGCCTTCCCCGCGCCTTCGGCATGGGCTTCGTCCTGCTCTACCTCTGCGCTCTGTTCGTCGAGCTGCTGATCGCCCATACCGAGCTCAAGCTCCGCACGATCTGCTTCGCCATCTTCGGCGGCCTCGTGCTGCCCTATCTCCTCGGGGCTCTGATCCGTCTGCGCGTCATGGAGCACGGCCGCTTCTTTACCCTGGTGGCCTTCCTGCTCACCATGGTCCCGGACTCCGGCGCCTACTTTGTGGGCAGCTTCTTCGGCAAGCATAAGCTCTGCCCCGAGATCAGCCCCAACAAGACCGTTGAGGGCGCTCTGGGCGGCGTCGCCGCCACCATCCTCTGCATGCTGATCTATACTCTGATCCTGCAGCTGGGCTTCAAGTTCAAGGTCAATTATCTGCTCTCCGTTCTCTACGGTCTGCTGGGCGCCGGTGCCTCCATCCTCGGCGATCTGACCTTCTCCGTCATCAAGCGCCAGGTCAAGATCAAGGACTACGGCAACCTTCTGCCCGGCCACGGCGGCATTCTCGACCGCTTCGACTCCACCATGGTCGTCGCCCCGATGGTCGAGGTCCTGCTGCTCATCCTCCCCTTCGCCGTGAAGTGACGCATCGGCCGTCAGAGCGCAGGCGACAGACGCCGTGATCCGGCGTCTGTCTCTTGTCGCCTGTCCCCCGGAAGGAGAACTGAAATGACGCAAACTGTTTCCATCCTCGGCTCCACCGGCTCCATCGGCCGGCAGACCCTCGACGTGGTGCGGCATCTGCCGATCCGTGTCGCCGCTCTCACCGCCGGGACCAACGTCTCCCGCATGGCGGAGCAGATCGCGGAGTTCCGCCCCCGGCTGGTCTCCATGGCCACCGAGGAAGCCGCCCGGGAGCTCCGGGCTCTGCTCCCGGCTCCTGCCCCCGAGATCCTCTGGGGGGAGGAGGGCCTTATGGCCGCCGCCGTCGCGGAGGAGGCCGACACCGTCGTCACCGCCGTGGTGGGGATGGTGGGGCTCAAGCCCACCCTGGCCGCCCTGCGGCAGGGAAAGCGCATCGGCCTTGCCAATAAAGAGACCATGGTCTGCGCAGGAGAACTGGTCATGCAGACGGCGAAGGAGCACGGGGCCGAGATCATCCCCGTGGACTCCGAGCACTCCGCCATCTTCCAGTGCCTCATGGGCTGCCGCGACAGGGGAGAGGTCAAGCGCCTCATCCTGACCTGCTCCGGCGGGCCCTTCTTCGGCAAAACGAAGGAGGAGCTCCGGGGCGTCACCAAGGCCGACGCCCTGCGTCATCCCAACTGGAAAATGGGCCCGAAGATCACCGTGGACTGCGCCACGCTGATGAACAAGGGTCTTGAGGTCATCGAGGCCATGCGCCTGTACGAGCTGCCGCCGGAGAAGGTGGATGTGGTGATCCACCGCCAGTCCATCGTCCACTCCCTGGTGGAGTTCAACGACGGCGCCGTGCTGGCCCAGCTGGGCGTGCCGGATATGCGCATCCCCATTCAGCTGGCCCTGACCTATCCGAACCGCACCGTGAATCCCGCACCGGGCCTGGATCTGCTGTCCTGCCCGCCGCTGACCTTCTTCGCCCCGGATCCCGAGACCTTCCCCTGCTTTGCTCTGGCCCTGGAGGCCGCCCGCCAGGGCGGGACCGCCTGCGCCGTGATGAACGGGGCCAACGAGGTCGCCGTGGCGAAGTTCCTCCGGGACGAGATCGGCTTCTACGATATCCCCGCTCTGGTCCGCCGGGCCATGGACGAGGTGCCCTTCGTATCGGATCCCTCTTTGGAGGAGATCCTGGAGACAGACCGCCTGGCACGGCTGTCTGCCGGAAAATGAATTCTTGAAAGGTATCATCCATCTATGACTGTTGTATATATCCTCATCGGCATCCTGATCTTCGGCTTTCTGATCTTCATCCACGAGTTCGGCCATTTCATCACCGCCAAGCTCTGCGGGGTGCGGGTCAACGAATTTGCCATCAACATGGGCCCCAAGCTCTTCGGCTGGAAGCGTGGAGAGACCCAGTATTCCTTCCGCCTCATCCCCATCGGCGGCTACTGCGCCATGGAGGGCGAGGACGGCGACTCCGAGGATCCCCGGTCCTTCGTCTCCGCCAAGTGGTGGAAGCGGCTGATCATCCTCTGCGCCGGCGCCTTTATGAACCTGGTGTCGGGCTTCCTCATCGTCGTACTCCTCTTCGCCTTTGCCTATGAGCTGCCCACCACCGGCAAGGTCACCGGCTTCATGGAGGGCAACGTCGTCGAGGCCCAGGGTCTGCGGGAAGGCGACGTCCTGTATGCCATCGACGGCCACCGCATCTACATGAAGACGGATTTCGACATGCTGGAGACCCGTCTGCGGGGCAATACCTGCGATCTCACCGTGCTGCGGGACGGAGAGAAGATCACCTTCAACGACTTTGACCTCACCCGCACCGAGCTCACCGACGCCTACGGCAACAAGGGCATGTATCTCGGCATGTACTTCGGCGAGACCCCGGCCAGAAACCTTTTGACCGTCAACAAATACTCGGCCGTCGAGTGTCTGGACTTTATCCGCATGACCTGGTTCGGCCTGCAGGACCTCTTCACCGGCCGCGCCGGACTGAAGGATATGTCCGGCCCCGTCGGCATCGTGGACGCCATGGCCACGGTGGGCAACTCCGCCGAGAAGGAGACCCACAGGGTCCTGGACGGCATCCTGAACGTCATCTATATCGGCGCCATCATCGCGGTGAACCTCGCCGTGATGAATATGCTCCCCATCCCGGCCCTGGACGGCGGGCGGGTCCTCTTCCTGCTGATCGGAACGGTCTTCACCGCCATCACCGGAAAGAAGATCAATCCCAAGTACGAGGGCTGGATCAACGGCGTTGCCATGGTCCTTCTGCTGGCCCTCATCGCCGTCATCATGTTCAAGGACATCTTCACCATCATCCGCAGATGATCTTCCGGGAGGGGATCGACCATGACAAGACAGATCAAGGTAGGCAGCGTGCTCGTGGGCGGCGGCGCTCCGGTCTCCATCCAGTCCATGTGCAACACGAAGACCACCGACGTGGAGGGCAGCCTTGCTCAGCTCAAGGCCCTGTATACCGCGGGCTGTGAGATCGCCCGGCTGACGGTGCCGGATCTCGCCGCCGCCGAGGCCTTCGGAAGGATCGCCGACGAGAGCCCCCTTCCCCTGGTGGCGGATATCCACTTCGACTACCGCTGCGCCATCGCCGCGGCGGAGCACGGCGCCGCCAAGATCCGCATCAATCCCGGCAACATCGGGGGAGAGGACCGGGTGAAGGCGGTGGTGGACTGCTGCAAGGCCCACCATATCCCCATCCGCGTGGGCGTCAACGGCGGCAGCCTGGAGAAGGAGCTGCTGGAAAAGTACGGCCATCCCACCCCGGAGGCCCTGGTGGAGTCCGCCTTCGCCGATATCCGTCTGCCGGAGCACTACGGCTTTTATGACACCTCCGTCTCCATCAAGTCCTCCTCCGTGCCTCTGATGATGGCGGCCTACCGTCTCTTTGCCTCCAAATCCGACTATCCCCTCCACGTGGGCGTCACCGAGACCGGCACCGAGTACATGGGCACCGTGAAATCCGCCATGGGCATCGGCGGTCTGCTCTGCATGGGCATCGGCGACACCATCCGCGTCTCCCTCCCCGCCGATCCCGTCCGGGAGGTCGTGGCCGGCAAGGCCATCCTCAAGGCCGCGGGGCTGCGGAAGGACGGGGTCAACATCGTCTCCTGCCCCACCTGCGGCCGCACGAAGATCGACCTCATCGGTCTGGCCGGCAGGGTGGAGGAGGCCCTCAAGGACTGTAAAAAGCCCCTGACCGTGGCGGTCATGGGCTGTATCGTCAACGGCCCCGGCGAGGCCCGGGAGGCCGACGTCGGCATCGCCGGCGGCGACGGCTGCGGCGTCCTCTTCGTCAAGGGCGAGCTGAAGGAAAGGCTGCCCTATGACGAGCTTCTGCCTGCTTTGCTGCGTACCGTAGATCAACTTTGAACGGAAACGATATGAAACGATCCATTTCTCTGCCGGAGGTCTTCCCGGGACTTATGATCTGGGAAGAAGCCGGCGGCCTGCTGCATCTGAATACCGTGGAAGACGTAGACCTCCGCATGAAAACGCGGGAGGTCTGCGTTTGCCTGCGCAGCGAAAAATATCTCCCCCTGCCCCTGCTGTCCCGGGCGGAGAACGAGATCCGCCGCGAGTACGATCTGAGCCGGGCGGAGCTCCGGGTCCGCTATGATATTTCCCTGCTGCCCGAGGTGGAGTTCTCCGACCTTCTGAGCATCGTCTCCGCCGCCTATCCCCCCGCCATGGCCGTCATGGCCGGGGCAAAGTGGGAGGCGGGGGAGGAATCCCTGAAGCTCTGCCTCCGGGGCAACGGCGTGAGCGAGCTTCGGCCCCATCTCCGCGCCGCCGAGGACTATCTCTCCGACTGCTTCGGGCGCAGGATCCGCATCGAGGCAGAGGCTGGCCGCGAGATGACCGCAGAGGAGCTTTTCAGCGCCACCGAGCGCCTCCGCTCCGACGCCCTGGCCCGTCTGCCGGAGGTCGTACTGAAGCAGAAGGACGACGCCGGAAAGACCAAGCAGAAGCCCGCCGCCGATATGATCTACGGCAAGACCTTCCAGAACAAGCCCATCCCCATGAGCGAGCTCAATCTGGATATGTATACCGCCTGTGTGGAGGGCGAGGTCTTCGAGATCAATCATACCGAGCTGAACAACGCCAAGGCCTGGTTCGTGAACTTCTACATGACCGATCACACCGGCTCCGCCTATATCCACCAGTACATGAAGGAGGAGGACGCCCGGCCGATCCTCGACGCCATCCACGGCCCCAACGAGAAGAAGCACACCCCCGGCTCCTATATCCGGGTCTACGGCCGGGTCACCGTCAACAAGTACGACAACGAGCTGATCATCCAGCCCTTCGGCATCAAGACCGTCCCCCGTCCCGTGCGGGAGGACAAGGCCCCGGAAAAGCGGGTGGAGCTCCACCTGCACACCAAGATGTCCGCCATGGACGCCCTGACCGACACCGCCGGGGCCATCTCCCGGGCCGCCCAATGGGGCCATAAGGCCGTGGCCATCACCGACCACGGCGTCACCCACTCCTTCACCGACGCCCTGGCCGCCTCCAAGACCAAGGTAGCCGGCACCGATCAGCCCATCAAGATCCTCTACGGCTGCGAGGGCTATTTCATCAACGACGTGGACCTCGCCCACGACCCCGAGGACAATCCCCAGTACCGCCAGTGCGTCTACGGCGGGGCGGATCACCCCTTGAACGGGGAGTTCATCGCCTACGACGTGGAGGCCACCGGCCTGTCCCCGGAGCGGGACCGTCTCATCGAGATCGGCGCGGTCCGGATGCGGGGTGACAGGGTGCTGGACACCTTCACCACCTTCGTCGACCCGGAGCGCCCCCTGTCGGCGGAGATCGTGGAGCTCACCGGCATCACCGACGAGATGCTCGTCGGCGCCCCCTCCGAGCGGGAGGCGCTGGAGCGCTTCCTGGCCTTCTGCGGGGATCTGCCTCTGGTGGCCCACAACGCCAACTATGATGTGGGCATGGTGAAGGCCGCCTGCCGCCGTCTGCGGCTGCCCTTCGATCCCACCTATGCCGACACCATGGGCCTGGCCTACGATCTGATGCCCCAGCTCACCAAGCGCAAGCTCGACGTGCTGGCGGAATACTTTGAGCTGCCGGACTTTGCCCACCACCGGGCCACGGACGACGCCGTCACCTGCGGTCTGCTCTATGACCGCTTCACCCGGATGCTCCTGGACCGGGGCGTGGACCGTCTGCAGGCGGTGAACCACGCCGCCCGCCATTTGAATTTCGGCTCCCTGCCCACCCCCAAGGACCAGAAGATCCACCACATCCTCCTCTTCGCCAAGAACTCCCTGGGTCTGCGGAACCTCTACCGCCTGATCTCCTACTCCAACCTATACTATTTCCACACCCGCCGCGGCGGCAGCAGCGCTCCGGTCATCCCCAAGTCCGAGCTCCTGCGCTGGCGGGAAGGACTGCTCATCGGCTCCGCCTGCGAGGCCGGCGAGCTCTTCACCAAGATCGTGGCGGGCAAGAGCTGGCAGGAGCTGGAGAAGACCGCGGCGTTCTACGACTTCCTGGAGGTCCAGCCCCTTTCCAACAACCGCTTCCTTATCGAGAACGGCACCGTCTCCTCCGACGAGGAGCTGCGGGATTTCAACCGCACCGTCATCCGCCTGGGCGAGAGCCTGGGCAAGCCAGTCTGCGCCACCGGCGACGTCCACTTCCTGGATCCCGAGGATCAGATCTACCGCCGCATCCTCCTGGCCTCCAAGGGCTTCTCCGACTGCGACCGGGAGAATCCCCTCTACTTCCGCACCACCGACGAAATGCTGGCGGAGTTCTCCTATCTCGGAAAGGACAAGGCCTACGAGATCGTGGTGAAGAACACCAACCTCATCGCCGATATGTGCGACTGGGTGCGGCCCTTGCCCCATAACCTCTACGCTCCCAAGATCGAGAACTCCGTGGAGGACCTCAAATCCCTGGTCTACGGAAAGCTGCACCGCCTCTACGGCGAAAATCCGCCGGAGCTCATCACCAAGCGCGTGCAGACCGAGCTCGGCGACATCATCAACTGCCACTACGACGTCATCTACATCTCCGCCCAGAAGCTGGTGCAGAACTCCCTGGAGAACGGCTATCTGGTGGGCTCCAGAGGCTCCGTGGGCTCGTCCCTCGTGGCCTATCTCTCCGGCATCACCGAGGTCAACTCCCTGCCGCCCCACTACCGCTGCCCGAACCCGGACTGCAAATTCACCACCTTCGAGGTCCCCGCCGGCTGCAAGTGCGGCGCCGACCTGCCCGACGCCGTCTGCCCCAAATGCGGAGCGAAGTTTGAAAAGGACGGCTTTGCCATCCCCTTCGAGACCTTCCTGGGCTTCGGCGGCGACAAGGTGCCGGACATCGACCTCAACTTCTCCGGCGAGTACCAGGCCAAGGCCCACGCCTACTGTGTGGAGATGTTCGGCAAGTCCCACGTCTTCCGCGCCGGCACCATCGGCG
>JAEEGL011576135.1_pt1 | contig 11800 bp, 1 predicted proteins | sample 9134231 | NCBI WGS metagenome assembly JAEEGL01 (sample SAMN16246548, study PRJNA631951) | gut metagenome | biome: gut microbiome; feature: rumen; material: fiber-attached | host: Bos | place: Iran: Karaj | collected 2018-10 | reverse complement strand
TAATTCTTCTCCGGTATAACCGGTAATTCCAATTATTCCAACTCTAATCATTTTATACACTTCCTTTTCAATTATTTATGTTTTTATATCCCGATAATTTTACAAAATTTTAAATTGTTTTTATACAATAAAAAATCAACGGCCGACATTTTAAACGACCGTTGATTTTTGTTCTTATTAAAAACTATGCTGCCGCCAAGATACTCTTTACTGCCATTATAGGAATATCCAATTTTTCTGCCGAACTTGCTGTTATTAAACTGCCTTCTAACAATGCAATGATATTTCCAAGATTTGTAATCGTATTTCCTTCGTCATTAGGAGTTATTTCTTTTATTGCTGTCTTGTTTTCTATTATTGATTTTATAACACCTTTATTTAAAGTTATTTTTATTTCATTAAATAATTCTTCAACTCTTTGATTTGTATCCGGTCTCATTTTTACCAAAGAGTCTAAATCCAATATTTCTTTTGACATAAGAAGTTGTGTAATTATTATTCTTGCATATTGTCTGTACTCTTTATAATCTTTTCCTAAATATTCTTTTCTCAATTCATCGCGCTTTTCACGTTGTTTATCAGGTGTTAAATTTTCGTATTTGTTTTCCCATTGAGCTAAAATCACACTATCTATTATTTGATTTACAGCTCCTCTTATTGTACCGATGGCCTCAAAATAATTTCCTCTGGTCATTTGAGTTTGTACTCTCATTCGTATTACAGATGGCATTTGTTGATACAAAGGATTTTTTTCAATATTTTTCAGTAATTCTTTTGCTGTTTCATCTTCCGTTACTTCAGTTGTTAATATTATTCTTATGATATTATCTTTGTTTTTCAAATCTTTCAAAGAATTCAATAATTTTTCTCTTACATTTTTTATTTCTTGTCTAAAGTCTTCACCAAAATTATAATCACTTACTGCTGCATTTTCTTCGCTTATTCTCTGTTCCGGGCTTTTCGGCTTTAACAATTCATTCATTGTTCCAAACATACTTTTAAATATATCTGCTAAATTATCCCTTAAATCTTTCAATTGTTCTCCTTCCTTTTCACTACACAATATATTAACAACTTTTCCACTGGATAACATTTTCCCTAGATCACTATTTTTTATTTCTCCATATCCTATAGCATATTTTCCCGTCATTGTTCCTACTTGACCGGCAGTCACTATCGGTATTATTCCGTTATCCGTGTATATTCTGTTTGCATCAAGTCCTTTCGCAGTTGCCATGTCTACATACATTTGAGTTTCTATATGCAATGTTCCATCCGTATTTCCAGCTGCTAAATCTTCTAATATTTCCAAATCTGTTTTGGTTGCTTTTTCAAGAATTGCTCCATCTAATTTAAAATCAGAGTTCCCAAAAGCGTCTCTTATTTCATTAGTATTTTGTCCTCTTAATAAGAATCTAAAACCTCTTCTGCGCAGTTCATTTATTTCAGTAATATGTTGACTATCTAATTGACTCGCGCTTAGTATTATTGTAGTTGGAGACATTCCCTTACATTTGTTTTCAAGACTGCCAAAATCACCCATATCCGACAAATCCAAACTTGCTTCCACTTCCGCTCTTTGTATCCCGTCTATAGCTGCATTTGCAATTCTGTTTTGTATATTTATTAACGATTGCTTTACTCCTAAATTAGTTCCAACCTCTCCATCCTCGGCAAAAGCTATTACTTGTTCACTTGTAAACTTTAAATCTTTCCTACCCTCACTATATGCTGCCGCTATCAATTCCTTTATTTTTTCTCTATCTAAATTTATACCCTGTTTTGAATATACAAGAAGTTCATTGCTACTTGAATCAAAAGCCATTCTGATTTTAGCTTGTTCGTTTATTAACGAACCGCCTCTTCGTATAGCCTCTGCTTCCTCTATTATTCTTAATTTAACTATATTTATTCCAGCACTTTTTGCTGCTTCTATTAATTCTTCATTTAGCTCAGTATTATAATCTACTATTATATTCTTCCCCTCCATTTTCATAGCTTTATTAGTATCGAATATTTGAGAAACTAAAGACAAAGATAATCCTACAGGGATAATTCTGTCTACTAACAATTTGAACCATTCTCCATATTTTTTATCTGCTTTTAAATTATCTATCTGCTCTTCACTTACAAGTACTATTTCTCCTTTCTTTATTTCATACAATTGATTATTCAAGTTCATATATTTTTTACCATTCGCATCAAATATTTCAACATTTTGTATTTCTACCAACTCATTATTATCCATCATTTCGTACACTTTGTTATCTGAATATAAACACCTACTTTCGCCGGCAACAAATTCTATTGTTGTTGGTTCTTGTTGCTGCTGTTCATCCAAGTTCATTTCCGTTAGAAGATTTTCTCTATAAAACTTTGCCAAATCATCTATACTTGTAGTTTCTTTAGTAATTTCATCAAAATAGTCGTAAGTATCGAAAACAAACTCAACATATTTTAAACTTTCAGGATGCTGCTTTAACCACATTATTTCTTCGGTAGTAATTCCAAAGCCATAAGGGGTTTCTTCATTTCTCTTATATTGTTGTAAATTCGGATTATCTTCAAAGTATCTTTTTGATTTTTCAGCAGCTTCTTCTCTGTTTATTCCAAAAATTTCCGACTGAACAAATATTCTTATTTTTGTTCCTGTCAACTTACTATCGGCAACTAAATGACTCATATGATCTTCTATGTTATTGATACTTGATGTTTTATTATAAATACCATCATAAAAAGAATAATAATCCTCCCATGGCATCAATTTGGTTTCTTCCGATATAGCAGTAATAATATTTCTGCCGGAAAGGCCCAAAGAAAATCCATTCAAGTTTTTAAAAGCTCTATATCTTTTAGATATCAAGCTTAATATTATGTCTTTTAATTTTCCAAATACATTTTGAGAGTCCCGCTCATTTACTCCACGACTAAAGCCTTCAATTGTAGAAACTGTTGCGCCATTCTTTGCTGCATAAGAAAGGAAATCTCCATCATAAAGGGTGTCTATTCCACTTCTTTTAACGCTTTCAAAAAGTCTTTCCTCTTCGGATTTATCCCGTGATTCTACATAAGAATACATTCCTTTGTACTTTACATTGAAAAAATCTTTTAAAGCTTTAATCATATTTCCATCATTACTGGAAAGGTTTCCATCTTTAAAATAATGTAACAATATCCTTTTCAGAACATCCAACGTTTCATTGTTGACACTAATTTTTTCTCTATCAAGGAAAGAATCTATTTCTGTTACTATATTGAAAATTCTAACAGCCAAAGAACTGTCTTTGTCAATCAATTCAGAAAATTTGAAATCAGAAAGAATTTTTCCTGTATAAGCTTTAATATTCTCTATCGTTATGGTTGGATTCTTCTTTGCAATCACCAACAAATTTTTAGCATAAACTATTTGAAAACTATCCAATTGTGAAAGAATATATTCTTTTACACTATCATTTTGTAATTGCTGTACTTCTTTCTTTAATTCATCTATGCCAGTTTTTATAAGAATCCTTGCACTTTCAATATCTATTTTTCCCAACAAATAATATTCTATTACTTTTATTATATATTCATCTTCTTTCGTTCTCTCTACAAATTCACTCACCATATATTCTGTAGCAGAGATATTTTCTTTTATTATACTATTTGAATTCGCTCTTATAAAATCGTTTAGCCTTTCTGCTATTTGTTTTCCTCGTTTTGATTTTATCATAGCTAGACTTATCAACTCAATTTCAGTTTGTTCTTGTTGCTGAGCCGTTTGTTCAACTTGCGGAGCTGCTTCCGGTTTTGTTTCAACCTGCGGTGATGTTTGTTGCTGCTCAACTTCTTTTGGTGCTTCGGTTCCTTTTCTTCCTATGGATACTTTATAATATGTTTCTCCATTAATATCTTCTTCTCCTATTGTGGAATCTAAAATATCTTTATACTCTCCTTGGAGATATGTAGAATAAAATTGATGTGTGCCTCCAAATAAGTTTGTTCTTGTAGCAAAATAAGACATCTTCCTATATTTTTTTTGACTTCTCAGATAATCAGCTCTTTTTTCAACTTTGTTATAAACATCAAAATGATTCAATGCTTCGTTAAACTGTATGTATATGGGGGTGTTTGGATTTAATAAATTACCATGAAGGAATGCATTTTTTAAAGTTTCTTTTAAACAATGCGCTAATTGATCATCTCCGTTTAATAATTCAGGGGTTATAGAATTAAGCAGATTGGAAATATAAATATATAATGCATCTATTTGTTCACTTGTTAATTCCGTTACATCATATCCCAAATAATATGGATATACCACCAATGATTTTTGTTTCAATTCTTGTTCTAATTTTTCCTTTTCTTCTGACGCTTTTTCCCCTTTTAGTTCTCCCAACCTTTTTAATTTTTTTATCAAATCTTCCAAGCTTAATGCATTTTTCGGTAAATTTGACCTTTTTATTTCAGCTACAATCTCTTTAGCATTATCAAAGCTTACAAAAGGAGATATTGATTTGGCACCATTTCTCTCTTTGTTTTGTACTGTGATGTAGCGTTTACCTGTATCTTTGTTTGTATCTATTGTTATATTAATGTTGAATTGTGAGTTTATTTCATCAAGTGTTAAGTTTTTACCTTTCATATCTACAACTGTTCCGTCCGGCAACATTTGGTAAAGAACGGAAATGTGAACACTCTCTTCTTCCGACATGGCAGCAAATAAAATAGTTGCAATACTGCCATCCGATTGTTCTACATGCAAAACGCAATTACCGGTGTGTTTTTCAAGTAAGTCCTTAACACTAATAGTTCTAACAGCATTTCTTCTTTCTTGTTGCCTTGTTTTTCGTTCTTCTAATTGTTTTTCAATATCATCGCTTTGAAATGCGCCTGCCGCATAAAAATCCGTACCGCCTATTGTTACTTTTCCTTGGATTAAATTTTGAATGATACCATCACTTTCCGCTTTACGTATATGAGACAATCCTTCATGTGCTCCGCTTAGCCCGACCATTGTAGCAAGAACAAATCTCAATTTTGATTCACTGTCTGCTTTCTCATGATAAACATTATATACGGTAAATCCGTATTTACCTTTTTCATTTCTACCATATTTTATATATATCGGTTTGGAAAGATCCGCAAAATTGCCATGAACAATTGCATTTTTGACAAACTCTAACAATATTAATGTTCCAAAAGTTTGTACCTCATCATATTCTTTTTCTTTGTTTTTACTTTTAAAAGAAGGAAACCATGTCCACCCAAATAATTCTTTTAGGGCTACTGCAAACTGGAAATATAAAGAAAACAACTGTTTTATATTTGTTGTATCGTAGGCATTTGAAAAAGGATATATTACCAACAACTTATCTTCTGTCTGACCGGCTTCTCCTTCTTTCATTAATTTTCCTATTTTCTCTCGAATTTGTTCCGAAGGCTCATCCATAAAAACAGTTTCAATATTGTCACCTTTAATATTAAGTCCTTCTTTTAACGACTCTAAATATTTTCTTTCACTTCCATATTCATCTCGATCAACTATAGATTTCCCTTTTAGTCTTGAAATAGTATCCAACATATTTTCTCGTTTAATTATATCTATGCTTGTATCCGGCTCATTACTTTTAACCCTAATACTATTCCCGAAAACATTTATTTTTACATTAAGAAAACTTTCTATATCTTCAATAGTCATATTTTGTGAACTATTCTCGGTAAAAAAATCATTTGTTTCTACATTATTTATTTTTCCATTAATAGAAGTGACATAAATTGTACTGTTCCTTGGGTTAAATGTTAATGAATATTGCCCATTTTCACCTTTATCTATTAGGATAAAAATATTACCTTTATCTTTGTTGAATACAGTCATTGCTTGAGATTTTCTTGAACCAAACAATTTTGAAAACATTATTTTGGATACCAAACCGGAAACTAACAAAGCAATTGAACCCCAAAAAGCAAATAGTGGTAAATTTTGTCTTGAAGCTTTTACCGCTTGTTGTGTTGGCGTTTCTTGCTCAACAGGCTGTTGTTGAGAAACTTCTTCTTTTTGTTCAACTACCGATTCCTGTGTTTCCACAATTTCCTGTTGACCGACTTGTTGTTGTGTTTCATCTTGAGTATCTTTTTCGTATTTGCTTTCTAATTTTATATTTTCTTTCATATTCACTTCACCGGCTCTAGGTCCATTTTCATATCCACCTTCGTCTATTATTGCATAAATTCCTCTTTTATTACTGTTAGTATCAATTATTTCTATCATAACTATATCATACTTGCCGTCTTCAGATTTCACTCCTTCAATAACATCTCTATAATATAAATCATTAAAAGATACATTTTCTCCATTCTTTATAAAAGGCTTTACCACAGTTCCTTGGTTTTGTGTAATTCTTTTCAGTCCATAAGCTCTCATCCATTTTCGAGCATAATTTTCATATACTTCTTCAAAAGTAATATCATACTCGGAATCTTGAGCAAATTTATCGAACATTTGTCTTAAATATTCTTTAAATGGTCCAACCTCTTCTGTTTCGTCTTCAAAATTTGAAAAATTAGCAACTCCGAAAGTTAAAGCTATATATCCGTTTCTTGTTGCCTCATACTCATCCTGCAATTTTGACATTAAACCGGCATCTACTTTATCTTTATTTACAAGATGTGTTATTTCATGCACAAGTGTTGAAAATATTTGATGTTCGAGAATGAAAGTATCATCATCATTATAATTGACCGGAATTATAATAAAATCTTTTCTTTCTCCATTTATTTCTACAGAATGTGCACAAGCACTTCCCAAAAGATTTGGATCCTTAGAATCCATTTTCATAAAAATTATTTCCGGAACATAGTTATAACCTTCTACAGATTTTAAAGTACTTAATACTCTACCCATATCATTTTGAAAGAAGGCACTAACGTCTTTAGATCGTTCAAGGGAATATCTTAGATAATAATCTTTATCCTTAGGAGCAAACATAGAATTATTTTCGCCAAAGCTACTATAAAGTTGATCTAACATTTCATCGGAAGCTAAAATCTGTTCAATATTTGGTGTAGAATATATGATTGTTTGTTCCTCTTGAGCGGAAGGTTCCTCTTGAACGGAAACGATAGCAGTTTCTTGGGCAGGTAGAGAAGTTTGTTCCATAGCAATTGCACTAGAAGAAACCCCTATCAGAGACAATGAAATAATCAAAACCATCAAAGCCTTTTTAAAAATATTTCTTATTCCTGTTTTCTTTTGCTGTTCTTCGGTAGTTTCTGTTTTTTTGTCGGATAATTTTTCTCCTCTCGAAAATATTCTTTCAAAATCGGAGACAGCCATCACATGTATACTATTACCTTTTTTTATAACAATTTCATTAGGATGTATAGTCACTCTACCTTTATCTGTTTGAACTATCGTTCTCGGTTCCAAGGAACAAACCTCAAATTTATTCTCAGTATTTTCACTTATTTCCTCAAAATTACCTTTCTTCGCATCTCCATATATATATTCAAAATCCTGTTTTGGCATAAATCCAACCGAGCCGTCTTCATAAATAACAAACATAGGATCTATTATATAATCATCTACATCGGTTCTAAATCTGTCGGTTATACCATCAACACCTTTGCTCAAAACAAATTTAGTATATTGTTTTGAACTATCAGAATCTTTTAGTTTATAAACTCTTCTTGTAGTTGTTCCCCTTACGGCTTCTATTTCTTCTTCCTCTTCAACTTTCACAACATACCCATTACGTACGGCATACTGTAAATCAAAAGCTCTTTTTATTTTTGCACTGGTTACAGGTTCTTTTTCAGGAGTTATATCCGAGTGAGTAAGTGCCTTCTTAAAGAAAGACTGTTCTTCAAGGAAACTGATAATTTTACTTGCAACTTTTTCAGCTGCACTTTTATATACATTTTCTTCATTTGCATCTTCACCATGTTCATCTTCCATATCAAAAATATGAATTTGTGATTTATGCAAGTCTTCTTCTGTGATAAAACTCCTTCCTTGTTCTTCTTCCAACTTTTTCCTCAGTTCACCAAATTCTGTCAACAAATATTTTGTTAATTCTATTAAATCAGCATGTTTTTCTTTGTCTGCTAATATTTTTTCTTTTAACAAATAATAAAATATCTTCTGTTGTCCCAAGGAGTCCGCAATCTTATCAATCTCATTTTCTAAATCAATTATTTCCTTTGTTGTCTTATCGCCATTTTTACCTCTTAATTCGGCCAATTGTTTTTTCTTTTCTTCTAATTGTGAGAACATATCTTTTTCTTCGTCTGTAAATTCAAGTTCCGGTAAATTAATAACAATATCACCATTTTCACCAATCGAAATTGCATTTTTATTTAATAATTCAATTATATTTAAAATAAATTGAACCGCATTGCCTACAGCATATTCAGAATTTAAATCCAATAAATTTTTATGATCTATCGCCGGAGCTTGAGATTGTCTTGCCAATGTTCTGCTATTTATTAAAAAGACCTCATTTCCGGCAGCTCTTGCATTCTTCAAATCTTTTTTTATTGCAACATTTCCTCCGCCAATTATGACTGCTACATTTGAAGAAGTAGTATTATTTGCTTTTGCAACGGATTGTGAATATATATCACCATTTTCTGCAACAAACTTGAAAGCGGTTAAAAAATCTTCTAAATTTGTCCCATTTTTTAATAAGGCTTCTTTATCTATCTTTCCGACCAGTTCTTGTATTCTTTTATAATCTGCTGAACCCGGATATTTTTTAGGATCAACGTACTTTAAATAATCTACCGCAGTAACATATACCATTAATGCATCATACATTTGAGCAACGACTGTGGATATGGCATCTATGCTATCTTTATCGGTTGTCATACTTGAAATAATACCCAACCTATTTCTTCCAAGTTTTTGACCGAGCTGATTAGCAAAAGATGCAGCAAAAGAAAGGGCTATTTTACCATAGTCACCTTTAGCAGCAGAATTTCCTATAAAGCTAACGAACACTTCTATCTCGGAAAAAACTTCTTCCAAAACGGATTTAACACCTTCTTCATCTTTTGGCTCAAAAATCGTTAATAATTTTTTCTTTAATGTCCAATATTCTTCCAATTCTTCAAGGCTTAAACTTTCTATTTTTTTACCTTCAAAATCTCTTTGTATTTTATTAAACACTTCTTTACTTTCTTCTCTTATATCTTTCAACAATTTTGAATCAAAGAACGAAAGGTTTACGGCATTTATTTTTCTAATCAACTCTTGCTTTCGCAAGTAGTTTTCTTGAGATCTAAATTTATCTGTTGCTTTTAAAAATACTCTCCTTATTTTTCGTTTTGAGCTTCGCATTCTCTTACTAAATCCTTTTGAATTCATATCCTTTTCAGCTTCTTTTAGCACATTTTTTATGTAACCGACTTGGCCTGTTGTTAAAACATCTTTTAAATCCTCTAAATCAACATACTGCTTTAATTCACGATTTACTTTTCCACCATTTACTTTCTCCAGAAAATCTATAAAATTGTCATCATCGGAATCCAAGAATTTATTCTCTTCTATTGCTCTTCTTAATTCTGCCATCTGCCTAGCTATTGCTTTTTCTTCATTGGTAAGTTTTTTAACATCCATTATATCTATTTCTTCTGCCCTATTCGGGAAAAGTTCTTTTGCTATACTTTTTCCGAAAGCCATAACCGCAGCCTTTACCCTAATATCTTCGGAATATGCAGAAAATGGTAATGTCGCTAATGTTTGGAAAGAGATTTTGCTTTGTTCTTTTGCTATTTCGTAATATGTATCTTCAGCAAGTTTTACTCCGTCAGTAACATTCGGCGTTATAACTATATAACTTACTCCATGATTTTTTAATATTTCTGTTACTGTTTGCGAATGGAAACCTCCGGTTATTACAATATCTACTTCTTTTACAGCTTTCATGTTGTCTATTATTTTATTTACATCATCTTTGGATTCTATTTCATTTTCGATTTTACCTAACACACTTTCTTTCGTAAACATATTATCGGTAAAATATATGTTTCTATCTGTATTTATTTTATAGAACTTATCGGCTTCAGCGATGTATTCGTCCAATAAATCTAACACTTTATTGTCTACATATTTATTCCACAATAGCCTAAATGTATCTATATTTTCTTTGTAATATTCATAGTCATCCGATGTAATTTTACTACTAACATAATCTTTTAAATATTTCTCAAAATTTGTAAGAAAGACAACTTCTCTTTGTGCTTTTGTTTCTGAAAATTTTGTATTTATTTCTTCTGTCAATTTTTTTTCTTCAATTATCAATTTCAACGGATTTATTTTTTGGCTAAATTCTATATAACTGAAATAGTTATCTAAATTAGGGAAATTTACGGTTAAGTCCAAGCCCAATTCTCTGCTTATTCTTACTATATACCCATACAATTTATCAATCTTTGAAAAATTCTCCGTATTATCTACTAACATTTGATATGCAGAATTAGCTAAATTTTCTCTTAACAATAGAATTAAATTTTGCAATTCGGTAGTTATTTTCGAATAGTCCAAATTCTTTTGCATTTCCAAAAGAGTCATATAAGTAAATGTGTTTTCATATTTACTTAAATCTATTCCTAACTTATCCGTATGTTTGAGTAACAAAGCATAATATTTCTGAGGAGAAATTGTGCCTTCTCTATAATTTTTTGAAAGTTCTTCCAACTTATATTGTCTTTTTGTGTAATATTGTTTTTTTAGTTTGAACAAGGATTCGTCTATAGCCTTTAATATTAAATTTATCTTTTCTTGATTTTCTATTATCTCACCAAATCTTTTTAAATTTTCCAAATACGGAATTTTTTCTTCTAACCCTGTTATTATTTCTGTCTTTCCGCTCATTATACTATAGTATTCCGCACCGGTTAGTCTTCCCGTTTCCAACATCTTTTCTAAAATTTCACCTTTCTTTGCATTGGCTAATCTATCCGCTATCCACTTCGTACTAAGTTGTCCGTAAACACCTTCCAAATAAACATTTTTTACACCGAAACTTTTGTCAAATATTTCTATTATATTACTTATATTTTTTTGAACTTTCGGATGGCAATGCAAATCTTGTATATTTACTATTACTCTATCGGTTCCTGCATAATGTGAATCGGTTATTTGACCATAGTTGTATGGTAACATGAAATCTTTGAATATTTGTTTATATTTCGCTGTCGCTTCTTCATTTGTCATAGCATTGGCCGTAGTGGGACCTATAACAAAAGATACCAACAAACAAAGTGCCGTTATGACACTTATAATCTTTTTAGTTTTTATAAAAATTTTCATATTACCTCCAATAAAAAAAGCTTGTATTGTTTTTACACAATACAAGCCCTTTCTATATACATTTTATTATAATCAACTGATATAGATCTCGGTAAAACGTTAAATAATATTTTGGTTAATAACAGCAGAAAAACACTTAACAACCAAAACGGTATTTTTAACGGATATTCTATTTCTTTACTCAAATAATTTGTTATGAGTAAAATATCACTATTAAGACTATTAAAATTAAGATTGGAATTAGACATTATTTCAGATATTATTGAAGGCATTAAGAACTCGCTTATCTTATTAAAGTCTTTTTTGTCGGTATCTTTCTTATTATTTTGTTTCTTATTGCCATTCATCTTTTGTGAAAGCATATTGGCTATTATATCATCCGAAAATGTTTTCACGGCAAAAAAATGTTCAAATATGCTCGACTTAACAACGTCCGTATTGCTGATGTTTGTTATTGTCAAAGACATAAAATTAAACATCAAAAAAAGCACAACAAAAAGTGATAAT
>JAEEGL016747407.1_pt1 | contig 11801 bp, 10 predicted proteins | sample 9134231 | NCBI WGS metagenome assembly JAEEGL01 (sample SAMN16246548, study PRJNA631951) | gut metagenome | biome: gut microbiome; feature: rumen; material: fiber-attached | host: Bos | place: Iran: Karaj | collected 2018-10 | reverse complement strand
GCTTTTCAGCGACAGCTTCATTATTATATGAAAACCGATACCCCAGGTCAACACTTTTTTGAAACTTTTTTGAAAAAATTTTGTGCTTTTAATTGAGTAACTCCGGGGCCGGCTCATCATCGATATCACTCTCATATTTCGAAGCATTTTCTCTTTCAGTATATGGCCCTGCAGACACCTCGCTGACCATTGCAAGCGGCTCCCACGTCGTATACGGCGGATACCTGAGCAGATACTTTTTATATGCCCTTTTAATACTCAGCAGCGCATTCTTTCCCAGGGTTACAGATTGGCCCGAGCTGAAATTGACTGAGTAACTGGTTATACTGCTTACATGATCGAGGTTTATGATCATGCGTTTTATTGGTCTGTAAAAGGCCCTCTCTGCCAGAGATTCTGCTATGGTGTTGAGTGAGCCGTAGAAAGTGTAGTCCTTGGCTGCTGTTATCACATGTATCTTACGGCCGTCCTGCTCAAGTATCTCAATGTCATCTATCCTTATCTTTGCATAGTTGCTCGAGCTGATCACAGAAATATACTCCGGAAGAGCGTAGCGGCGTTTCTTCTGATAGTCATATTTTTGCATGATATCCCTCCTATATATATTTAGAAGCGTATTTCAGGATCATGATCCGATCTTATTCTTAGGCCCTAAATATAATATGGCACATTACATGACAAAATTGGCAAACAAAAATCCGCAAAAAACCGCCAAAAACCGCACTCTATTTTTGTTGAAAACAAATTGTCAACTGTGCTAAAATCTCTCTCGTAGAGTAAATATCAAGCGTTAAGTGTCCCTGGGATGGGATGTTGCCCGGGAACGAAAACATTCGATGTTGCGGTTTGATATTGCATCCGCTACTGCAGATCAATAAAAAGCAAGAGTCAGCCTCTTGAAACGTAATTGCTGCAGGTGAGCGTTTTTCTTAATGTATTGCAATTACTGGGTTCAGGAGGTTTTTTGTATGAAGAAAACAAAGCTTACAACTGAAGTTGTCATCATTACCGGCTTCATGATCGCACTAGCGGTTGTGCTTTCGAAGCTGGTGTCTATCAACATATCGTTCCTTAGGATCGGCTTCGGATTCCTGCCTATCGCGGTGCTTGGCATCCTGTATGGTCCTGCCATTGCAGCTATAGGATACGGCCTTGCCGATCTTATAGGAGCTTGGCTCTTCCCTACCGGCGCTTTCTTCCCGGGCTTTACGGTCTCCGCCGTGCTTACAGGCCTTATCTTCGGATGGGTACTATATAAAAAGGAAGTAACTTTCTGGAGAGCCCTGCTTGCTTCAGCTCTGGTGTGCCTGATAGTCAATCTGCTGATCAACACCTACTGGCTGACTATTATAATAGGAAAAGGATTCGAGGTGCTGCTTGCATCAAGAGCCGTAAAAGAAATAGTCGCCATCCCGGTGATGGCGATCATAATAGTACTTATCGACAGATATGTACTTAAACACGTAAAGAACAGAAGTATCAGCTGATCACTTCATAGAGACTGTCAGCGTCCTCTTTGCGGACGTTTTCAGGCATAGACAAAACGCGCACTTTGAGCACGTTGGAACCGAAAGTCACGCAGATCTCGTCGCCGGTCTTGAGTTCAAGCCCGGGCTTGGCGATGCGTCCGTTTACTTCGACCCTTCCCTGCTCGCAGGCCTCCTTGGCCACTGTGCGCCTTTTTATTATTCTGGAATTCTTCAGGTATTTATCTAATCTCATAGCTTTATATCAAAAAGAGCGGACAGCCGGCAGGCTATCCGCGTCTCTTTGTTTTCAGTTTAATTACTTGTTGACAGCATCCTTAAGGGACTTGCCTGCCTTGAATACAGGAGCCTTGGAAGCCGGAATGGAGATAACTTTGTCTGGCTTCTGAGGGTTTCTGCCTGTTCTGGCTTTTCTGCTTCTTGTCTCAAATGTTCCGAAACCGATCAGTCTTACGCTGTCGCCTGCAACGAGTGCTTCTTCGATTGTTCCGAGTACTGCGTCCAGAGCAAGCTCTGCGTCTTTCTTCTTGAAACCAGTCTTATCTGCAACCTTTGCAACCAAATCTGCTTTATTCATAATTGTTCCTCCTAAATAAAGTGATATCAAATACTATGTACATTATATGTATCAATATATAGTATGTCAACCATAAAATCGTTGAAAATATAGGGTTTTTGCCCTATTTTGCCACCTTCAGCCTGACTGCCAGCCTGTATATAAGGTCGCCTTTCGGTATGAGCTCGATCTCGTCTTTTGTGACTGCTCCGGTCAGGAATGCGCTCACGAAATAGACCGCTGCAGCAAACATTACCGAAACGAGTGTCGATACCGCGTTGCTTGACGTGATCAGGAACAGCAGCTTGTATGAAACAATGGCTGCCGCGCCCATTATCAGAGCCGCTACAAGCGGTCTGAAGAATATGCTCTTCATGTCAAGCGAGACATTTGTATACTTTTTGAGCGCGCGGAAGTTGAGTATGCCTGCCGTTACGTAAGCCAGTACCGAGCCGATGGCCGCGCCGTTGATATTCACAGCCGGTATGCCCAGCAGTATGTACGAGGAGACAGCCTTTACTATGGCGCCGATAAACAGGTTGTATACAGGGAGCATCATCTTTCCTATTCCCTGCAGGCACGACTGGAGCGTACGCATTATCGAAAGAGTGATTATCGACAAAGCGAGTATCTGAAGAGCCGGGACCGCCAGCAGCGCTTCATCATACTTTCTGTAGTAAAGCATAGTCAGGATCGGCTTTGCCAGAACGATAAGTCCTATCGCGCACGGATAAGTGATTATCATCATGGTCTTGAGACCGGTCTTTATGTGGTCATCCATGTCTTTCTTGTTATTAAGCGTGAAAGCTGTGGTGACCGCAGGCATAAGGCTGATACAGATTGCGTCGATAAAGATGTTAGGCAGGTTGATGATAGGATCGCAGAATCCTCCCATCAGGCCGTACAGCTTCTTTGCCATGACCGGATCCCATCCTGTCGCAAGGAGCCTTCTGACAATGATGCCTGCATCGATGTTGAACATTATAGGCATCACGGACGCGCCTATTGTTATAGGAATAAGGAAGGCAAACAGTTCCTTAAGGCGTTTTTTATCGGTCTCAGCTTTTACGACAGATCCCTCAAGGAGCTTGCTGCGCGGTTCCTTATCGCGCGCATAGATCACCGCCATCGCAACAAGAGCAGCTATGATACCGGCAGAAGCGCCGAATGTAGCTCCCGCTGCCGCGTACTGAAGGTTTGTCTTGTAGAACATGTACGCAAGCGTCAGTCCTACTGCTACTCTCATCATCTGTTCTATGACTTCAGTGATGCCTGTAGGCTTCATGTTCTGTCTGCCCTGATAGTAACCTCTCATAGAAGCGACTACAGGAGTAAAGAGCAGCGCCACGGATATGGCTTTCATGGATGCTTCTGCGCCCGGGTTCTTATAGGCTGATGCTATCGCTCCCGCTCCAAAGAACATGACGACGAACGATATGATTCCCAGCGCCCATGAAACCTTCATTGCAAGCTTGTACGACTTGTGAGCGTTGAGGAAATCGCCCTCGGCTATTCTGGATGATACCATCCTTGATATCGCCACCGGGAAGCCAGCTGTCGCTATTACGAACAGAAGATTATAAACAGCGTATGCAGCGCTGTAATAAGCTTGCCCTTCCGCGCCGATCATGTTGGTCAGCGGTATCCTGAAGATGGCACCGAAAATCTTGCTCACTATACCGGCTATTACCAGTATGGTGGCACCTTTCATCAGAAGCGCGGATGTCTGCTGCCCTTCCTTCTTTTCTTCGTTATCTCTTGTATCTTCTTCTCTCATCTACAGTTTTTTAAGTATCTCCGCTTTGGCGTTCTCGGCCTCAGCGCATGTCTTTTCTATATCTATGAATGTATATTCGCCGTCCCTGTAAAGAGTCATGCCGTCACACATCGTGAGACACACGTCCTTTCCGTCAGCAGAATATATCAGTCCGTTTGCGATGTCGTCACAGGCTGTCCAGTTAGGACCGCTCTTGTCAACGACTATCAGGTCTGCCTTGAAGCCTTCCTTCACAAGTCCGCAGTCTTCGCGTCCCTGGGAGAGCGCTCCGGCTCTTGTGGCGCTTCTGAGCACCTGCTGAGGAGTCATCGTCGCAGGATCCATCGAAGTCACCTTGCCGGTAAGCGCGAAGAACTTCATCTCCTCAAAGAAGTTGAGGCTGTTGTTGCTCGCAACGCTGTCTGTACCGATCGCCACGTTGATGCCCTTTTTATACATAGGAGGCACATTGCACATGCCGCTTGCCAGTTTCATGTTGCTGCATGGATTGCTGGCTACGGTCACGCCTTTTTCCTTAAAGATGTCCAGATCGCTGTCTGCTACCCATGTGCAGTGAGCTGCCGTACAAGGTACGTCGAACATTCCGGCTTCGAGGAATACTTCAGCAGGAGTCTTTCCATACTTTTCGATGCAGTTTTTGTGCTCGCTCTCCGTCTCTGACAGATGTACATGCGTCCTGACATCATAGTGCTTGGCCATGTCGGCGATCGCCTTTATCATCTCGAAGTCGTTAGTATACTCGGCATGAGCGCTCGCGTCAACAAGGATGCGGCCGTCCTCAAATCCGTAATACATCTCTATGGCCTGAGCCGCCTCCTTCAAAGAAGCGCTCTCTGATACAGGTGTCCCGAAGTTGGTGACAGCCCGCGAGATATTTGTCTTTACGCCAGAGTGAACGACTGCTCTCACCATGTCATCTATAAAATAGTACATGTCGGTTGTCGAGACTATGCCGAATCTTATCGATTCCGCCATGGTAAGCATCGTTGCCCAGTACACGGCTTCGCTGTAAAGCTTGTCCTCGAACGGGAAGATCCTGTCGTTGAGCCATCTGTCGAGAGGCAGGTTCTCTCCGTAGCCTCTCATGAGGCTCATCGGGGAATGTCCGTGTGCGTTGTAGAACGCCGGCATGAGCACTTTTCCCCTGCCGTCGTATGTCTCAAAGAACACCTCCTCGTTTTCAGGAGGCTTGCTGTCTATGTACACGATCCTGTGGCAGTTGGTGCCCACATACATGTTTTCTTTATATTCGAAATTCTCGTCAATGAGTCCTATGTTCTTAAAAAGCATTTTCAACCCCTTTGGTGCCTTTCAAAATCGACTTATTATACGGTATTAACATACCGATGTGAATAGACCTAAACACTTATTTCTATTGTTCAAACTGCTTCGAGTCCTCTTTGGCTGCTCTTAAGAACCTCATGAGTCCAAGCAGCTTCTCCGTTTCTATAGTCTTTCCGCTGTGATACTGAAGCATGGTCACCCTTCCGTCTGAAAGCGCCACCTGTTCTCCGTATTCGGACTTGGCCATTACAAAGACGTACGGATGCACTTTGACATTGTCCGCAAACCTTATCTGAGTCCATCTTTCCTTTTTACTGATGTTTGAAACACCTAGGTATTCCGCGTGAGCCCTTATCTCCGCAACGTTGATAAGGCTGATCGCTTCATCAGGGAGATCTCCGTATCTGTCTGTGAGCTCATCAATGACGTCCATTGCGTCTTCGCTGTCGAGTATGCCCACGATGCGGCGGTAAGCCTCGAGCCTGAGTGACTCATCCGGTATGTAGGACGCAGGGATGGAAGCTTTCAGAGGAAGGTCGATGGTGATGTCTGCTCTTGATTCTCCTACATCTTCGCCTTTCAGCTGTCTGACCGCCCTGTCTATTTCCTTGCAGTAGAGTTCATATCCTATGCTCTCTATGTGTCCGCTCTGCGCCTCGCCGAGTATGTTGCCGGCGCCTCTTAGCTCAAGGTCTCTCATCGCCAGCTTGAATCCCGCGCCAAATTCCGTGAATTCCCTTATCGCCGCCAGTCTCTTGCGGGCTATATCTGTCAGCACCTTGCCCGGCTGGTACATCAGATATGCATATGCCAGCCTGCTTGATCTGCCGACCCTGCCCCTCAGCTGGTACAGCTGCGCCAGGCCAAACCTGTCGGCATTGAGTATTATCATCGTATTGGCATTAGGTATGTCGATGCCGTTCTCGATTATCGTAGTGGCTACCAGCACATTTATGCGCCCCTCTATGAAGTCGAGCATGGTATTCTCCAGCACTTCTTCGTTCATACGCCCGTGACCGACACCAACTATCGCTTCAGGGACCAGCCTCTTGACCGTTTCCGCGACTGTTGAAATACCCGTGATCCTGTTGTTGACTACAAATACCTGTCCGCCTCTGGCAAGTTCGCGCGTAATGGCATCGCGCAGTATCTCCTCTTCGTAAGGAGTCACGTATGTGCGCACAGGGAATCTGTCTCCCGGCGGCTCTTCTATGAGGCTTATATCTTTTATTCCGGTGAGTGACATGTTGAGCGTGCGTGGTATCGGTGTGGCCGAGAGCGTAAGCACGTCTATGTTGCTCCTGAGCTCTTTTATCTTCTCCTTGTGGCGGACACCAAAGCGCTGCTCCTCGTCGACTACCAGCAGTCCGAGATCTTTGAAAGTGATGTCATCCGAAAGCAGTCTGTGAGTGCCTATTACAAGATCCACCCTGCCGCTCTTTATGCCTTTTACCGTTGCCGTCTGCGCTGCCTTTGATCTGAACCTTGACAGTTCTTCTATCTCAAACGGGAAGTTGTCGAAGCGCTCTCTCAGGTTGTGATAGTGCTGATTGACCAGAAGAGTCGTAGGCGCGAGTATCGCCGCCTGCTTGCCTTCGGATATGCACTTGAACACAGCCCTCGCGGCCACTTCCGTTTTGCCGTATCCTACGTCACCGCAAAGCAGCCTGTCCATAGGGAGAGGCCTTTGCATGTCGGCTTTGATCTCGGCAGTCGCTCTGAGCTGATCGTCAGTTTCGGCATATGGGAAGGCATCCTCAAATTCAGTCTGCCATACTGTATCTTCTCCAAAGGCATAGCCTCCCTCTGCCTGGCGCTTTGCATAGAGGCGCACAAGATCCTCGGCTATCTCCATTATGGCTTTTCTGGCGCGCTCCCTGGTGCGCTTCCAGCTGCCTCCGGACAATCTTGAAAGCGCAGGCGCGTTGCCTGAATTGCCTATATATTTCTGTATCACGTCAAGCTGCTCAGTCGGTACATACAGCATGTCTGATCCGGCGTATCGGATCAGCAGGTAATCTCTGGTCGTACCGTCGGCAGTGACGGGACTTATGCCCTCAAATCTGCCAATGCCGTGAGCTTCATGTACTACATAGTCGCCCGGCTTAAGATCGGAGAAACGTATACTTTCTCTGGAACTCTTTTTCTTCGGTTTCCTCCGCGGCTGCTTCACTGAACCGGCAAAGATATCATTCTCCGAGATATAGCAGACTTTCTCATCATCCATGATGAAGCCGCCCGACAGACTTCCGGAACGGTATGAGATGTCACCGCTCACGTCTGCTATCTCCAGATATTCACGAACCCTCTCATTGCGTTCATCAGATCCGGCAGCGATCACGATCCTGAAACCGGAAGCAGCAAGCCTGCCGACTTCGGACGCGAAAAGCTCTATGTGGCCGTTGAACGGCGCTATCTGTCTGCTCTTTACATTGTCTATCCTGTCGAATCGGTCTGCTCCCGCCACTTTCTCAGGGAACGGAGTGTAGATGTCGATGTCGCGCTTTGATACAATGCCTGCGGCGTCTTTGTATATCTCAAACCACTCATCCTCTGTCCTGTTTTCAGGAATAGAGCTCATTATAGCGGACGGATCAGATACTGCTATAGCGCAGCCGTCGGCGTAGTCCCACAGCCTGCACTTTTCCACGTCGAAGAATTCGATCATGTCCGCATAGATCTGTGAGTTGCCTTCCTGAGCAAACAAGTCTTTCATCCTGCCCCTGTGGCCTTCGACAGCATCTATGCGTCCGTCGCTCACATCAGGGTGCGCGTGTTCTTTCTTATATCTCCTTACCATGCGGTCGTACTCTTTCATTACGGCCGCCAGAGCTTTTTCTTTCTCTTTATTGTCCGGGATGAATTCCGATGCAGGTACTATCGTGACTTCATTCAAAACACCCGTGGACCTCTGCGTCTCCCTGTCATATGTCCTTATGGAGTCGACCTCGTCGTCGAAGAACTCTATCCTGACCGGAGCATCCATCGACGGACTGAATATGTCGAGTATCCCTCCGCGAGATGTGTATTCTCCCGGAGATTCCGTAACATCCGAGGCCTTATATCCCGCATCTGAAAGAGTCCTTCTGAGCTGCTGCGGGTCTTTCCTTTCCCCTGTTTTGAGAGTGGTGAATGTTGATCTGAATCTGACCGGGCTTTCTGTAAGTTTCAGAGCCGCGCTGACAGGAGTTATGACTGCTGTGAGTCCCTTTCCTGTTTCGGTATCCGCCTCATCAGTCGGTTTAGAAGAAAGCGCGGTAAGAGCCTTGATGCGGGTGACGAGCGAGCTTCTGTCACGCACCTCGTAAAGCACCCTTACGTCTTCTTCCTCAGAAAGAACTATAGGATCCAGTTCGGGCATATAAAAAACGAGGTCATCGGCCAGACGAGCCGCCGCTTGTCCGGACGAGACCACCGCCAGAAGTTTTTTCTTCTCCTTTATCTTTTCAGCCAGCAGATAGGCTGTTCTGCTGCCGCTTATACCGCTGTGGTCAATTATCATTCTTTTCTGTCGCTACATGATTGTGCCTGTTCATGGCATTATCCACTCCGATGGTGATTATATCTTTAACAGCAGCTGCAGCTTCGGTCGCCGCCTTCTGCAGCAGCTCGCGCTCAGCCTTAGGGACCTCACCTATGACTCTGTTTACCAGGTCCTCACCTGCTTCAGCCGCGCCTACTCCTATCCTTATGCGCACAAAGTCCTTTGTTCCAAGCTGCTCCACAACGCTTTTCATGCCGTTATGAGTACCGGCTCCGCCTGACTTTCTGATCCTGATGGAACCGCTTGGCAGATCGATGTCATCATATATTACGATGAGGTTCTCAGGGGCCACATTGAAGTACATTGCCGCCTCTCTGACGGCGATGCCGCTTCTGTTCATGTATGTCTCCGGCTTTACAAGGATGACCTTTTTGCCGGCAATGCGTCCCTGTCCTATCAGGGAGTGGAATTTGTTTCTGCGTATCTCAATGTTCTCATCAGAAGAAAGCACATCTATGGCTTTGTAACCCATATTGTGCCTTGTGTCTGCATACTCTTTGCCGGGATTGCCCAGGCCAACTATGACATAGCTGTCCTTTGCAAATCCCGGCTCATTTTTCTGTCTTCTGAAGAATCCCATTGATACTAACCGTTGAACATTACGGATATCGCCTTGTTGGAGTAGACTCTGGAGATCGTCTCCGCAAAGATGTGTCCTGCTGAGAGTACCGTGATCTTCTTGAGCTTCTTCTCCTCAGGGATAGGTATCGTATTCAGCAGCACCATTTCCTTGATAGGGGCTGCCTGGATACGTTCGATCGCAGGTCCCGAAAGAACTGCGTGAGTAGCGCACGCGTATACGCACTTTGCTCCAAGCTCATCCAGCGCCTTCGCGGCGTTGCAGATAGTGCCTGCAGTGTCGATCAGGTCGTCGAGAATGATGCAGTTTTTGCCTTCAACATCACCGATGATGTTCATTATCTCACTCTTGTTTGGCTCCGGACGCCTCTTGTCGATGATGGCGATCGGAACATTGAAAGGTTTTGCCATATTGCGGGCTCTTGATACCGAGCCGTGGTCAGGAGAAACGATGACCAGGTCCTCAAGGTCTTTGAGCTTGAAGTAATCTGTCAGCATAGGCTGGCCAAGCATGTGGTCAACAGGGATATCGAAGAAGCCCTGCTCCTGCGAAGCATGCAGATCCATGGTTATGACTCTGTCTATGCCTGCAGCTGTGATCATATTGGCCGTCAGCTTCGCTGTGATTGGATCTCTCGCCTTTGCTTTACGGTCCTGTCTGGCATAGCCGTAATAAGGCATTACTGCCGTGACGCTGTTGCATGATGCCCTCTTGAGAGCGTCCGTCATGATCAGAAGCTCCATAAGATTGTCGTTTACCGGGTCACATGTCGACTGGACTATGAAGCAATCCTTACCCCTTACCGATTCCCAGATGCTTACGCTCGTCTCTCCGTCGCTGAACTTTGTGACAGTGGATTTTCCCAATTCTACCCCCATGTGCTCAGCGATTTCCTGCGCGAGTTCCGGATGGGAATTGCAGGTAAACAGCTTGAGATTTGAAAATGCTTCACTTGTCATATTGCGTATCATGGCGCTCTTACTCCCTTCGTGCCGCTGAAATAATTATTGTTCGTCTTTGTGCAGAAGCATGTCTCCGACTTTGTAGACATCTCCCGCACCCATTGTCATCACTATGTCATCCTTGCCCGCGAATTTCTCGATGTACTTGGCTATATCTTCAAAATCCTTGACATAATAGACAGGCTTCTCGGGATGTTTTGCCTTTATGGCGTTTACAAGCTTATATGATGAGATATTGTATACGTCTTTCTCACGGGCGGCGTATATATCCGTAAGTATCACCACATCGGTATCCATGAAAGCATCGACAAACTCATCGAACAGGGCTTTTGTCCTCGTATATGTGTGAGGCTGGAATATGAGCCATAGCTTGTTGTGCTTCACATTCCGCGCCGCCGCAAGAGTTGCCTTGATCTCTGTAGGATGATGAGCATAGTCATCGATCACCTTGACGCCCTTTTCTGTCGTACCGATGTAGTCGAACCTGCGGTTCGTACCGCTGTAATCATACAGAGTCGAAGCTATAGTTTTGGCATCTACTCCCAGATACGATGTTGTTACAAACGCAGCCATGGCGTTCAGCACGTTATGCTCTCCCGGTACCTTGAGCTCTAACTCAGCGACCTTATTGCCGGCGTTCCAGATCTCAAAAATCGGATAACCGTTTTCATTGAACCTGATGTTTTCGGCGTAAAAATCGTTGCTCTCGCTGTATCCGTAAGTGATCTTGTTGTCATGGTCCTTTAGGATGCTGCGGACGAACGGGTTGTCTCCGAAAGCGATGATTATTCCATGAGGAGGAATCTGCTCAACAAATGTACTGAATGACCTGACTATGTGCTCCATGTCCTTGAAGTAGTCGAGGTGGTCGGAGTCGATATTGAGTATGACTCCAATGCTTGGACGAAGCTGAAGAAAGCTGTCCATGTACTCGCAGGCCTCGGTCACGAAGTACTTTGTCCCGCCTATCTCAACATTGCCATTGATCTGAGGCAGATTTCCGCCGACCAGGATAGTCGGTTTGTAATTCGCGTTGCGCAGAATGAGCGAGGTCATCGATGTGACTGTGGTCTTACCGTGCGTACCGCAGATGGCCACAGAGTTCTCGTAGTCATCCATTATCATACCCAGCACTTCAGCTCTCGAAAACAGAGGGATGCCGAGTTCTTTCGCTCTCTTTACCTCCGGATTCTCATCCGAAACGGCTGCAGAATAAACGATGGCATCGACGCCTTCAACGTTCTCCGGCTCATGTGATGTGTATACTTTTATCCCCAGATATTCAAGATGCCTGGTGACCTTAGACGGATGTATGTCAGTACCGCTGACGATATACCCTCTGTCGAGTAATATCTCGGCAACAGCAGACAGACCTATCCCGCCGATCCCCAGGCAATGTATGCGTTTAGATTTACTGAAATCCATAGATCTTAAGCTCCTGAATTCGCATTATTTGCTAATGTAATTATAGGGAAAAACACCGACATATTCAATAAATCTGTTACTCTAAATTAAGTGCATTCCATTATTAAGATTATCTATATCAGATGTATTATAAATGGATTGTCTCAGTATTATAATAGATGTGTAAGATTATGCCCTGATCCGCAG
>JAEEGL014288637.1_pt1 | contig 11801 bp, 9 predicted proteins | sample 9134231 | NCBI WGS metagenome assembly JAEEGL01 (sample SAMN16246548, study PRJNA631951) | gut metagenome | biome: gut microbiome; feature: rumen; material: fiber-attached | host: Bos | place: Iran: Karaj | collected 2018-10 | reverse complement strand
GGTTCGCGGCGGAATCAGAGAACTTTCGAAAGATTCCATAGCATTTATAGTATCTCAAAGAGCAGCAAGCATTATGGATGCTGATTTGATTCTGGTAATGGATGACGGAGAATTGGCAGGAGCCGGCAAGCACGAAGAATTGCTTAAATCCTGCAGTGTATACAGAGAAATTTACAAGTCTCAATTCCCTGAAGCGGCAATCTAAGCTGCTGAAAGACGGAGAAGTGAAGTGAAAAACAAATCAACATTTTCTTTTTTAATGAAATATGTTTTTAAAAAGTGGTACCTCCTGGTAGCAAGTATTCTTTGTGCGCTCGTTACGGTAGCAGGTTCACTTTATTTACCCATTTTGACGGGTCACGGAATCGATTTGGTTATAAAAGCCGGATCGGTTGATTTTGCCGGTCTTAAATCCATTATCTTTCAGGCGCTTATTGTTATTGCGGCTACAATCGTCGCACAACTTCTTTTAAGCCTTTCAAACAACCGTTTAACAAGCGGCGTCGTATATGTCATAAGAAAAGACGTGATGGCTAAAATCCACAGACTTCCGATATCCTATATCGACTCTCATCCGACGGGTGACATCGTTGCGAGAATGACTTCGGATGTTGAGAATCTCTCGGATGGCTTGTTAATGGGATTTACGCAGGTTTTCACAGGTGTTATGACAATTCTCGGAACACTTGTTTTCATGTTACTCATGAACTGGAAGATAACTCTTGTGGTTGTATTTGTAACACCGCTTTCATTCTTCGTTGCAGGATTTATCTCCAAGAGAACATACAATCTTTTCTCACTTCAGACCAAAGCTCGAAGCAAGCAGGTTTCTTTCATCAATGAAATGGTCGGAAATCAGAAGGTGGTAAGAGCTTTCGGCAAGGAAGAAGATAACCTTAAGGCATTTAGGGAAATGAATGAAGAGTTAAAAAACGCTTCGCTTAAGGCAACGTTTTATTCTTCATTAACCAACCCCTCAACGAGATTCGTCAACTCACTTGTTTATGCTGCGGTTGCGATATTCGGATCGATTTCAATCATTGTAACCCACGGTATTTCGGTCGGCGAATTAACCATTTTCTTATCATATGCTAATCAGTATACGAAGCCTTTTAACGAAATTTCGGGCGTTTTGACCGAGTTCCAGAATGCACTTGCATGTGCTGACAGAATCAGAGAGCTTCTCGATGAAGAGGAAATAAGCGAAAAAGACAACGCGAAGACAGAGAAGAAAGAAGATTTCAACATAATAGACTTTAAGGATATCAGTTTCTCATACGTTCCCGATAAGAAGCTTATTGAGAACTTCTCTTTAAAGGTAAACAAAGGAAAAAGAATCGCCATCGTCGGACCGACCGGTTGCGGCAAAACTACTCTTATCAATCTCCTTATGAGATTCTATGACGTAAAGAGCGGTCAGATCCTTATGGATGACGAGAATATCAAAGATTACACAAGGAAAGCATATCGCGAAAACTTCGGTATGGTTTTGCAGGAGACCTGGCTTAGAAAAGGAACGATTCGTGACAATGTCACACTCGGACAAAACTTCAGCGACGAGGAAGTCATCGAAGCATGTAAAAAATGCCATGCACACAGCTTCATTCAGAGAATGCCGAAGGGTTATGATACTGAAATTACCGAGGACGGCGGCAATCTTTCGAATGGTCAGAAGCAGCTTCTTTGTATAGCAAGAGTCATGCTTATGAACCCTCCGATTCTAATCCTTGATGAAGCTACAAGTTCGATAGATACAAGAACCGAATTAAAGGTTCAGGATGCATTCGCAGCCCTTATGAAAGGCAAGACCAGCTTTATCGTTGCGCATAGACTCTCGACGATTAAGAATGCCGACATCATCCTTGTTATGAAAGACGGCAATATCATCGAGCAGGGAAGCCACGACGACCTTATGAAGGCAGGCGGATTCTACAAAGAATTGTATTTAAGCCAGTGGGCTGAAGATGAGAAGCAAAGCGTATAGAGGATATTGAAAAATGGTTATCATTGAAGAAAACATTGAATTCGAAACCGATTTTGACAAAGAAAAAATCGCCAAAGAAGTTGTGGAGCATATTCTTGATAAAGAAGAATGCCCTTGGGATGTAGAGGTTGATATTTTAATAACCGATTCAGAAGAGGTTAGGGAATACAACAAAGAGTACAGGGATATCGATAAAACAACGGATGTTTTATCCTTCCCCAATATTGATTGGGAAGCTCCTTCGGATTACGAAAACGTCGATGAAGAAGAATTTAACTGTTCTTCTTTTAATCCCGAAACCGAACTTCCGATACTTGGCGATATTTGTTTAAACAAAGACAGAATCATAAGCCAGGCAGAAGAATACGGACACAGCGTTAAGAGAGAATATGCATTTCTTATCGCGCACAGTATGCTTCATCTTTTGGGTTACGATCACATGGAAGAGGACGAAGCCAAAGTGATGGAGGAAAAGCAGAAGAATTATCTTGATGAAATCGGAATTTCCAGATAGTTACGGAAATGGTAACAAACAGTATTTCCGGAAACGGTAACAATCAGTATTTCCGAACAGATACAGTAATGGAAAAAAATTACATTTTCAGAAAAATAAAGGTATAGCGGCAAATAGTACTTTCAGATGAAATTATTCTTTTGTAATTCGTAGCAAAGTAAGAATTACACAGGGATAAAACAATACAATTAGCGGTTTAAATAGCCGAGCAAATATGATAAAATACATAACTGAAGGTACCGGAAAAATACATTTCAACGGAGGGTAAAAATGGCATTTGGACATGCAACAGGACATGCAAGAAGAGCCATGCAAAATGGACTTGGCAAAGCGTTAAAGCACGGAAGCGGTTTTAAGAGTGGTATAAGTAAACCTAAATACAGTTCACCTGCATCATTCGGAACGCCAATTATGCCATCGTCACCGATGACAATGCGTATCGGAAACTCAGCCGGAAGAATGGTATCAAGAAGTGCCGGCGGTGGACTTGTCGGTTCGCTTTTAGGCAATGCGGTCAGTGCCGGAGTCGGTGTTGCAAGCGCTGCTATAGTTAATAAGATTCATGAAAACAGCCAGATCAAGCTTCAGGAGAAACAGGCTGAACAACAGGCTGAACTCGAAAGACAGAGATTGGAACAGCAGGCTGAAATCGCAAGAAAGCAGGCTGAATACCAGGTCGAGATAGAGAAGCTTAAAGTTCAACAGGAAGAAGTTAAGCTTGATGCTGCTCAGGATAAGAGATATTACGCGAACTGCCCTTATTGTATGGGTGTTAATAACGGTGACAAATTCTGCAGATACTGCGGTAGTTCACTCGCGTATTACGATGAAGCCGAAGAGGCGGAAAACGATAAAAAGGACGAAGCCGAATCGACTGAAAATATTTAATAAAAATATAATATAAGGTAACCGGAAAACCCGGTTACCTTATTGTGGTTATATTGAAAGGTTAATTTAAGGGGGACATGTATGCAGTATATTTTATTCAATGCACTCGCAAACAGTGGCAATTCACAGGTCACTGTTGATGAACTCAAAACCAAACTTACAGGAGAACACGAACAGGTCAATGTTGTAGGACTTGACGTTGAAGGCTTCGTAAATAAGCTTACCGCAGACGATACGGTAATTATTTGCGGCGGTGACGGAACACTTACAAGATTCGCCAACAGTATAGATAAATTGGAGATTCCCTGCGATATTTTACTCTACCCTGCAGGAACCGGAAACGATTTCTACAGAGACATCAAGGAGAATTACGGCGCAGGAGAGATGCCTTCAATCAAGAAGTATTTACAGAACCTTCCTACCGTATCCGTTAACGGAAAAGATTACAAGTTCTTAAACGGTGTAGGATTCGGTGTTGACGGCGTATGCTGCGAGATGGCCGATGACAAGAAGGCTAAGGGCGCAAAGAAAGTCAATTACACGGCACTTTCCATTAACATCGTGCTCTTTAAATATAAAACTCCCCATGCATGGATAACTGTAGACGGTGAGACAATCGAATACAAGAAAGCATGGATTGCATCCGCAATGAAGGGTCAGTATTATGGCGGCGGTATGAAGGCTGCACCCAAGCAGGACAGACTTTCAGATACGCTTACATGCGTTGTATTTAAGGATAAGGGCAGAATCGGTACACTTATGGGATTCCCCAAGATCTTTAAGGGCGAGCATGTAAATGATACCAAGCTTGTAGCAGTCAGAACAGGTAAGGAAATTACAGTTAAGTTTGACAAGCCCATCGCACTTCAGATTGACGGTGAGACAGTAAGAAACGTAACGGAATATACGGCAAGAATATAAAAACCGTTTAAAAATTTTATGAATGCATGAATATATAATTGCATGAATGCATAAATACATAAATACTTCAAAAAGGGTTTGAGATGAAGATTATTATTGTAGGCTGCGGAAAGATCGGTCTTTCCATCATCAAGCAGCTTGTTATAGAAAAACATGATATTACGGTTATTGATAAAAGCGCGGAAGTAATCAATGACGTTACCAACAATTACGATGTAATGGGACTTGTAGGAAACGGAGCATCGTATTCGGTTCAAAAGGATGCTGACGTTGATAAAACGGACCTTTTGATTGCGGTAACGGGATCTGATGAGATTAACCTTCTTTGCTGTCTTTTCGCTAAGAAAGCCGGTAACTGCAGTACCATCGCCAGGGTGAGAGACCCCTTATACAGCAAGGAAATTCAGTATATTAAAGACGAACTCGGTCTTTCAATGATTATTAATCCCGAGTATGCGGCAGCAGTCGAGATTTCCAGACTTTTAAGATTTCCTTCGGCGGATAAGATTGATACATTCGCAAAGGGAAGAGTAGAACTTTTAAACCTCGTAATAAACGAGGATTCGCCTTTTGTAGATAAGACACTTATTGATGTTTCAAAGAGGGTTTTATCCGACATCCTTATCTGTACGGTAGAAAGAGGGGATGATATCTTCATTCCTAACGGTGCATTTATTCTTCGTGCAGGCGATAAGATTACAATTGTTGCATCGGCTGTTAATTCCAGAGAGTTCTTTACCAAGATCGGTTACGACACACATCAGGTAAAAGACACGATGATCATCGGCGGCGGAAGAATGACCTACTATCTTGCCGAGATCCTTTTGAAAATGGGCATCAGAGTCAAGATTGTGGAAGTCGACAGAGACAAGTGCGAGACTTTGAGCGAGACTCTTCCGAAGGCTACCATTATTAACGGTGATGCGACCAATCAGGAGATTTTAAAAGAAGAAGGTATCGGCGGATGTGATTCTTTCGTATCATTAACGGGAATCGACGAAACCAATATTTTCTTATCGCTTTATGCCAAGACAATGACTTCCGGAAAGGTTATTACAAAGATTGACAGAATATCGTTTGACGATATTATTCATACATTCAGTCCAGGAAGTTTGATTTATCCGGATAAGATTGCGGCCGATTACATAGTTTCTTATGTAAGAGCAATGCAAAACTCCATCGGAAGTAACGTCGAGACACTCATTAAGTTAAACGGCGGCAGGGTTGAAGCTTTGGAATTCAAGATTTCAAAGGGCTCACCGATTGTGGGAGTACCCCTTATGCAGTTGAATTTAAAGAGAGACATTCTTATCGGTTGTATCAACAGAAAAGGTACAATTATCATTCCTAAAGGACAAAGCGTTATTGAAGAAGGCGATACCGTTATCGTAGTTACGACAAAGAGCGGTCTTTCGGACATTAAAGACATTCTCGGTTGATGATACCGTGAAAATGCTTTAAACTAAAGGGTATCGAATATTTATAAGGATTTGCGTTTTTAAGCTTTTCAAAACGCAACAAAGATTTACTATGAACATAGCAATAATTATTTATACACTCGGAAGAGTCGTTGCCATTGAGGCGGCATTCATGGTTCTTCCGGGACTCGTTGCAGTATACTACCGCGAAAGATTGTGGTGGATTTATATTGTTGTGGCTTTGGTCGGGATGTTACTCGGAACATTAATGTCTTTAAGAAAGCCCAAGAACATGCAGTTTTTCGCCAAAGAGGGCTTCGCAAGCGTAGGTCTTGCGTGGTTTATAATGTCCCTTTTGGGCGCAATGCCACCCTTTTTAACAAGAGAAATACCCAATTACATAGATGCCGTTTTTGAGATGGCATCGGGTTTTACCACTACAGGTGCAACCATTCTTACCGATGTTGAGGCAATGAGCCACGCAACTCTTTTTTGGAGAAGTTTCTCACACTGGATCGGAGGAATGGGTATTTTCGTATTCCTTTTGGCGGTAATGCCGATGGTCGGCGGTGTAAACATGCACCTTCTTCGTGCGGAAAGCCCCGGACCCGTTGTAGGCAAACTTGTTCCCAAAATGAAGGACTCATCACAGATCCTTTATCTTATTTATATTGTTCTTACTATCCTTCAGTTCGTTTCCCTTTGGATTATGGGAATGTCTCCTTTTGAGGCAATATGTACTTCTTGCGCGACTGCCGGTACCGGAGGTTTCGGTATTTATAATGACAGTATTGCGGGATTCAGTACGTTAATCAAATGGAACGTAACTGTTTTCATGATTCTTTACGGAATAAACTTTAACGTTTATTTCCTTATTTTGGCGAGAAAATTCCAGAACATTTTCAAGATAGAAGAAGTAAGAACTTACTTAATTACAATTGTTGTTTCAACATTAATCATTTCATTTAACATCTTAAAGATGTATCAGAATTTCGGCGAAGCCCTTACTGATGCCGCTTTCCAGGTAGGCTCCATCATTACTACGACGGGATTTGCTACGACCGACTTTAACAACTGGCCGGCACTTTCAAAGACCATCATCATACTTTTGATGTTAACAGGTGCGTGTGCGGGTTCAACCGGCGGCGGTTTGAAATTCTCGAGAGTACTTATTGTTTTTAAGGCAGTACGTCAGGAAATCAATTCATTCATCCATCCGAGAAGCGTTAAGGCAGTAGGAATGGATGATCGAACACTTGATAAAAACGTAGTTAAGAGCGTGTGCGTTTACTTTATTCTTTTCGCTCTTATCTATTTCGGCTCGGTATTTATCGTTTCAACCGACAAATACGATATAGTAACCAATTTCACCGCGGTACTTGCTACGATGAACAACATCGGACCCGGTCTTGAGGTGGTTGGACCTGCAGGAAATTTTGCAGGATTTAATTATCTTTCAAAAATAATATTTATATTCGATATGCTGGCAGGAAGACTTGAGCTTTATCCTATTCTTTTGCTCTTTATCCCGCCCATGTGGAAGAAACATTAATTTACAGCTTTTTGCAATTGTGGGGGTTGGCAAATGACTGGATTTCAAAGGGATATTCATCCCGATTTCAAAAGCATAAAAAGAATATTATGCGTATTTTTAAGCGTAATTTTAGGGGCGACGTTGTTTGCGGGATGTCAGAAGAAGGAACAAAACGACGCCACCCTTTTATTGGGCTTTTCTCAGATCGGTACGGAGAGCGCCTGGAGAATCGGCAATACTCAGGATATCGAGGAACAGGCTGAAAATTACGGAGTAAGCCTCATGTTTGAGAATGCCAATCAAAAGCAGGAGAATCAGATTGCGGCAATCAGACGTTTCATTGCATATAAAGTTGATGTTATTGCTTTCTCTCCGATAGTCGAAGACGGATGGGACAATGTTCTTATGGAAGCTAAGGAAGCGGGAATCCCTGTAATTCTTGTGGACAGAGACATAAGCACGGAGAACGAAGAACTTACAACCTGTTTAATCGGTGCAGACTTTTATAACGAAGGACTTATGGCCGGCGAATATCTTATAAGAAAGGCTGACAGCCTTGGTCTTACGGAAGTAAATATCGTCGAGATAACGGGAACCGACAATTCCACTCCGATGCGTCAGCGTCAGGCCGGATTCGCAGATGCGATTGCGGGCGATGAGCGTATGCATATCTTAGAGAGTATTGACGGCGACTTTTTGACAAGCCGCGGTGCGGAATGCATGAGATCGCTTATTGAAACTTACGGAGATCAAATCGATGTTGTTTATTCTCACAATGACGAGATGACACTCGGTGCGCTTCCCGAGATAGAAAAAGCGGGATTTAAGCCCGGTGAAGACATTATTATCATATCCATCGACGGCGGACAGGAAGCTATAGATGTATTAAAAGAAGGCAAGATAAATTGCGTGGTTGAATGTACTCCGAAATTCGGAAGACAGGTTATGGAGACGGCAATTAAATTAAAAGCCGGCGAAGAAGTTGAAAAAGTCATTCATCCTGTGGAGCAGGTTTTTACCGATGAAATGGATTTATCGGAATTGGAACCCAGAGGATACTAGGAAATAAATGGAGAAAGTCAAAAAAGAAAAAAGCATCCTCGGACGAATAAACGATCTAAGTCACCGACTGGTATTAATGCTGGTTATACCCATTATTATCAGTTTGGTTTTGATGCTCTTTTATGCATGGAAATACCACAGTGCAATCGAGAGAATGGAGACAATCACATCTCTTAAGACTGTTGTTGCCGAAGAGATTCCGGGAAGAGCATGGAATATTGTAAGCGGCAGGGATACTTTTGAAGAAAGCGATATCTATGATTTAATCCACGAAGTTGATAATACGATAGAGGATATTTCCCAAAAAACCGATGAAGAAAACGGACTTTCTCTGATGGTTGCTTCCCGAACAATGGAGACCCTTGAAAATTATGTTGATAAGATAAAAGACAATATCGACAATCAGGTTCCCGTAGTCGAAAACGAAGCGGTCTTGAGTGAAGTTCGAGGTGTTGCATCCCTCGTTGACAGTATGTTAAACGAATATATTGCAAAAGAGATTACTTCAACCGCGAAGATGAGTGTGAGTCTTCGAATCATCATTATTGCTACGGCAGCAGCGGAAGTTTTGATAGTTATTATTTCTCTTTGGGTCAGAAACAGATCGATGAAAAGAACTGCCGATTTCGTAAGACGCCCCATCGAGAGGCTTGAGGAAGTTACCGAAAAACTCGCGGAAGGAACACTTGATGCGAGACTTACCGAAACAGAAGTTACGGAACTTAGAAATCTTACCAAACAGGTTAATACCATGGCGGACAGACTTGAGACCATGGTTAAAAAGAGTGACAGAGATGCAAGAAACTTAAGAAAAGCGGAACTTAGAACCCTTCAGGCTCAGATAAACCCGCACTTCTTATATAATACGCTTGATGCCATCATGTGGAAGGCGGAAGCCGGAGAGAAAGACGAAGTAATCTTTTTGACAAGCGCGCTTTCGGACTTTTTCAGAATCTCCTTATCGTCGGGTGCCGACTGGATACCCATCAGTCAGGAGAAGAAACATATCGAAGGTTATCTTAAGATTCAGCAGACGAGATACCGTGATATCATGAATTACGAAATAGACATTCCGGATGAAATCGGAAAGTATTATATGTTAAAACTTATGCTTCAGCCCCTTGTGGAAAATGCGCTTTACCACGGCATTAAGATTAAAAGAGGCGGCGGCAAGATCAGTGTCAGCGGCAGGGAAGAAGGCGGAAATCTTATTTTCACCGTTAAGGACACCGGCTCAGGTATGAGCAAAGAGCAGCTTGATGATTTAAACGAGCGAATGAAAAAAGGGCAGCCCACCGTATCGGAAGGCGGTGGCGGAGGTTTCGGCCTCGTAAACGTCAATTTGCGTATAAGGCTTTACTATAACCTGCACGACGGCTTAAAGATTAAGAGTGATTCTGAAGGAACCGAAGTAAGCTTCATGGTACCTTGCAGAACCAAAGAGGAGATATTCGAAGATGAAAGTGTTTCTGGTTGATGATGAAATAGTTATAAGAGAAGGTGTGAGAGAATCCTTTCCGTGGGATGAAACACCCTATACTCTTGTAGGCGAAGCACCTGACGGTGAGATGGCGCTTCCGATGATTCGTGATACCAATCCCGATATAGTCATAACCGATATCAAGATGCCTTTCATGGATGGTTTGGAACTTTGCAGGATTCTTCGCGCCCAGATGCCCTGGATCGGAATCATTGTTTTAAGCGGATATGATGAGTTCGAATATGCAAGACAGTGTATCAAACTCGGAGTCAGAGAATATCTTTTAAAACCCATCAATTCATCGGATTTAAAAGAAGCACTTGATAAAGTCAGTACACAGTTAAAAGAAGAAAGAAAATCTCTGGAGCATGCGGCAAGTCTTCGTGCAAGAATGGAAAATGACGGTAAGTTCTTAAAAGAAAAGCTTATCGGTTCCATGTTTACGGACGAGGCGGTTGTTGATGATGCCGAAAATGTATTAAAGCAGTTGGCATCCATGGGTTGTCCCGTGCCTGCTCCTTTTTACGTAGTTATAGATGCGGCATTTTCTCCCACCGGAACGGGTCAGGAAGCTGCTCACCTTTTAGCTGAATCAAGCGGCGGTGTGGTTCACGCATCTGCCGGAAGAACGGGTACAAGATTATTCGTTCTCGGAGATACTGCAGAAGATGCAGAAGAGAAAGCATATACTTTTGCAGCATCTTTGGTTCAGGAATTAGAACGCGTCGGATGTGAGAGCATCCGTGTGGGTATCGGTGATATTGTCGATACACCCGAGAAGATTTTACAAAGTTTTAAAGCAGCAAGACACATTCGTCATTTACTTGTTGAAAGAAAAGACGAAGGTGCCCTTATTTTAGGTGTCAGGGAAATGGGTGACGTTTCGAACGAATCGAAAATGCCCTCCGTTATCAGTGACGCCAAATTATACATGTCTCAAAATTTCTCCGATCCGAATCTCATGCTTTCGGATGTTGCCAAGGCGGTGAATATGAGCAAGAGCCGATTCTCCACCGTTTTTTCGCAGACAACCGGGCAGACATTCACGGAGTATCTTATATATCTACGCCTTTCTAAGGCCAAAGAACTTTTAAGAACCACGAATATTAAGAGTTCTCAGATTGCCCATGATACGGGTTATAACGATTCGCATTATTTCAGTTATATTTTCAAGAAAAATACCGGAATGACGCCGTCGGAATATCGCTCGCAGTATCAAAATCAACCGGAATAAAATCATTTTTAACCTTTTTTGAAATCGGGTGAATAATCCGATATTATTTTCAACCAAGTCGAAATCAACCTTGATTTACCTCTATAGTCCCCTGCGCTATCATACATTCAAACAGTCGCAAACGACTATAATAAAGGAGGAAGATACAAGATGAGAAAAAAATTTGGATCAATGTTCTTGGTTGGATCACTTATGATGAGCATGTTGTTCAGCGCTTGTACAACAGGCGGCGGTACACCTGCTCCTGCAACAGTTACACCTGATGTGGACGAACCTGCAGTAGTTGCAGATGAACCTGCAGCACCCGCAGCAGACGGACTTATTAAGGTAGGCGTTGTTAACAACCCCCCTTCAGAGTCAGGTTATCGTGAAGCTAACGTAAAGGATATGGAAGCAGTTTTCTCAAAGGCAAACGGATACGATTTAAAGACATCCTACAGCTTAAAGAATGACGAGCAGCTTCAGGCAGCTCAGGGCTTCATCACAGAAGGTGTTGACTATCTTCTTATCTCTGCAGCAGAGACAACAGGATGGGATGAAGTTTTAAAGAGTGCACAGGAAGCCGGAGTTAAGGTTTATCTCTTCGACCGTATGATCGATGTTGATGAAAGTCTTTACGAAGCAGCAGTTGTTTCAGACATGAGCGCAGAAGGCGACACAGCAGTTAACTGGTTACTTAGCCAGAACCTTGATGAATACAATGTAATTCATATTCAGGGTGCTATGGGTTCAGATGCTCAGATCGGACGTACAGGCGCACTTGATG
>JAEEGL013989771.1_pt1 | contig 11801 bp, 10 predicted proteins | sample 9134231 | NCBI WGS metagenome assembly JAEEGL01 (sample SAMN16246548, study PRJNA631951) | gut metagenome | biome: gut microbiome; feature: rumen; material: fiber-attached | host: Bos | place: Iran: Karaj | collected 2018-10 | reverse complement strand
TGAGTAAGTGAACGAACCCAGTGCGGAAGAAACCTCATAGGTTCCTACAACAGTATGGTTGAGGGCTTTCTTCCGTGTAGCTTCGTCTGCCCCTGGATTCATCTCTATCTCTGCATACACTTTCTCCGTAGGGACATAAAAAGGGTGTTTGTCATCCAGCTTGTATTCATTGAAGCTCGTGTTATAATATCTGAACTCTTTGAAGGATAATTTTATCTCAGGAATAAATATGGGGTTGTTTTCATCGTCGGTGAGTACATACATACCGTCCTTGAGTTTGTCGGGGGAGAGGCCGAATGGATAGCCGCCGCCTATACTGACAACAGGAACTGCATCCTTCAGTATAACCCGATATCCCTTGGGGGTCACTTCGGGCTTCTCCCCTTTAGGATCTGAACGGAGAGCCGTGTAAGGAAGAGTCTGGTAAACCTCATCTTCGACGAACGGACGGATATCCCCGTTTGACGTTCTCTTGTACAGCTCAGGCAGTATCTCGTATGTCTTTTCGCAAGGATAGAGTACATTGTAAGAAGATGCCACCTCATTATTCAACTCAAAACTATCCCCCTTTTTATAGTAGTCCTCTACACGGCCGTTGTTCTTGAGTTGGAGAGATGCGGCAAAAGCGCTGCGCTTCTGGTAGGCAAGGATATCCTTATAATCCCAAACACCCATGGTGAGGACGGTGGAAGATCGGTGCTCGTAGTCTTCTGCCGCAAAATACCCGAATGGAGTAAAAGTATCTTCTCCCCAACCCCGGATATAGGCACCATTCCCATCAGTAAGACCAATGTCATATGACGGCTTGAGACCAGCGGCGAGAAAACTGTCGGAAGCAACGTTGACGGGCAGGACTATGAGGGTAATCTCGCCGGTCTTGTCTACTGTTGCCTTGTCGTACTCGACTCCTAAGATAGTCATTGACGGGATGGGGTCATCGCCATCTCCCGAACGGGTCTTGAGCGGCTTTACGTCGAACTGGAGGACATCCTTGAAGTTATCGGCAGCCCAGGCGGCATATTGTGCAGGAAATATCCTGTACTTAATCCTGGTTGGCTGGTCCATAACCAAAACGTTAAATCCATGTTCATCATCTGGGTGGTATAAATAGGATACGTTGATCGAAATTTTCAAGTCATCGTAATCCGGAACATAAACAATGCTCTGGATTTGGCTGGAAAAATCGTGGAGTACATCAAATACCTTTTCGTCGGTTTTGCTGCCGGAGCATCCGGCAGCCAGCAGCGCCACTCCCGCAATGAGCAACGCACTGAGCTTGGTGAAACGGTTTTTCATGGTGATTATAATTGAGGGTTTAGGCTATTCGGCTTTGGGAATCTCGATTGCCGGCCAGCCGAAGTCCTGATATAGGGATACGGGAATCTGGTTGCGCTTCACATATCCTGCGATTGCGTCGGCACGGATCTGGTCGCGTTCTATGCTGTTGGAGTTGGCTGCGGCAAACTCGTCATACTTGTCACCGAAGATACGGCGTGCGCTGGGCTCGGCATCGCTGCCGTCTGTCGTCTGCTCGAAAGAAACGACGGAAAAATGTCCCTCTGCGTCTTTTTTAATCATCATTTTTCCGGAATGGTTGCCGCCTGAGACACACTTGAGCGTGTCGACGGCCTGCTCATAGTTAAATACCCAGAAGTCGCCCAGGACACAGATGTTGTCGGGATCGCTTTCGTCGGTATGGATGTAATCGCAGAAAGGGATGCAGTATTTGCCCTGAAGATAGGATGGTGCGATGCTGTCTGTGAGAAAGCGGTCGATGGCTGTCAAAACGGTCTCCGCCTCGGGCTCTGCAGGCGCAGCACCTGCCTTTCTGTGGTTGTGGCAGCCGGCAAGGGCGCCGATGATGATTGTTGCTGCAATAATGCGTAAGGCTATATTTTTCATAGCTGCGGGTACGGTTTAAAGGTTAATAATCCAAAGATACTAAAATAATCTGATTTTGGGAAGAAATGCCTATATTCGCATTTGATGCAGTTGCGCGAATACATAGAAAAGAATATCCTTCCGCGTTATGAAGGATACGATGCCGCCCACAGATTGGACCATATCGGTGCTGTTATAAGCCGCAGTGCCGCTTTGGCGGAGGGACAGGCCGTGGATATGGATATGGTGTACACGATTGCCGCCTATCACGACCTTGGTATTTGCGAGGGTCGCGAATTGCACCACTTGACGTCTGCACGGATGCTGCGCGGGGATACGAACCTGCGGAAATGGTTTTCTGAAGCTCAGATAGAGACTATGGCACAGGCGGTAGAAGATCACAGGGCATCTGCCAAGAGTGCCCCGAGAAGCGTCTATGGCCGTATAGTGGCCGAAGCCGACCGTGAGATAGATGCCGACACTATAGTCCGCCGTACCGTGCAGTATGGTTTGGACAACTATCCCCAATACGACAGGGAGGGGCAGCTGAGGCGTTTCAAAGAGCACATAGCAGAGAAATATGCACGCGGAGGATATCTCAAGATTTGGATTCCCGGGGGAGAGAACGATCTCAAACTCAAGGCTTTCCAAAGCGAGATAGAACAGCCGGGAGCGTTGGAGGCGATGTTCGGCTATTGGTACGATAAATTGACAGCAGTGGAATAATCTTAATATATATGTCATCGTTCATTATACAGGGTGGAAACAGTCTCAGAGGCGAGATTGCCCCGCAGGGGGCCAAAAACGAGGCTCTGCAGATATTATGCGCCACACTCCTTACAGACGAAGAAATAGTGGTGGACAACGTGCCGGGCATTTTGGATGTGAACAATCTGATTAATCTACTGTCAGATATGGGCGTTGAAGTCAGGAAACTGGGTGCCGGCCGTTGGTCGTTCAAGGCTGCCGATATAGACCAGGATTTCTTCGAGAGCGACGACTTTACCCGGCGTAACAGCGCGTTGCGCGGTTCGATAATGCTGGTGGGACCGATGCTTTCCCGTTTCCGGAAGGCTATTGTGGCCAAACCGGGTGGTGACAAGATAGGCCGCCGTCATATAGATACCCATCTGGAGGGATTCGAGAAACTGGGCGCAAAGTTTTTCTATGACAGCGAAAAGGCGAAATATGTACTTACGGCGGGCGAACTTCACGGCTGCGAGATGCTCTTGTCGGAAGCCTCCGTCACCGGTACCGCCAATGTGGTGATGGCGGCAGTGCTTGCCAAGGGACGCACTGTGATATACAATGCCGCCTGCGAACCTTACGTGCAGCAGTTGTGTCGGATGCTTTGCGCTATGGGTGCCCGCATCAGCGGCATAGCTTCCAATCTGCTCACCATAGATGGCGTGGAAAAGCTGCACGGATGCCATCACACCATCCTGCCGGATATGATTGAGGTGGGCAGTTTCATCGGGATGGCGGCCATGACGCGCAGCGAGCTCACCATCAAGAATACTTCTTATAACAATCTTGGTATTATCCCGGACAGTTTCCGCCGCCTGGGCATCAACCTTCAGCAGAAGGGAGACGATATTTACATCCCGGCGCAGTCTGAATACCGCATCGAGTCGTTTATGGACGGCTCCATAATGAAAATAGCCGATGCCCCCTGGCCCGGCCTGACGCCGGACTTGCTCAGCGTGATGCTTGTGGTTGCAACCCAGTGCCACGGCAGCGTGCTCATCCATCAGAAGATGTTCGAGAGCCGTCTGTTTTTTGTGGACAAGCTGATAGATATGGGAGCCCAGATAATCCTGTGCGACCCTCACCGTGCGGTGGTCATAGGCCACAACCACGAGCGCAACCTCAAGGGGCGGGTGATGACATCTCCCGATATCCGTGCAGGAATCGCCCTGCTGATAGCTGCCCTGGGAGCTGAGGGACGGAGCGTGATACACAACATCGACCAGATTGACAGGGGATACGAGAGGATAGAGGCTCGTCTGGCTGCCTTGGGAGCCGACATCCGCCGCATCGAAGAGCCAATGACGCATTAGTGCGATGATATATCACGACCGCAGAATAGAGAATACGTTCGGCCTGGAGGCAGTTGCAGCCAACTATCTGGAATACTGCAGCGAAGATGAGCTCCTGAGGGAGATTCCGCTTGCCCCCAAGCCCTGGCTTCACGTGGGGGGTGGCAGCAACCTGCTGTTTGCCACCAAACGCTGCGAGGGAACGGTGTTCCACAACGCAATGAATGCCGTAGAAGTCATTCGCCGGGACGAAGAGTCGGTCACGGTAAAGGCCGGCGGCGGAGTGGTGTGGGACTTTTTTGTGCAGTGGTGCGTAGGCCGCGGATATTACGGGGCGGAGAACCTCTCCCTGATTCCGGGCGAGGTGGGCGCAGCGGCGGTCCAGAACATAGGTGCATACGGGGCGGAGGCCAAGGATATCATAGAGAGCGTAGAGACGCTGGACACAGAAACTTTGCAGAAGCGTGTCTTCAGGCGCGACGAGTGCCGCTACGGCTATCGCAGCAGTTTTTTCAAGGGCGGGGAAGGGCGCAGGTTCTTTGTCCTCTCGGTGGTATTCAGTCTCAGCCTCAAGCCGGTTTATAACCTCAGCTACGGATCGTTGAAGGATATACCTCATCAAAGTCTCTCCCTTGCGGCAGTGAGAGAGAAGGTCATCGCGACCCGCGAGGCTAAGCTTCCTGCCCCCGAACATATCGGCAGCGCCGGCAGTTTCTTTATGAATCCGGTGGTTTCCCGTTCCAAATTTGAAGAGCTGGCTGCCGGTTATCCAGATATGCCGCACTATCCGGCAGCGGGTGATATGGTTAAGCTTTCTGCAGGATGGATGATAGACCGATGCGGCCTTAAGGGTTATCGCCTTGGCGGGGCGGGGGTATATGACAAACAGGCTTTGGTGCTTGTGAACAACGGCGGTGCCACGGCGGAGGAAGTGCTTTCCCTGGCTGCCGAAGTGATAGAAAGAGTGAAAGATAGATTCGGAGTTGAACTGCGCCCGGAGGTGCAGATAATAAAAAATGGGTAAGCTGAATATATCGCACCGCTACAACCTTCTACCCTTGCTGCCTTCCGGCCCTGGGGGAGTTCAAAGGGAGCTGGTCGTATATGACTTACCCAAGTGCAAATGTAGATAAAATTATGTTGCCGGCAAAAAATATTAAAATTGCGGTGGGACTCTCCGGCGGAGTGGACTCGAGTGTGGCGGCGCTGCTGCTCAAGCGGCAGGGCTACGACGTATTCGCCGTCTTTATGCAGAACTGGAACGATGCCACCGGCACGCTCCACGGAGACTGCGAGTGGGAAGAAGAACTGGCTGTGGCAAGGATGGTGGCCGGGAAACTGGACATTCCATTTCATTTCGTGGACCTCAGCGGCGAGTACCGCCAGCGTGTGGTGGACTATATGTTCAGGGAATATGAGACTGGCCGTACCCCTAATCCGGACGTCCTGTGCAACAGCGAGATCAAGTTTGACGCTTTCCTGAAACACGCCCAAAGCCTGGGCGCCGATATGGTGGCCACTGGACACTACTGCAGGAAAGACGAGTTCATCGACACTGACGGCCGCACCGTGTACAGGCTGCTCACCGGCAGCGACGGCAACAAGGACCAGAGTTATTTTCTGTGTCAGCTGAGCCAGGAGCAGCTCAGCAAGGCGCTCTTTCCCATAGGCCATCTCACCAAACCCCAGGTTCGTCAGATTGCCCGGGAGGCCAATCTCCCAAGTGCAGAGAAAAAGGATTCCCAAGGGATATGCTTCGTGGGTAAGGTCGATCTGCCGGTTTTCCTGCAGCAGAAACTCAAGGCCCGCAGGGGTGATGCCGTGGAGATATCCGCAAGTTTTTATGAGCACCTGCCGCAGCCCCATTCCCTGGAGGAGATGGCCGAGCCGATCGTTTACCACAAGGAAGACGGCAAGGTGGTGGGCTCTCACGACGGGGTGCAGTTCTACACCATCGGACAGCGCCACGGGCTTAATATCGGGGGGCACAGGCAGCCCCTGTTCGTCATAGCCAAGGACCCCGTGCAGAATATCATTTATCTGGGCGAGGGACAGTCTCATCCGGGACTCTACCGCGGCGCTCTGGTAATCCAGGCAGGGGATGTCCACTGGATCCGTCCCGGCTTGTCGCTGTCGCCGGGGCAGGAGCTTGAATGTATGGTGCGTATCCGTTACCGCCAGCCGCTGCAGAAGGCTTGCCTGAAGTGCCGGCCAGAAGGGATTTACATAGTGTTCGACGAGCCGCAGCGCGGAATAACGGCCGGTCAGTTTGCAGCGTGGTATGCCTTTGACGGTGAACTTATGGGCAGTGGAGTAATAGCAAGATAGTGATGACGGACATAGTTATAATTGGGGCGGGAGCGGCCGGGTGCGTGGCGGCCATCAAGGCGGCGGAGGCGGGTGCCAGGGTTGTCCTTCTGGAGAAAAACGACAAGATCGGGCGGAAGATAATGATTACGGGCAAGGGGCGTTGCAATATTACCAATGCCAAGAAATGGTCGGATTTTTCAAGCCATATCCACACCAAGCCGGCATTCCTGAAACCCGCGTTCTATGCCTTTTCCAATATTGACACCGTTGATTTCTTCGAGTCTATCGGGGTGGAGACGGTTCTTACCCGTGACGACCGGGTCTTCCCCAAGTCGATGAACGCCGCAACGGTGGTAGATGCCCTTGCACGGCGGATATCCGGGTTGAAAATCAAGACCGAGTTCTGCTGCGATGCCGGCAGGGTGATAAAAACCCCCGACAATCTTTTCGTTACGGAATACATCAGGGAGAGCGGCCGGCGGCTCTCCCAGGAGAGCATCATTTCCCGTGCCGTGATAGTGGCCACCGGTGGCCTTTCATATCCGGCCACCGGCAGCACCGGTGCCGGGTACGATATCGCAAGGGGCTTCGGTCACACCATACAGCGGACATTCCCTTCGCTCACAGCGCTGGTCCCGGAACACTACGATACCAGACTGGTGGGCATAGAACTGATAAACGTAACGGCAAGCCTTACCGTCGGCCGCGATTTTGCCGCCAGCGAATTCGGAGACCTGCAGTTTACCGACGGCGGTATCGAGGGGCCTGTCGGATTCAAACTGTCACGCAAGGCGGTATGGGCGCTGCTTAACGGCGACAAGGTGAGCGTTTCAATTGACCTTAATCCGGCCGTCCCGCTTGATAGGCTCCGTGCGAGAGTCTTGCACGCGATACGTCAGGAAGACGTCACGGGTGCCAATTTTGATAAAAAGGTACGCCGCCTGCTGCGAGGGTTTATGCCGCAGGCACTGACGGCCCCGTTTGCCGAGGGTAACCGGCTTACGATGGACAATCTGGCTTCTGTAATGAAAGACTGGCGGTTTAACATTACGGGGTATGTGGGCTACCGCAGGGCGGTGGTCACTGCCGGCGGCGTCAGTCTGGACGAACTTGTGTCGCGCACTATGTCCAGCCGCAACGCGCCCGGTCTGTACTTTGCCGGTGAAGTGATTGACATTGACGGCGATACAGGAGGTTACAATCTGCAGATAGCGTTCTCTACGGGAGCCCTTGCCGCCAGGAGCGCCGCTGAATACTGTAAGAATTAGAATATCCTGATGTCGGTCCGTGAGCCCGGTGTCTCCAGCGTGACGGTATCTCCCGCCTTCACTTCTGCTGCAGACCCCAGTTCGACGGCCACGATGTCACCTATCCTGAGTGAACAGCGACGGGTAACGGAGCATATGGCCTGCTCGAAGACTTCGCTGCCGATACCTTTTTCTGCACAAAACCGTCTCTGCCCGTTTACGAGTATGCCGAACCCACCTTCCGGCAGGGACTCCAGCGGTCTCCACGACATATCCAAAACGGAGGTGAAGTCGGTGGCGGCTGCAATGTCTGCGTCGGCGGCACCGGTACGGTCGTTAAGCAGGCAACCGAAGGCGAAAGAGTCGAAATACCTGCCGGCGAACCTCACGGCGACACATTTGCCAGCCTTGATGATATGGGTGTAGATGCAGGGAACTGCCTCCAGCGTGGAGACGCCTTCGGGGCAATAGTAGTCGGAGTTGTTATGGTTGAGGGTGTTGTCGGGCTTGAAGTAAAAGCCGCCGCCCTTCTTTACCACTATTATCTTCATCGCGACGATTTGGCTTCAAGGTATATCTTGGTAAGGATATTCTTGGTGTCCTGGGTGAATTCACCATCCATCATCCAGGTGTAGTAGCTGGGCTCTTTGGCCAGGACTTCCGTTATCGGCTTGCCCTTGTGCTTGCCAAAATTGAATACCGGGACGTTGCGGTCGTTCATCACAAAGCGCCCGGCATAGTCGAGCATCTTTTCCCGGCAGGTATATCTGGAGAGTTCCGCTACATCGTTCTTAAGGTCGTCGTAGCGGTCGAGCTGCGCCTCAAGTACCTCCAGCGTGGCCAGTGTGTCGGCTTCTGCAGAGTGGGCGTCGTCAAGGTTCTTGCCGCAGTAGAACCTGTACGCCGCGGAGAGGGTGCGGGGCTCGTGCTTGTAGAATATCACTTGCACATCCACCAGGTTGCGTTCGCGGAATTTGGGGTCCAGGCCGACACGCATAAACTCTTCGGTGAGCATTGGGATATCGAAATTGAGCGAGTTGTAACCGGCGATGTCGCAACCCTCCATCCATTTGAGCATCGACTTGGCAAGCTGCTCGAAGGTCGGTTCGTCTTTGACATCGTCGTCGCTTATGCCGTGTACCGCCTGTGCCTCTTTGGAGATGGGAATCGTGGGATTAACGCGACGGGTCTTTACCTGGCGGGTACCGTCGGGCATCAGCTTTACCATAGATATCTCAACGATGCGGTCGGTGGCAACATTAAGCCCCGTGCTCTCGATATCGAAAAAGAGCAGGGGCCTGACAAGTTTCAGATCCATAAAAAACAGGTTTGGTACTAAACCATAACGGGCATCAGCAGCGCACTCAAATCTTCCGTGGCATTGTTGCCGTCGGCGGAGACGATAAGGGCGGGACGGCAGTTGTCGGCCATCTGGATGCAAACGTTCTCGAAGCAGAAATTGTTCAGGATATCTGCCAGGAACGGGGCTTTGAAGCCGATTTCAAGGGGAGAGCCGTCGTATTCGCACGAGAGGCGCTCGTAGGCCGATGTGGAAAAACCGGTATCTTCGCCGGAGATGGTGAGTTCGCCGGTGCCTATCTTGAGCACAACGTGGCTGGTGGCCTGGTTTGAATAGACGGCCACGCGGCGCACTGCACCCAGGAGTTCGGCGCGGTTGATAATCATCTTGTTGGGGTTGTTCTTGGGCAGGATGGATTTGTATGCGGGGTAGTTGCCGTCTATCAGCCTGCACACGAGCAGCGTCTCGCCGAAAGAGAAGAAAGCGTTGCGCTTGTCAAACTTGATGACCACGTCATCCTCTACCTTGGCCAGGATGCTCTTGAGGATTGCGGCGGGTTTTTTATGAAGGATGAACGAGCAGGGTGCGGGGCACTTGATCTCGTTCAGGGTATAGCGGACCAGTTTGTGGGCATCCGATGCGACCATCGACAGGGAATCGTCTCCCATATCGAAGAAAATGCCGTTCATCACGGGGCGCAACTCCTCTTCTGCGGTGGCATAGATGGTGTCGCTGATGCCGTTCATCAGGGCCTCGGCGCCGATGGAAACGGTATTGAACTCTTCGCCTATCACCGGAAGTGCCGGATAATCCGCTGCCGGATGGAACGGAATCCTGGAGGCACCGCTGGCCCAGGTGATGATCAGGGACGAGTTGAGGTCGGTTGCAAAAGTGAGGGGCTGATCGGGAAGCGAGCGCAGCGAATCGGTGAACAATCTTGCAGGAACGGTGATCTGGCCGTCTTCGAAAACTTTCTCTATGTTGATGTCGGTACGGAGGGTAGTCTCGCCGTTGGAAGCGGTGACCGACAGGGTATTGCCCTTGAGATCAAACAGATAGTTGTCGAGGATGGCCAGGGCCGGCTTGCCAGAGATAACCTTTGACACGGAGTTCAGGCCGATTAAAAGCTGGGTGCTGGATGCTATGAATTTCATACTGGAATATTTTTCACTTAATTTTCACAAATATAGAAATTTTCCACTTCAAAAGTCAAAATATGTGGCATATAATTTGAGCGATTTGTCAACAAATTTAAAACAAACTTTATGAAGACATTTTTAAAATGGTTATGGGGTATCCTCATTACTGCAGCCGTGGCTTTTCTGGCTTGGAATGCGTATAAAACTCAACTTGCTGAACAAGAGAACGATGATAGATGGGAGGCGGAGCAGATAAAGGAGCGTCAGATCAGGGAACGGGACCAGGCGAGGGCTGCTGCCCCTGCCGTATCTTCAAATACCGATTTCTGTGATGCTGCCGAAATGGCAGTCCGTTCGGTGGTGTACGTCAAGGTTACCAAAAAGGCGGCTGTCCAGGCGCCGACATCAATCCTGGACTATCTCTTCGGCTTTGCCAATACCCCCAAGGACCAGGTAGGTATCGGTTCGGGCGTAATCATATCTCCGGAAGGTTACATAGTGACCAACAATCACGTGGTTTCGGGCGGTGACGAGTTTGAAGTCACCCTCTACGACAACTCTGTATATACCGCCACCCTGGTGGGGACCGATCCAGCTACTGACCTGGCGCTGATCAAGATAGACGCGGCCGGATGCACTCCCATACAGATGGGTGACTCCGACAACCTGCGTCTGGGCGAGTGGGTTCTGGCCATCGGAAGTCCGTATGACCTTCGAAGCACCATCACCGCGGGTATAGTAAGTGCCAAGGGCCGCTCCTTCCCCAACTACAGCGGTCAGTATCGCGTGGAGTCGTTTATCCAGACCGATGCTGCGGTGAACCCCGGCAACAGTGGCGGTGCGCTGGTCAATACGGCCGGACAGCTTGTGGGCATCAATACTTCTATCATATCCCTGACAGGATCTTATGCCGGCTATTCGTTTGCAGTGCCGGTGAACATAGTCAAAAGGGTGACGGACGACTTTATCAACTACGGCGAAGTCAGACGCGCAGTGCTCGGCATATCCATGTCCGAGACCGACCGGGGGATAGTGGTGGCCAAAGTGATGGAGAACAGCGTGGCCGAGGCTGCCGGCATCCGTCAGGGCGACATCCTCAAGGAGTTCAATTTCGAGAAGATAGGCTCTGCGGCAGACCTCAAGGTGTCGTTGAACAAGTATCGCCCCGGAGAAAAAATCGTGCTTACGATAGAGCGGGACGGGGTTACGAAAGAGTTGATTCTGAATCTTTGAAAAATATTTGTTTAAATCATATTTTTGAAAGTATCTTTGCACTCATACACTCATTTTTATATAGATGAGACAACTTAAGATTACAAAGTCAATTACTAATCGTGAGAGTGCATCTCTCGATAAGTATTTGCAGGAAATCGGCAGAGAGGAACTTATCTCGGTAGAGGAGGAGGTAGAACTTGCACAGCGTATCAAAAAGGGCGATCAGGAAGCACTTGAAAAACTGACGCGTGCAAATCTCCGTTTTGTGGTTTCTGTAGCCAAACAGTATCAGAACCAGGGTTTGAGCCTGCCTGACCTTATCAATGAAGGCAATCTGGGCCTTATCAAGGCTGCGGAGAAATTCGATGAGACCAGGGGCTTCAAATTCATTTCTTATGCTGTCTGGTGGATTCGCCAGTCCATCTTGCAGGCTTTGGCAGAACAGTCGAGAATCGTGCGTCTTCCGCTCAATCAGGTGGGATCGCTGAACAAGATTAACAAGGCTCTGAGCAAATTCGAGCAGGAGAACGAGCGTATGCCTTCACCCGAGGAATTGGCCGAGATTCTTGACATTCCGCGTGAGAAGATCAGTGACACCCTTCGTGTCAGCGGCCGTCACGTGTCGGTGGATGCACCGTTTGTAGAGGGCGAGGACAACAGCCTGCTGGAT